>Ga0316193_10003029_pt1 | contig 12009 bp, 8 predicted proteins | sample MerIslsedime2_MG_FD_207735 | JGI IMG/M metagenome (GOLD analysis project Ga0316193, IMG submission 207735) | Coastal sediment microbial communities from Maine, United States - Merrow Island sediment 2 | ecosystem: Environmental > Aquatic > Marine > Coastal > Sediment | place: USA: Maine... | reverse complement strand
TCTGCCCCAAAAACATCGCCAATGTCAGCGTCGGAGGGAACTGGCGTTCCCGGTGCTCCGGCAGCTGCGCCTCAACCGTTCCCAGCATCCGCGCGTCGGTGAGCAGATTGAAAAAATGGTTGGCATCGACTTTTTGAGCATGTTTGGCAAGGTGACGTTGCTGTTGGGCAGATCGACAGTTAAAGTTGTGTCCCATGAAGGTTGGCCTCGGGGTGGGTGGGGTGGATGTCTGGTAACAAACATCTTAACCAATCCCAAGCCAACCTTCTTCTTCGCTTTCAATAAATTAGCGCATCACGCCCGTATCGCTGGGGCTTAACTTAGTGCCATTCTAACAGTCAGATCATTTCCCCTACTGGGGAGAATTTCTTAGTCACACCGACCGAAATGACTATGGATATGCATATGCTGGGGGTGATGTACGCGCCGAGCGGTAACCTAACGCTGATGGCCATGGCACCCTACATCAAGAATTCCATGGACCACCGGACCCGTATGGGCACGACATTCACGACCGGCTCGGAAGGGATCGGCGACCTCCGGCTCGGGGCCCTTTACGGATTAAAGCAATGGAACGCACAGCATCTTCATCTGAATCTGGGTATCAGTGCCCCCACCGGCAGCATCAACGAAAAGGACCATACGCCGATGGGCAGGCTACGGTTGCCCTATCCCATGCAACTCGGCTCCGGTACTTGGGACCTGGTCGCTGGTCTGACCTATGGGGGCCGGGACAGGAAATGGGCCTGGGGAAGTCAGGCAACGGGTACGGTGCGCCTCCAGGACGAGAATGACAATGACTACCGCCTCGGCAATCGACTGGAGGCTACCGGCTGGCTGATACGCGATATTGCCCACGCTTGGAATGTCTCGCTACGCATCGACGGGCAAGTGTGGGGCGATATAAACGGTGCGGATCCGCGACTCGATAAGAACCTCGTGCCCACGGCGGATCCGGATTTGCGCGGCGGAAAGCGGATCGATGTGCTGGCGGGGGTGAACTATGTTACCAGGGGCGGTGTTCACAACGGCCACACGTTCGGCATCGAAGGCGGCATTCCGGCATGGCAGAACTTGGACGGGCCACAGCTCGAAACGAGATGGACTGTGATGGCGGGCTGGCAGTACAGCTTCTGAAACCGACAGCTTGGCGCAAGAGGCAGAGTGGCCGTTTCTCGCTATATTCATGACATTGAATGTTAGACGCTGTACTTCCGGCTTGGATCGTGGGCCTGTTAGCGATTTCTTATTTTGAATCAGTCTACTGGGTCCGGGTTTGAGCAGTAACTCGCCATTCGTGGTCTGGACAGACCAGATCTCCCTTGTTGCCGTCTAGGGGTAAGACAGGCCAATTACTGGCCTACATAAGCGACCAACGAACGGCAGGCTTATGCTGGGAAACGGAAGTTCGACCAAAGGCGGTGGGCGCCTTGATGGATATGCAGAACTGGCTCTTCGGCGCTATCTTCGTATGCTCATACGCCTCAGCACCATTGCAGTCCACAGATAGGGTAACCAGAATTGTGAATACTCGGGCATACAAAATTTCTAGAACCCGTTTAGAATTTTTCTTTCTTCACTTAAGTCTCATACCCAATATTTGCCTGAGCAAAAGATCTCGGGGTCGGGCTGACTTAGCCGAGTCCGCTGCCAGCCGGCAAATGCTCCACGGTTGCTTCATCGTGCGGCAATGTTTCCGATCCGGATAGCAGAGGCGTCACAGAGCGTTTGGCCCAGTGATAAGCGAACGAGAGCTTTACGAGGCCGCCAAACATTGCCACGAGGCTGAAGACGTAGGGGAACGGTTTAGATCTCACCTTCGCTCTCGATGTCGTTGGGGCCGAAAAGGGTGTCCTTGAATCCCACCAGCGGGTGCCCGCCACCAAAGATTACCCATCGCTCAGAACCGGGAGAACAAGCGGTTGAGGCGACTCCCTAGTTTTTCCAGTCGTAACAGCACGCGGTCGTAATGGATCTTGTCCCTATTGAAGGCCGACTGTTCGCCCTTTGGAATAGCGCGATAGGCGTCCTCGTCCTGCAACATCTGGGTGCATATCCCCTTAAGGTCCGCGATGGCGGTATCTAGGGTAGCGATGTACTCGGAAAGCGCACCGCGCAGTTGGCCGGCCTGGTCGGCCGCTGTTACCACTTCCGCTATCGGGACCTCCGCCGCAAATCCCGAAAGTCGCGTCTGCAACTGCTCGAGGGTTTGCACATACTCTCGGTAGGTCTTGGTGCTAGGGCCCGTCATGGCGATAATGGCCAGACGGAAGGAGGCAGCCCCAAACAAGGCGCCGTGGATGGCGGCGTACTGGTGATGGATCTCGGCAACGCCGTAGCCCAGGCTGACGATACTGGCCATAGCGCCTCCCGGCCGATCAGACCGAATCGCCGCCGGACACCCGGCCGCGGGCCTTACGTTGTCGTAACTGGTATCGCGCCTTCAGCCAGACACCGAGTACCGTCATACCAAGTGTGATGGAGACCAGGATCAGGTCCAGCTTACCGGTGGTCAGCATGACCGCCAGGGTAACGCCCGCCGAAACCCAGAACGCGAGCACCGCCAGTACCCACAGTTGCCGGCTGGTATCGACCGACTCCGCCGATGCGGCGTTGAACTCTTTCTGGCGCCCTGGCTCTCCCATGTAGTACCTCAGATGCCAATCAGATACCAATGATCATTCGTGCATAGGAAGAATAAAAGCCCTATCGGAGGATGTCTACACTTACTGACTCGTCGAACACCGCAGCTGCTGACGCTGTTTGCCCCAAAATGTTATCCGTTTCCGCGTTCCTGATTTGCCTGTTGAGCTGTGAAAACTAGGATTTCATCGCAATTTCTGCAGACTAGCTAGGCACAATCTTGCCGCGTGTCACCGAGGAGCAGCCTGCGTGTCAGTTGGTCAGGTTCCTCAGCCCAGATCGGGTAACCTTGGCTGTGCTGGCGCCGGCCAAACTGGCAGCCCGATAGCTTCTGTCACAGGATCACTTTTATCGAGGTAGGTCAGTTACCGCAGGTTTCGATGTCGACATTGAAAACCCGCTTCCGTCGTTGCGAGCAATGCATCACCGCTCGGTGCCCTCCATCGCAGTTCTCGGATCGTGGCTGGAGCAAACACTCAGCGGAATGGTCTTTCTTCGTTGCACAGCTGTCGTTCAGGGATCTTTGCCTGAATGGCGGCATCGGGTCGGTTTTTGTCGTACAGCGATTGCTTATATTAGCCGTTACGAAACGACCATTTTCGGCCAACTTAGGACCTACACGGAGGTCCAGCGAAGGGCAACTGTGCCGCAACTTAGGACGTTCCCGTCTTGCAATCTATACCCACACTTTCGGCGTGAACTTGCCCTTCCCAGATGACTAGCGATCGGTTGAACCCGCCAACAGATTCCGGACGTCCCATTTTTTCGGATTTCGTATATCATTGTTGCCACCAACAGAGACGTTCAATATTCATGAGAGCATTATTTATATCCTTTCCGGCGTCAGACTACGAAACCAGTACAAGATTCTACGAACAAGCCGTAGGTCTTAAGGTGATAAGAGAATTTGACGGCAAGCCCCATCGATTTAAGAACTATGACCTTGGGGGGTTGGCGTTGAAAGTGTACGAATGGACTGAGAAATATTATGGGCACGGTCATACAGGTTTGTTTATCGAGACGGATGATCTTAATGGTGTGGTGGACCGCATCCGGAAATTAGGTGGAAAGACCACAGAGATAGTTGTGCATCAGTGGGGTGGGCGTTGCTGTTCCGTAACAGATCCGTTCGGAAATATTTTTGATCTCATCGACGCAAATCAAAAAGGTGATGCGTAACAGGTTTTCCAATGAGGGCACCGGGTCGGGACAGCGAGCCAGCTTTGTCTGTTTAATGCGTACTTCCGGCCAATACACGTCATACGCCAAATTGCAATGAACGGCAGGTTTCATACAGAAAGCAGTCCTTCAAATATAGATGACGGTCGGATGTTACCAACCCCTTAGTTATTCTCTTCTTCACGCAGTTTAAGCATCTGTGCTTCGATATTGTCTATGAGGTGTTGGGCTTCGGCGGTTTCGAGCACCCCTTCATGCTCCATTTTCCAGATAAGTACACGTTCATGATTAAGCAACAGGCGTCTGGCTGATCTGGATTGAAGGCGGGCAATGAGCTCAGGATATTCCTGGCTGATATGACGGGTAAAGGCAAACGCCATCGTACAGTTCTGATCAATCATTCCCTCGACACGATCGCCGGCTTTCTCATGAGGCTGTAATGCCTTGATGTGATGACGTATCTCCTCCTGGGACGTGACAAACCCGCGTGCGATATCGTAGCCGAGCGAAAGACGTTTAAAGAGCCACTCCTCCATTGAGCGACCCATGACAGGTAACTCCTGGAGCCATTTGGGGGGTGTAGGTACTTTGAAACTTTCTTCAAGCGAGCTACGCGGTGCAATGACCGGATTATTGTCAAGGGCACGCTCAACAGAACGCGAGAGTTCAGATGCAGCCTGACGGCCGATATGCCCCTCTTCAAACTGACGCCAGTAGTGACTGCGCTCTATTTCAAGCAGCCTGCGCATAAAGGCCTCATCGAGTTCTTCCTGTTTTACTGTTGCTAGATCCGACAGGTCGATATCGGTATCGCGGATAAAATGACCGGGCGCATCAAGCTTAACCTTGTCAAAAAAAGGATTATGAGTCAGCGTTCTGGAAAAGCTCTGCATCTGCTCATTGATTGTCTGACGGGCTTTTTGAACCGATTTCTCCTTGGCAGGCGGAAGTTTGTCAAGTTCTAGCAGGTGCAATAACCACTCCATTGTCGAGCCGTTGATAACAATGGTCAGGAATACAATTCCTGCAGTCAGGAAAAGGATCTGCTCGCGAAGCTGTTCGGGAACGGCACCGTCCTGAGCCAGTGAGAGAGCAAGCGCAAGGGAGACGGCGCCACGCAGGCCACCCCAGACGAGTACAGTTGCTTTTTGTCGGGTGATCCCTACACCGATGCGTTCAAGCAGCGGCATAAGTGTCCACACGGAAGCAGCTCGAATCAGGACAAGCAAAATGTAAAGCACACCAAGAGCGACCCACAATTGCGGCGAATCAAACGTTGTGTGGGTCATGATCACGATCCCAACAATCAGGAAGATCAGCGTATTGGCTATGTAGACCATCATTTCCCAGAACTGATGCAGAAAATGTGAAATCTCCGGAGAAATGTGGATGCGGCCTAGTGTCGAAAACATCAAGGCGAGTGCGACCAGCGCGATAACACCCGAAACGTGCAAGGACTCCGCAATCATAAAAGTGAGGTAGGCCGCAACGACAGACAGGGTAATTTCGATCAGCGGCTGATTGATCAGTTTTCCGATAACCCACAGGACAATCCACCCGATAGCTGCACCGATGATCAGGCCAGCGGATACCACCCAGATAAACTCGACAATGACGGACATCGCCTCGACTTCCGTCGTTGTTCCAAGGGCAAACCCGTAAAACAGGGAGAAGAAGACAATCGCCGTGCCATCATTCAAGAGAGACTCGCCTTCAACAAGGGTCTCAAGACGTTTGCGCGAACTCTTTTCCTTGAGCAAAGCGACGACGGCAACCGGGTCAGTTGCGCAGATCAGCGCACCAAAGAGCAAGGAAACTCCCATCCCCCACGACAGTAGCCAACTTACCGTCAGCGCACTTAATAGCATGGAGATGATGAGACCGACGACGGCAAGCAGGATGACCTGCGGCGCTATACGAAAGAAGAGATGCGGCTCCATCGAGTAGGCGGATTCAAATATCAGTGTCGGCAAAAAAAGAAACAGAATCAGATGAGGGTCAATATGGCCCACCAGTGTAAAGGTGTCGCTTATGAGAGTATTCGTTCCAAAGAGTTCAAGTTCGTTTATCCCGCCCGCCGCGATGCCGACAAGAAGCAGTACAACGGTATAAGGCAGTTTGCTGTTTCGCAAAACGGTTTTTAGGAGTGCTCCCAAAAACAGTGCACAGATAACGAAAAGAAGGATGGCAATACCACTTACATGCATGATTGATCCATTATGGAGCGCTATGGAAAACTTTCAAATAATCTTTCCAATAGTGTTCTTTTTTGCGTTCATCCGCTGTCTGCATAATGGCATGGAGATTGCTCTAATTACTATCATTTATGAAATGTCCGCTTTACCCCTGCATTGTTGCCGTTCAGGTAATTTGGCTGAATGGCGGGAGTGGGTCGGAAGTTCCTGTTCAGAGACTGCTAATATAAGCCACTACTGAACGAGCACCTTTGGGTGCAAACCTGCCGTTCCCAGCACCCTCCTGCTCCCTGTTCTTGCTCGGTCGGCAAGGGGGATAACCGGCCATGACCAGTCAGTCACAAGAATCCAACGAACCGGCCGGTTATATACTGTTGTCTGGCATTCGGCGCATGGATAGTGACCGGCAATCCCCGACCGTTATAGAGCATTCGTGAACGGCTACGACTATATGATTCACTGGTTGCCCGTACTAACCAGGCATTTATCGGCGAGCACTTCTACTGCACTTCCTGGCAACCGCTGTTGTAATTTGTCAAAGGAAGTTGAACACATTGACCAGTTATCCAAGTGAGGCACCAGTGTTTATACCGCCTCCAGTTTCTAATTCTCGATGCGACGTTGTTGTATAACTTGCAACAATTGACGCTCGAATCAGGGATCACCAACCGGCGCAGCAAAAGCATCTGCAACAATGACGTCTATGTTGTCGCCGGTGAGAGAAAGCAGAAAAGCAACCAGATCGTCAATCTCGATCGCGGTAAGGCCTAGGGGCCTGACCAAGGGATCGAGATTCTCGTTCACGATTCCACCATTGTTGTAGAACTCAACTACCTCGCGCAAACTCCTGATCGAACCGTCGTGCATGTAGGGGCTCGTGAGCGCGACATTGCGCAATGAGGGTGTCTTGTATTTCCAGCGGTCGGCGGGGTCTTGTGTGACTTCATAGCGGCCAAGATCGTTGCGTTGATGCGGCAACACGTCGGCAACGCTGAGTGATTTGCCCGGCGCGACCGGCATTTCTTTAGTCGTTGGCTTGCTGAAGGTCGCTTGGTAACCGATACCGGTATTGTGCAGCCTGTTGTCGGTGAACAGTGCATGGCGGGCGTCAATCGTATGGCACGCGCTGCAAGCCGCCTTGCCATTGAACAGTTCAAAACCACGCTCTGCGGCGGGTGTCGCGGTGTCCTGTTGTTTGCCGAAATACCAGCGGTCGAAGTCACTATTAGCGGACACCAGCGTGCGCTCGTAGGCGGCAATCGCCATGCCCAGAGGTTCCATGCCGGGACCGCGGCCATTGAACGCACCCTCGAACAGGCCCTGGTAATCCGGCAGACTGCGAAGCCGTTCAATCACGTATCCAACTGACGGGTTGCCCATTTCGTTGGCAGCCAGCAGCGGCCCCCAGATTTGCTGTTCCAGCGCCGACTCACGCCCGTCGTGGAAAATTCGCGTCGCATAGGCAATGTTATACACAGTCGGTGCGTTGCGCCGCACGCTGCGCCCTTCGATGCCGACAGCGGTAGCCATTTCATTAACCGTGAAGCCCTGCTCGGGCACGTGGCACATGGCGCAGGAAATCGTATTGTTATGCGACAGCCGGCGGTCGTAAAACAGCTTGCGGCCTAGCTGCACTTTTGCGTCCGTTATCGGGTTATCGGCAGGACTCGGCACCGGCGGCAGACCAAGCGGTGGCGTGCGCACGAAACGCAACAGATCCGCGGCTTTCCCCTGCCGATTCAAAAGGCTTTTCGAATTCGTCGTGTAACCGGTCGTTTCGTAACCCCGTTTGTCATCGCCGGGGCCCTGCAAACCTGAATGTGTGTGCGAGACAGAATCCGAACCGGATTCGGACATCAAAACAGTTTTGATGTCGCTGACCATCGTGTCGGCGTGCAGGAAGGACACACTGTAAATATTGCGGATACGCGCAGAGCGGTCGATCAGATACACACGAAGAATATGCGAATAAGAACCGATGAAATTACCTGCCTCATCGTAATCCTTCTTCAGACTCTGGCCATAGGCTTTTAACAAAGGCTCGAGCTGAGCATCAGATTCCGCTGTGAGAAAACGCCAATCGACATCCGCCTTGGCGAATGTTTTTCGGTATTCGCGCATAACCGCCGGCGTATCGTTGAGGGGGTCGAAACTGACGCTGATCAGGCGGACCGCATCCTTGAGGCTGGCATCCCGAGCAATCCGTTTCTGTGTCTGACTCAGGACATAGGTGGCTAACGGGCAACCGTTGACGTCGTTGCACGTGGTATAGATAAAGCTGAGCACGATCACTTTGTCGCGATACAGATCGTGCAAATGACGGGATACGCCGAGACTGTCCAACACGATGCCGTCTGCTGCGGCACCCAGCGGCGGTAGCTGATAGTCACCGGGTGTCGACGCGTCGTAGCCGAGGGCCTGGTAGCCTGGCGCCAGCACCTGCGGCTGGCTTTGCCGGTGTTGCGTATGCTCCACCGCCGCGTGCGCGTATGCCAGGAAAAAGACCGCATACAGTACCATCCATGACCGCGCGCATTGTTGCGGCCTGGTCACGGAACAGCCAGCCAAGCCGCCCTGGACACCGAATAACCGCCTGACATCAATACAGCGAATAGGCCCCGAACCGCATCTGGTGCGGGCTGCCGAGTTTTGCTTCAAGGAAATCAATGGTGAACTCGTGATTCAGCTTCTTGCCATTCCAGGTATAGGCCTTGAAAAACTGGAGATCACCGCTGTTGCCGGCCTGCTTCTTGTCCCAGTTGGCCAGCAGGGAGGACGTAAAGTAGATGCGCTTGCCATCCCAGCTTTGCGACAACATATTGAGTTGCTCACCGACCTTCTCTGAAAGGATCTCCTTGGGATTAAACGGATCGGAAATGTCATACAAACGAGTGGTACCGTCGTTCCAGGTGTCCACCCAGAGCAGCGAATCATCCGCCGCGATCGAAATATCCACCGGCAACGGAATCTTGCTGGCATCACCGATATCAGCGACCGCCTTCGCCTGCCATTCACCCGTGTCGTCTTCATAAATCAGCCAGAGTTTCGACGTCAGGGCGGTGCTGGTGAAACAGTAGTCATGTTTCGGTCCCCAGGCGCAACGGACTTCCAGCGGCGCTCCCGGCACATCCAGAATCTTTTTCGGCTTGCGAGTATGCAGATCCCACACCACGACTGTGTTGCCGAAACGCTTCATAGCCTCGGCATCTGCCATCATCTTGCCAAGGTCCATCATGTAATTGTTCCAGCCGGTGAATGACGAGGTGATCATCACGTTGCGGCGCGGCAGCACGCGCACGTCGTAGCCATAGCCGTCGGCATAATTACCACTTTTCACCGCACCCTGAAGGTTATCGTCGGTGGGCATCCAGTGGGTAGCGACATATTGACCGGCATTGGTGTATTCGACCATCGCCGTGCGGCCGCCGTGATCCCTGTTATTGGACAGGCCAGTCAGCATGATCCGGCCAGGCAGAGCGTAGTTGGTGTGAGGGCCCACCACGCCACCGCTTGTCTTGACAAAGTCATCGATGACCTTGTGCAGCTTCGGTTTAGCGGGATCAGTATGCACATCGAAAACAAAAATCTTACTGGTATCCAGGCCTGATGCCCAAAGATAGCGACGGTCGTCCGTGAGGCCGGAATGATGAGCCTCATTACGGCCGCCGACCGATACCGAATGCACGACCTTCTTGTAGTTGGGCGATTTTGGATTCACATCGATTGTCACCAATTTGTCCTGCTCGTCACCAATCCCCGGCGTACCTAGCGTCCAGACGTATACGAAATCTTCCTGACCGACTATCTTGGCCATGTATGGCGACATACATGTCTCATCTGCCTGCACGACTGGCAGGTTGGTCATCAAAGTCAGGAGGTAAAATACTGGAAGCCATTGGTAGCTTTTGATTTTCATTGGAAAACCTCCGTAATACACTGTTCAGTCCTACGCGCTCAGCCAATTATTGGCTTGTTGTGAGATCATGGGATATGTAAATTACAACTTGATCAATTGGCAGTCTAGTACAAAATCAGCAATTTGTTTTACGAGCACTTCGCCGATTATTTGGCATCAAGGTCCGTGTTTACAGCACCCCTTGGGGACAGCGACTCAGAAAATACTACGGATGCTTTTGGGTATCCTCAAATGCGATGTTTCTAGATCCCAGAATTTCACGGTTAAATGGCACAAGGACATTATAATCTCCGGATTCAGCTGTTTTGCCTTCATAAAACTTGTCTCAAAATCGAATCAGGACTTCCCGCACTACAGGGTTCCTTTGCGTACCAACCTGTTAGCAGCTAGATGATAAGAGTTGGCCAAGAGTGCCAATCAAGAATACGTGCATGAATGTCCAGTTTTTCGCTGGTTTGTGCCATTCAGAGATCTTGTCTGAACGACGGCAACGGGTCGTGAACCGTCTGTTAGCGGATTCTTATTTGGAATGAGTCTAATAGTCCGGGTTCGGTCGGAAACTCACCGTTCGCCACGACAGCAGCGGCACAGCCTGGCGCTGTGTCATACGGTAAAGTTCGGCCACAAATTGCCCTTCACGTACCACCAGCCGAAAGCGCCAACGCAGCAAAACAGACGTTCCAGCCCTTCAATCAAGTATCTCGACTTGCGAGCCAACGCAGGAGATTTTGCATAGACATGTGAATCATAGCTATCCCGCTATGTTTACATAGACTCATCTATACTTAGTCGTGGAAGAAGTATTGGCCGGCCACAAGATGGGCGCTTCTGGTTGGTCAATCGATTTAAAAAGAATATATGTCTAGTCCTTATACTAAGGAGAGTACCTTGCACCAAAAAGGCACGCTAGTTCTATGGCTTTTGGGAGGGCTTCTGTTCTCTGCCTTGTTACTCTTTGCAGTGTTCTGGGCCCCTATATGGTTGGTTGAGCTGAACTTTGACCCAGATCAACTATCCTCGCTCGACCCCGTAAAATATGTCGAAGCAGTAAATGAAACGCGAGGAATCCTTCTGCAGGCTCTCGCCGGCTTTTTCTTGGTGGTTACCGCTTTTCTCACCTGGCGCAAAATCGGGGTTCATCACGATCAACAGATCGCAGAGCGCTATACACGCGCTGTCGAACAACTGAAAGACGACAGGCCAGAAATACGCATTGGTGCCTTGCTCGCTTTGGAGCGGGTGGCTAAGGACTCACCGGCTGATCGTGACGCGGTCGATCAGGTAGTTGCGGCTTATGCGAGGGATCGAGCGAACCGGCTGAAGGCGGAACGCTCTTCATCGCCGCCTTCGTTACAAACAGATGTGGAACTCGCACCCCAGGCTGTCAAGTTAGGTTCTCTTATGCATCGCGCGCTCGACCTCAATGTAGCCCTGGAAATCCTAGGTCGCCGCTCCAATTATAGCGCCGGGCCTGGAAGCGTTTTCCTGGAAGGACTCGACGCGGAGGCCGCGCATCTTGACGGCGCCAGATTTGACAGGATCTGTTTTCGCGGCGCAAATTTCCACGACTCTCACCTCAACGGGGTCCAATTCAAAGAATGCTCGTTACACGACGCTAAGCTTACCTCATGCGAACTCGATGAAGCAGATTTCACTGGTGCGGATCTCAGAGGAACGGATTTTTCCAACTCAGTGTTAGAAAAAACGACCATGCGGGACGCGAAGTACAATGAGCGCACAAATTGGCCAAAAACTCCGAAGCCTTTTGACGAAAGCGGCGCTGAGCGGAAGGGGGCTAAGTTGGAACATAAAGAAACTCCGGTCCTCGAGTTTTGTCGCTAGTTACAATTTCGCCTTTTCCACAGGTCGGACGCGTGCAATCTACCGAACGTACCGATAAGTCGCTGGAAAGCGGAATTCTGGTTTCCGGGAAATTTATATTCAGATGCCGGGCATGGCGACCGGTGGAGACGGTCTTCACCTGTCTATAGCACTCTAATTTTCATCAGTCTGTAGGACCAGTTTGGGTCGTTTTTTGTCGTGCAGTGGTTGGTTATATTAGCCGTTACGAAACGA
>Ga0316193_10003028_pt1 | contig 12009 bp, 12 predicted proteins | sample MerIslsedime2_MG_FD_207735 | JGI IMG/M metagenome (GOLD analysis project Ga0316193, IMG submission 207735) | Coastal sediment microbial communities from Maine, United States - Merrow Island sediment 2 | ecosystem: Environmental > Aquatic > Marine > Coastal > Sediment | place: USA: Maine... | reverse complement strand
CCGAGGAGATCGAGCTGGTGTCCGCAGCCTACCAGAAGGACATCGATCGTTTTAAGCAGTTGTTGGAAGTTGTTGCATTGCGCCAAAGCTTGCTGGCCAGGCAACGAGCTGAACGAGAGAAGGAAGAAGCCGATCCCCGCCGATGAGCTCGTGAGAGACTAGCCGGCCAGAGAGTTGGCTGGCCCCGAGACCGGCTGGCTGACAGCCTCGCGGAAAAAACCCCCCATCAACAACTCCCACTGCTGTGGCCAGTCGGCCGTTGGTGATCGCTGGAATCCGCTGCGAACATACTGGGAAATTCTGCCTTCTGCGGTAGCCATTAACAGGTTGGCTGCGGCGGAGAGGGGGATAACCGGCCGCAGTCCCTCGCGCATTTCAGCCTCCCTGATAACCTGCTTGAGCTGCGTTTCAAAGCGGTCAAACAACTGGGCAACGCGCAGGTGCAGCCGTTCTGTCTCGCCGGCTATAGCGTCACCGGTCAGTATGCGGGTGATGCCGGGATTGCGGTCGGTGAAGGTCAGCAACAGCACCAACATTTTTTCACAGCGCAACGCCGCAGTTCGTTCCTCGCTGAGAATGATTTTGATGCGGCTGAAGAGGGTTTCTTCGATGAATTCGATCAGACCCTCAAACATTTTCGACTTACTGGGAAAGTGGCGGTAGAGGGCTGCTTCGGAAACGCCAACCTCGCGGGCGAGCCCAGCGGTGGTAATGCGATTGCCAGGGTTGGCTTCAAGCATCTGGGCGAGGGCTTCCAGAATTTGCTGACGCCGTTGGGATTTTCTGGGGGGCATGGCATTCCACAGTTGATAGCGTGTCGGGCAATGCTAGCGATTACCTGCCATACCTGCAATAAGTCTTGTTGCAATGAGGTGAGATTTTTACTGCAAATAAAGCTTATTGGCGTCGATTTGTGATCAGGGTCCCTATTCCCTCGTTGGTGAACGTCTCCAGCAATACGGCGTGCGGCACCCTGCCATCGATTATGTGTGCACTTGCGACGCCGGATTTCACTGCGTCAAGAGCGCAGCCAATCTTGGGTAACATACCGCCAACAATCGTGCCGTCAGCGATCAAGGCGTCAACTTCTGCGGTGCTCAACCCTGTGAGCACCTCCCCTGCCTTGTTTAGCAGGCCCTCGACATTGGTTAGCAACATGAGCTTTTCAGCCTGCAGAACCTGGGCCAGCTTGCCGGCAACAAGATCAGCGTTGATGTTATAGGTGCTGCCCTGGGCGTCCGCGCCTATGGGGGCGATGACTGGAATAAAGTTACTGTCCAGGATGAGATTCAGGACTTCCGTATCTATCTTGTCCACTTCCCCGACATGGCCGATATCGATAATTTCCGAGGCGTCCAGTTCAGGGCTGTGCCGGGAAACGGTCATTTTGCGCGCCCGAATCAACTGGCCGTCCTTGCCGGTTACACCGATAGCCTTGCCGCCGTTGCGGTTGATGGAAGCGACTATCTCCTTGTTGACGCTACCGCCAAGTACCATCTCAACCACATCCATTGTCTGGGAATCTGTCACTCGCATGCCGTTGACAAATTCGGTCTGGATATTGAGTTTTGCCAGCAGGGCGCCAATCTGCGGGCCACCGCCGTGAACCACAACCGGGTTCATTCCCACCAGCTTCATCAACACCACGTCGCGGGCGAAGCTTTCATGGAGATCAGGGTCGACCATGGCATTTCCACCAAATTTGACGACGATGGTTTTGCCGGTAAAGCGCTGGATATAGGGCAGCGCCTCGGTGAGCACCTTGGCGATATTGAGCGCTGATTCGCGAGTGAGAGACATTAAAAGTGGAGCTCCAGGGCGGGCTCGACCAGTCCGATCTGTTCTCGAAACTCTGTCATGATGGTTTCCAGTGATTCCTGCGTGTCAGCCTCGAAGCGAGCAGTCAGCGCCGGGCTGGTATTGGAGGCGCGCACCAGTCCCCAGCCGTCGGTAAAATCTACTCTTATACCATCCATAGTGTTGGTTTTTCCGGAGGAAAAATCGCAGCCGTGGATAATTTTCTCCATGATTTCGAATTTGTCTTGCTCTGCTACCGGGATGAGGATTTCTGGCGTGTTTACTGTGGCCGGGAATTCTCCGATGGTTGCATCCAGGCTGTCGCCGTGGGTGCTGAGTATCTCGGCGAGCCTTGCCGCCGCATACATGCCGTCGTCAAAACCATACCAGCGTTCGCCAAAGAACATATGGCCGGAAAACTCTCCGCCCAGCAGTGCGCCGGTTTCCGCCATTTTTTCCTTCATAAAGGCGTGACCTGTTTTCCACAGTACAGGCCGCCCGCCATAGCGAGTGATCAGTGTGGTCAGGTTGCGGCTACATTTGACGTCGAATACGACATCTGCGCCCGGGTTGCGTGAAACCACGTCTTTGGCGAAGATCATCAGTAGTACGTCGGAGCGCACAATCTGGCCGGTGGAGGTTACGACCGCAAGGCGATCGCCATCACCGTCAAAGGCGACTCCGAAATCCGCCTCCTCCTTTTGCACTGCCGCGATCAGGTCCTCGAGGTTGTCTTCGTCGCTGGTGTCAGGTGGGTGGTGCGGGAAGTTGCCGTCCACTTCGCAATACAACGGTACCACCTCGCAGCCAAGATCCTCGAACAGCTGTGGAGCAATTCCGCCCGTAACGCCATTGCCCGCGTCGATGACAATCTTGAGGGGCACTGCGATGGCAATATCACTGAGTACCTCATCGGCGTAGTCGGCCACCACGTTTTCGCGAATCATCCGGCCGCTGCCGCTGCTGTACTGATCCTTTATAACCAGCTCCAGTATCTGCTGAATACCGCCGGCTGCGATGGTTTTCTGGTTCAGCACAACTTTCATTCCGTTGTCTTCGCCCGGGTTGTGGCTGCCGGTTACCATGATACCTGACCGGCAGTTCAGGTGTCGGGTCGCGAAATACATCAGCGGTGTGGGAACCAGGCCGATATCGATCACATCCCTGCCGCTTTCCATCAGCGATTTGATAAGCGCAGATTTTATGCGCGGGCTGGATTTTCTACCGTCGCAGCCGATGATAATGGTCTGTTCGTCCATTTCCCCTGCAAGGGTGCCAATGGCTTTGCCGATGCGGGCAACCAGTTCGTCAGTTAACTCGGACTTTGCGTTGCCGCGAATGTCGTACGCCCGGAAAATATGACTGGGGAAACCGCCTTCGCCGGGAGCCTGATCGTCTTCCAGCGCACCGCTTTTCGACAGATCCAGGTCCAATCCGGCACCATCGTCTCCTTCTTCATCGATAATACTGCCCTGCTGGAACATGGGGTTGGTCAGGTCTGAGCCTGTGCTCGGTATCACTTCCACCTTGGGCTGAGGCATTTCTGACAGACTGCCGGCGCTGCTCTGGCGCAATGTTCTCAGGGTGGCACGACGCAGTTGCTTGGCGATCGATACCAGGCCGGGCAGGCCCAATTCGAGTGGTGATTTCACGTCGGCCGCAGAGATGACCTTATTGATCTGTGTATCCAGTATCCGGGTGAACATTACTACTATGAAAAACACGGCGCCAAGGAAGGCGAGTACGCACAGAGCCAGCACCGAAAACAGTGGTGCCGGGCTGAGAGTCAACTCGCTGACCAGTGCTCTGGAGGGAGTAAATTTAACCAGCCAGTTACTTTCGGGGAGACTGGCTGTGCGGGTAAATTCCTCGGCATCTCCGCTACCCGCCATGGCGATCACATCCGTACGCTCCAGCCCGGTAGGGCTGACGTACACCTGTTCGAGGGCGAATCGCCCTACACTGTTGTCTGTCGACTTGAGTGCATCTGACAATAGCTGGTTATCGATGGTGGCAATGACGACAGCCTGTTGACTGGTGACACGCGGGTGGGTGACCAGCGCCGCCAGCGAAGTCATCCAGCGGTCTTCAAACTGATAGGATTCCGGTTGGGTGGGCTCTCCGACCCCGGCCCGACGCACCAGGTCGATCTCAATATGGTTGCGCAGACCCTGGCTACCGCCCTCGAAATCGGCTGTGCCCATTTCCCCCATGGGAATGATGCGAAGACTGATCACCTCAGGGAAGTAATCCAGCATCGCCTGTTCGACCAGGGCGAGGTCACCAGTGGACTCACTGGCAATTGCTGACATGGCCAGGGGTGACCGGGCAGCGCCCTCCATACGATTTTTGATACGCGTTACCAGGTGGTGCACGCTGGTAGCCTGCTGGGTTGCGAATGACCCGGCAACCCTGTCGATCTGTACTTCCTGTAACATTGGCTCGCGCATCGCGATCAGGTAGGCGAAGCCGGCTGCGACCAGTGCCAGGGATACCAGCAGGGCGAGGGCGGCGATCCTGTAGAGCGCATTACCCTTGGCCGTGATGCCCTGGGGATTGCTGGCGCTTACCCGCCTCTTCCCGGGTTCCTCTTTGGGTTTTTTGTTTTTGCGCTTCAGCATTATTTATTTTGGTCCGGATATATTGGGACAATCATATTACGCGGCGGCGACGACTTAAACGCGCATCTGGATTTAATTGCAATTTGCAGGCTAAGTCATTCATTTCCCGAGCAAAGCTCGCGGGCGATCAGCTGGATAATCTGGCGTGCCATCGACCCCTTGCCAGTCAGTGCAAGAGCCTGTTCACCACCGGGCCAGAGTACGGTGGCCTCATTGTTGTCGCTGTTAAACCCGATGGATTTATCTGATACATCGTTTGCGACGATCATATTGAGCCCCTTGCGCGTCATCTTTTCCCTGGCGTGGGCCAGCAAGTCGTTGGTTTCCGCGGCGAATCCCACGGTGAAGGGGCGATCCTCGCTGGCAGCGACAGCGGCGACGATATCGGGGTTGCGAACGAGCTGCAGCGTGATCTGCTCCGGCCCCTTCTTGATCTTCTGCTGTTCTATGGATGCCGGGCGGTAATCTGCAACCGCCGCGCAGGCAATGAAAATATCGCAGTCGGGCACCAGCGACAGGCATTGGTCCAGCATCTCGGTTGCACTGACAACCTTCACTATATGGGCATGCTCCGGCACTTCCAGGTTTACCGGACCGCTGACCAGTGTGGTGAGGGCGCCGGCGTCTATGGCGGCCTGGGCCAGGGCATAACCCATTTTTCCGGAGCTGTGGTTCGAGATATAGCGCACCGGGTCAAGAGCTTCCCGGGTTGGCCCGGCGGTGATGACCACTCTTTTGCCCGCCAGCAGGCCTGTCTCGAACTGGGCTGCCGCCGCTGCGGCGATCACTGCGGGCTGCTCCATGCGCCCCGGGCCAATGTCTCCGCAGGCCTGCTCGCCACTGGCGGGGCCCACCATGGTGTAGCCCCGGGAGGACAGGGTAGTGATGTTGGCAGTAGTGGCCTTGTCTCGCCACATTTGCTGGTTCATGGCGGGCGCCAGCAACAGTGGCGCGGCGGTCGCCAGGGCGACGGTGGTGAGCAGGTCATCGGCGCGCCCCGCTGCCAGGCGTGCCAGCAGGTCTGCTGTGGCGGGGGCAATCAGCAGCAGGTCCGCCCAGCGGGCCAGCTCAATGTGGCTCATGCCCAGCTCTGCCTCAGTGTCCAGCAGTTCTGTGTGTACCGGGTTGCCCGACAGGGCCTGAAGGGTAAGCGGGGTAATGAATTCGCGGGCGCCGCGGGTCATGATGACACGCACTGATGCACCCATATCCTGCAGTTGGCGTACCAGCTCAGCGGACTTATAAGCGGCAATTCCGCCGCTGATGCCTACCAGTACATTGCGATTGAATAGATGTGCCATTCACGGGCCCAAACAGGGAAAATAGTCAAAGGGAGTGGAAAGATACCACCCCGTCCACGGATTTGACATAAGCCGGACCGGGCTCAGGGAGGAGCGGGATGGGTATTGCCCAATGGCAGGCAGGGGAAGGGCCCAGGGACAAGCTGCTGGAGCGGGGTGAACAAGCGCTTTCGGATGCGGAGTTGCTGGCAATCATGTTGCGTACTGGCTATCGCAACTGCAGTGCTCTGGATTTGTCGCGGCAGCTATTGCAGGAGTTTGGTGGCCTGTCCGGCCTGATGCGAGTGGAAAGCCCCCGTCTGTTGGCCTGGCCAGGTGTCGGTGCTGCCAAATATGCCCAGTTACGGGCCGCACTTGAGCTGGCGCGACGCCAGGCCTTACAGTCGGTGCAAGCTGGGGACGTGTTGACCAGTCCAGGTGAGACCCTGCGCTTCCTGCAATACCACCTGGGCTCGCGCCGCCGCGAGGTGTTCAGCTGTATCTTCCTGGACAGCCAGCACCAGGTGTTGTGTTGTGAGGACCTGTTTTTCGGAACCCTGGATGGTGCAGCGGTCTATCCGCGGGAAGTTGTCACCCGGGCACTGCAGTATCAGGCCGCTGCTGTGATATTTGCGCACAACCATCCCTCTGGCGTCGCCGAGCCCAGCAGTGCCGATCGGCGTATCACCGAGCGTTTGTGCGCTGCGCTGGCCCTGCTTGATATCCGGGTGCTGGACCATGTCATTGTCGGCCGGGGCCGGGAGTTTTCCTTTGCCCGGGAGGGCTTGTTGTAGTGGGTTTCACGCATTCCGCCTGTCCCATCTTTCCCTTGATATGGCCAGGGTGTTCTGTTATAAAGTCGCGCTCTGCGCGGCAGGGGCCTGTTATTACGCCCCTCTGATCTCATTAATTTATTTATATCCCGCGTATTTTGGGAGCGAAAAGACCATGGCTAGAGTATGTCAGGTAACGGGCAAGCGTCCGGTTACCGGAAACAACGTATCACACGCAAAAAACCGCACCCGTCGCCGTTTTTTGCCCAACCTGCACCATCACCGGTTCTGGGTTGAATCCGAGAAGCGTTTTGTCAGCCTGCGCGTATCCAGCAAAGGTATGCGCATCATCGACAAGAACGGCATTGACCAGGTATTGGGCGAGATCCGCGCCCGCGGTGAAAAGGTTTAAGGGAGAATATCGATGAGAGACAAGATCAGGATGAACTCGTCAGCAGGTACAGGCCACTTCTATACTACTGACAAGAACAAGCGTACTACCCCGGACAAACTGGAAATGAAAAAGTATGACCCGGTGGCACGCAAGCATGTTATGTATAAGGAAGGCAAAATCAAGTAACCGCCTTCTGCAGCGATAAATATCGAAACCCCGGCAATAGCCGGGGTTTTTGTTTCAGCGCGGGCTGGAACCACACCAGGTCGGGAGAATATGCCGGAACTTCCAGAAGTTGAAACCACCCGCAGGGGCGTCTCCCCCTATTGCCAGGGCCAGGTGGTCAGCGAGCTTGTCATCCGTGAACCCCGTCTTAGGTGGCCGGTACCTGAGCAACTGCCTGTGATCATGGCAGGCCAGAAAATAGAGGCTGTTGAACGAAGAGCAAAATACCTGCTGTTCAAGACTGCGGCCGGATTCTTGCTGGTGCATCTGGGCATGTCCGGTTCCCTGCGGGTGGTAGACCCGGCGCAGTTGCCTGGTAAGCACGACCATATTGATATTCAACTGAAGTCGGGCTCCTGTCTGCGCTATCACGACCCGCGCCGCTTCGGCAGTTTCCTCTGGGTAGAGCCTGACGGCAGACATTCACTACTTGACCATCTTGGACCCGAACCGCTCTCGGACGAGTTTGACGGGGACCTGCTCTACCGCAGGTCACGGGGGCGTTCCGGTCCCGTCAAGAGCTTCATCATGGACGGAAAAGTGGTGGTAGGTGTTGGTAATATTTACGCTAACGAAGTTCTATTTCTAGCGGGCATCCATCCCAGGCGCCCCGCCGGGCGCATATCACGAGCTCGCTATATCGGCTTGGCGGCACACATAAAGCAAGTACTTACTTCGGCTATAGATCAGGGTGGCACTACCTTACGGGATTTTGTCGGAGGTGATGGCAAGCCGGGTTACTTTGCCCAAAAACTCTTTGTGTACGGCCGCAACGGGGAGGCCTGCAAGCGCTGTGGGGGCGTTCTCAGGGAGATCCGCCTGGGCCAGCGATCTACAGTTTTCTGCGTGACCTGCCAGCGCTGATAAGGCTACACTGAAGGGAGTAGGGGAAAACGGGACTATAACCCGGGAGTTAATGATGAAAACAATGTCACGTTCCGGCCGTATTACAACGGCCTTGTTAATCAGTTGCCTGATGCTACCCCAGACACTCTGGGCCCAGGATGCCGCCGCAATGGCCAGGGAGGGAGCCGTGGATGAAAATCCGAACGGCTTCGCCATGTTGGGCGATTTAGTGGTAGCCCGGCCGGTTGGTATCATTCTGACAGCGGGCGGGGCAGCCCTGTGGTTGGTTAGCCTGCCGTTCACATTGCTGGCGGGTAACGCCGGCGACACAGCGGACAACCTGATCCTGGGTCCGGGAAGGGAGACCTTTATGCGCTGTCTTGGATGCCGGCAATCGGGGTACACCCACTCTGACATAGACCAGTATGAGGCGCGGCAAGCGGCTCGGGCAGAAGAGGCAGGCGAGGCGGGCGATTAGGCTCAACTCCACGTCCCCGGGCAGTGTTCAGTGCTGCCCGGCGTCAGGTACCACAGTTCACTCTTGGTATGCTCGAGAGGTTTGTTACACCGCGGAAAAGCGGTGCTGTAAGGCCTTGTTAACAGGCTCTGGTACAAACGGGCTTATGTCGCCGCCAAGGGCAGCTATTTCCCTTACCAGCGAACTTGAAATGTAAGACAGGTGCTCGGAGGGTGTCAGGAAAATGCTCTCGAATTCCGGGTACATGGCACGATTCATATTGGCGAGCTGAAATTCGTACTCGAAATCCGCCACCGCTCTCAGTCCCCGCAGTACACAACGTGAACCGTGGCTTTTGGCGAAATCAATCAGCAGGTTATTGAACCCCACAACCTCGACGTTATCCAGGTGAGCAAGCGATACCTGGCATAGTTCTATGCGCTGTTCCAGGTTGAACAGCGGTGTTTTCTTTTCACTGTAGGCTATGGCGACCACTACCGTGTCAAACAGGCGCGAAGCACGTTCCGTCAGGTCGACATGACCGTTGGTAATCGGATCAAAGGTGCCCGGGTAAATGACAGTGTGGGTTCGCATGGGAAGGGCCTTTGATGGCGGCTGAAGCAGCGGATGGTAAACAATTTACCCCGGTGGGACAACGTAGCCCCCTGTGGTCCGACCGTGCGGGCTCTCAACTTGTCTGCGCGGATTTCGCGTTGCGTACAAACAGCCTGTAGGCCACCGTGCCTGCCACCTTGTCCCTGTGCAGTTGCCACCGTGCGGGCATTGTCGGAGCCGGGTCCCCCGCTGCTGTTTCCACATAGACCAATCCGTTTGCTGCCACCAGGCCCGAGTTTTCCAATAACGCGCAAACCGGAACGGCCAAACCCTTACTGAAGGGTGGGTCTATAAACACAATGTCGTAGGGACCGTTAGCGCCCTGCAGAAATGTCAGCGCCGGCATAGGGTGGCAGCGACCCGCTGTGCCCGCCTGCAGGGTTTGCAGGTGGTGTTCAATGTGCCGAAGGGCCGTTGTTGAGGTGTCCACGAAGTCACAACACAGCGCGCCCCGGGATAATGCCTCCAGTCCAAGTGCACCGCTGCCAGCGAACAAATCCAGGCAGCGGGCGCCGTTAATAACCGGGGAGAGCCAGTTGAACAGTGTTTCGCGGACCCGGTCCGGAGTGGGGCGCAGCCCCTCGGCGGCAGTGAAAGTGAGCTTGCGGCCACGCCACTGCCCGCCAATAATGCGCAGCGTGCTTTGCTTGGTAGGACCTTTGCCGGATCTGGCCATTTCGTCGCTTTGAGCAAGGGTGGTAGGATAGTCGTTTTTTCGCGGGCGCCCGCCTGCCGCTACTTTATCACGACAATTATGAAATTTTTCAAACGCAAAAAAGAGGCGGATCAACAGCCCGCTTCGCCTGAAATCGTGCAGCCGCTCCCCCTCGCTGATACCGTCGATGTGCCAGCGCCCGGAGCTGTTGCTGAGGATCAGGCCGCTCAGGACACGGGGCCCGCGACCGAAATAGCTGTCCCTGACCAGCCTGATACCGAGGGAGAGACTAATAAGCCAGGTTTTTTCTCCCGTCTGCGACACGGTCTCGGACGCACCAGCGAAAACCTGGTGCAGGGTATGGGGACCCTGTTTCTGGGACGCAAGGAAATCGATGAAGACCTGCTGGAGGAACTGGAGTCGCGCCTGCTGCTGGCGGACGTCGGTATCGATGCCACCCGGGACATTATTGACCATCTCACCGGGCGGGTTTCGCGCAAGGAACTCACCCACGCCGAAGGCTTGCAGGCGGCTTTGCGTGAAGAGTTGCTGGACCTGCTGAAACCCTGCGAGCAAAACCTTGAGGTAACCGCTGGCAAGCCGTTCGTTATCCTGATGGTGGGCGTAAACGGGGTGGGTAAAACCACCACCATTGGCAAGCTCGCCAAACGCTATATGGCCGAAGGGCACTCTGTGATGCTGGCGGCCGGGGACACTTTTCGTGCCGCAGCGGTTGAGCAGCTGCAGGTGTGGGGAGATCGCAACGGCGTGCCGGTGATTGCGCAGCATACCGGGGCCGACAGTGCTTCGGTATTATTTGACGCCTTGCAGGCGGCTCAGGCGCGGGAGGTGGATGTGCTAATCGCTGATACCGCCGGTCGGCTGCACAACAAAGACAACCTGATGGAAGAGCTTAAAAAAGTGGTGCGGGTGATGGGCAAGCTGGACCCCGATGCCCCTCATGAAGTCATGTTGGTGCTCGATGCCGGCACCGGCCAGAACGCGCTGTCCCAGGCGGCCCAGTTCCAGCAATGGGTGGGCGTAACCGGGATCAGCCTCACCAAGTTGGACGGCACCGCCAAGGGCGGTGTCATTTTTGCCATTGCTAAAAAACTGGGCCTGCCTATCCGCTATATCGGCGTTGGGGAAGCGGTGGATGATCTGCGGCCCTTTCAGGCCCAGGATTTCATCGATGCCCTTTTTGCCGGGGACGATGCCGCTGCATGATCTGTTTCGACCGTGTCAGCAAGCGCTACGCGGAGGGCCATGACGCCCTGCGCGAAGTGAGTGTAGACATTGGTAGTGACGAACTGGTGTTTATTACCGGTCATTCCGGAGCTGGCAAAACGACCCTGTTGCGCATGATCATGTTGATGGAGCGCCCTACCCGGGGCCAGGTCTTCGTCGATGGTCAGGATCTTGCGTCAATCAGCCCACGTGGCATACCCCGGCACAGGCGCAATATCGGGGTGGTTTTTCAGAACCATCGCCTGTTGCTGGACAGGACCGTGTTTGACAATGTCGCGCTACCCCTGGTCATCGCAGGCTGTGATCATCGGGAGGTGGGTCGACGAGCGCGCGCTGCTCTTGACAAGGTGGGGCTTCTGCAGCGCGAGCGCGCGATGCCGGTCACCCTGTCCGGCGGCGAGCAACAGCGGGTGGGTATAGCCCGGGCTGTGGTTGGCCGGCCCGGAATACTGCTGGCCGACGAGCCCACAGGTAATCTTGACCCGGCCCTGTCTGCGGAAATCATGCAGCTGTTTGAGGAGTTCAACCAGGTAGGGGTTACCGTTCTGATCGCCAGCCACGACCTGGCTCTTATTTCCCGCCTGCAACACCGCATCATCACCCTGCGCGAGGGCCGTCTGGTTGCGGGGAGCAAGGCGTGATCGGGCGTCGCAAACAGGATAAAGCGGTACCGGCGGTGCGCAGAGAGGGTGCCAGCCAGAGTCGTACCGGCCTGCGTGACCGGCTCCGGGCGTGGCTGCGGCACCACCGCCTTTCCGCTGCTGACAGCATGCATCGTGTGATGGACAATCCGGTCTCCAGCGCCATGACCTGGCTGGTGATCGGGATCGCACTGGCGCTGCCCACCGGGCTTAACGTCGCGCTGGAAAACATTAGCCAGCTGAGCGCCAGCTGGGATAGTCCAGCGCAGATTTCGCTCTTTCTTCAGGATGGCATCAGTGATGACGGTGCCCGCCAGTTGCAGGCGGATCTGGCTGCCAGGGCGGATGTTGCCCAGGCGAGGTTTGTGTCGCGCAAGGAGGCGCTGGAAGAATTCCGTGCCCTCTCGGGGTTTGCCGATGTTCTGGACAGCCTGGAGAATAACCCGCTGCCTCACCT
>Ga0316193_10003024_pt1 | contig 12015 bp, 6 predicted proteins | sample MerIslsedime2_MG_FD_207735 | JGI IMG/M metagenome (GOLD analysis project Ga0316193, IMG submission 207735) | Coastal sediment microbial communities from Maine, United States - Merrow Island sediment 2 | ecosystem: Environmental > Aquatic > Marine > Coastal > Sediment | place: USA: Maine... | reverse complement strand
CAAGTAGAGAAGCTCACAGTATAGTACGCTTAGAAATGTCGCAGCACAAAGATAAGCTATAAAGGACGCTTCTAGAGCGATTGCAAAAGAAAGACTTCTAAAGTCTTCGTGAGTACGGAGATGTCGTTTGACTTTGCTGGTTAGTTTGAAGGTTGAAAAAACGTATGCTAGCAGAAAAATTAACCCCAAGTACCCATTATTGACTAGTGCATCAATCCATAAAGAATGTGAGGCCTTGCTTCCACTCTTGGATTTAGTAATCCAGTCTTCTGGTAAATATTGTGCGCTCAGATATTCATATCCACCACCCCCTGTGCCCAAGGGATAATCAAGCGACATTTTTATCCCCGCCTTGTATAGTAAATCCCTGCCGGCACCCATTTCACCACTCGCATAAGTAGTTTCCAGCGTCGCCATACGATTCCAAAAGAAATCGTCAGCAAGGTAACTAAAGCTGCACACCGCAATAACTGCCACAGTAACCATCTTCACTCGCAAGTTGCTTTTCACCCTTCGCGATGTTCTAAACATTTGAATCAACAGGTAAAAACCTGCTATTACGAGAGCGACAAAAGCTCCCCGGCTGTTTATTAAAATTATTACGTTCAGACAAAAAACAAGGGCAATAAAAGAAATCGCCTTCTGCCATTTTTTGCCTTGAAAAATATAGAACAATAACAGAGGAATACCAGCCACAATGATGCCAGCAGTTCCATTCCCGTCCGGTGCATCAGCGGGGCCTATAAACCCGAGTGTTCCCATACCATCCCGCCCTATGACCCATCCTGAATAGCCCACGTATGTACACCCTAAGAGATACATTCCGATGAGTCTTTCAAATTTTTGCTTATTATCAATTACAAGGATTATTAAGAAATAAATTATCACATACTTCATATACCTTAACACTAACACTTCATGGCCTATAGGATCGATCGCAACTAGACTTAGCATTATCATCAACACAGCTTGTAGAAGTAGCCACTTAGTTTGACTGACACCAAAAGAACGGGTAAACCGATATCGATGATATCTTACAGCATAGCCAAAAATTATTGAGAGAGCAGCTATGTAAGCATACCTCAAATCTGGTATCTCAGGATACCACCACCTAATTTGTGGGAAGACGAAATAGTCAAATATATATGTTAATACACCAAAACTGGGATCAAAGAAAATCGCAGCAGAAATTCCACTGAAAAATATTAATATAAACAGCATAGCTGATATAGAAAACATAATTAACCTCCATTAATTTTTATACAGTTTATGTATTTTTAGTGCTACGTTAATTAATCTTCTATGTACATTTATAACACTTAGCTCTATGTCAAGATCTTAAATTATCTTTTACGTAGGAAGCTGAGTTGGAGTGCGTATGCTCTTGATTTACTGACAGATAATCCAATATTTGTCCTGAGATTGGAGGCCCCACTTTGGCTGTGTTGATGTGAGGTAAGAAGTCCTCTTCTTAGGGCAACGTTATTCGTGAGGTCCTGATATTTTCCTGAAGCGGATAACACGTGCAGGATTTCCGGCAGCTACCGCAAAATCAGCGATGGGTTTAACGACAACAGAGCCTGCACCGACCACGCACTTCTTGCCGATATCTGCCGCAATTATTGCTCCATTCCCGATCCAGGTATCCTCTCCAATTGAGATTTTTATGAATTGCCCCGGTTGGTCTTTTATCGGAATTTCGACGTGTTCAAAGCCATGTTGGTTGAGACCGCTTAGAATGTTTACCCCGCTTCCTATCACACAGTTTCGGCCGATGTCAGCATATCCTATATCGCATCCTTTTCCCAAATAGGCCCCTTCTCCAATTCTCACTCGCGGATCAGAAAAGGTCGTACCAAAGCTAAGGCAACAGTTTTTTAGCCTCATGCTTGTAACCCACTGGAGAAAGGCGCGCCGGAACCATTCCCCCGTAAGTCCTGGCACAAGTGACACAGTCTGGGTAACCATCCCAAACGCCTTGCGCTTTCCGACAAGAATTGATTCAATTCCATACAGAAGGTAAAAGGGCAGAGTAGCCAGTCGCATCGCGCCACCAAGGAAAGACTTGCTGAGAGCCTTCATGCTCATCTCTTTCTCGAATAAATCCCAATAGGGTGATAAAGCCCCATAGTTTTTTGCAGAAACAAGGAGAGCGGCAGCCAGAGTCATGTGGGAGTGGCCGTATCCATTACTTACTGCCGAACTGCCAGGGAGCGATAATTATTTATTGGCCATAATTGTTTTCATTCATTTGGTCATAGGTGAGTTGGTAGAAGGTAAGGGAGCTAGGTCAGCCCCGACGATAAGTGGCTCACTTTGACCGCTCTTGTTGCTCACGCCATCACAGGCTGCCACAGTATAGACGTATGGTGGAGGGAAGGACGATAAGTTGTCATCACTGTATATCGCGGCAGTAGTCATTCGAATTGATATACCGTTACGGTAAATTACCTACATTATGCCACCGACATCATAGTCGCTACCTCCGCTTAGCCCATGCGGAGGAAAAGGGAAAGAAGGACAACCACCAGTAAAGTTACTCCAAGCTAACATTGGCGAATCCATCGGGGCAGGTGTAGTGGGAACGTCATATTGTCAGTTTACTCCATCCTTAAATTCCTGGGGGGCTGGGGGTTAGATGATGGAGACGCTGAATTTACGAGAAACGCATGGATAACCGGATAACATTCTCCATCTGTGCAAAATTCTGCAACATAAATCAGTTGGTTTACCGGGTCATAGGCAGCACCACTAATCCTACTCCCTCCAAAATAGAAGTCAATTTCCCAAGTATCATAAGGAGTAATATCCCACTGATTAATCTCCCCATTTTTAACTGCAATTAAATCATTTACATCATAGGCCCAAGCATAAGCACTATAGGGAGGTGCGTGTACGCCTGCTTGGTAATAACACGCCCCAAGACCTGTCATACCAAAGAAAAGTACACTAGCCGTTCCTGTTGGAAATACTACCCCACCTACTTGTGTAGTCATATTATAAGCAGGATTTGGGGTTCCGCCACAATTCCACGCGCCAAGTGTTGGGTTAGAGTTTGGATATCCCAAAGCTGCGGTTACGCCAACCGGACTTGTCCTGCCAACATCCGTTGGGTCGAAAATTGATACCGCTGGTCCCAATGATTGCTGGGAAACTATGGCATGGCAACAACCTCCCGTTAACGCTGGACCTCCAAGAGCACCTTGCCATTCCGGTGGAATAGCCCCCATATAGCCTGAAACCCACCCTGGATATTGAGTGCCAACTGTGTATGGGCCTTCCAGGTTGCCCGTATTAGATAGATTAAGAGGTCTTACGAAATGTGAAGCATACTGTGTGCCTGCACCATCGTAATAGGACCATACAGCAATATAAAGCTCATTATTGTAGACCAATAATCCACCAATTATCTTTTTGTTTGGGTCACTTGGGTTGACTGAATTTAATCGCCCCTCAAGCCCGTCCTTAAAGTTTTGTATAAATGTAGCCGTATTAAGGTCGTTTATGTTGCTACTGTTTACAAGTGCCGGGATACTCATTTCTCCAATATGTTGGTCATGGTCGTGACTCGTAATATACAAAGAGTTGTTAGCTGCGTTATAGGCAATTGCTGTACCGCCCCAATTCAGGGTCGATGTGCCGTATGTCCCTTGGGGTACACGAAAAGCACCTTGGTAAACAAGGTCAGTTTTTTGTAGTAGCGTACCGCTTTGTGCACAAACAATGTGCGATGGGGAACCGATAGCTATGAGTAGAAAGAAGAGAACCAGGAGGAAGCACTGAAAAAAACGTTGGTTTACTCTAATCTTGCCTACTATGATTTTTCGGTTGATCATTTCAGACGACCTCCTTCAGGATCTATGGCCTCCGCGAGTTTCACGGAGCGGTGCTTCCCGGGAAACCAGCGATAGAAATCTGGATCGCCTCTTGATAATGGTTCGTCCGATTTTGCTCATATGGTACCTCTTAACAAACTAACTCCTTACCAAATCAGCAATATCCATGCCAGCGGTACCGAGCCGTCTTTTTGAGTGACTTGGGATAGAGATAGAGAAGTATTTTGGGGGCCCGTCAAGATGTAACCCCAGCCAGCTCGGATCGAATACTCGCTTTTTAAACAGCGGAATAAACCCTTTATTACACTGAATAATTCTCTCCTAGAGCAATGGCCAGTGGGACGGTTGTGTTTTTTCCCAGTTGGGGTCTAAAAGAGTTGAATTTGTCTTGAGAGACCAGCAAGAATGATTGCAGCTTGGGCGGTTCTTTCGCTATTTAAGGCCAATCGAAGTGGTTCCTCTGAGGTCTTGTGCAATAATTGATATTGTCGTGTATATTTTCTTTCATCTGATGAAGTTTTGAATACCTCTCACAAAGTCTAAAAGTTCTTCTGTGGAAGAACTGTTCCGTGGTAAATTTACTTGCAGTATGTCACGACTGATCCTAGTTCCGCCTCCCCATTGCCACTGGTTTTGCCAACCCTAGCACCCTGAGGTCGCTTTTTGAGATGAAAATCAAGGCACATCTCCAAGAATTGAGCAGCCTTTTGCACCCAAGATTCTTGTACCAGGAAACTGCGACGCTGGTTTTTTATTTCACTCGATTGCTCTTTCAGAGAGCAACGAATAGCCTCCACCCATCTTTCCGATGTCTCCGCAATGTTCACCAAGGAGACAAGACGAGTTGCTTCCGGGATCGGTGTGCTCACCACAGGCTTACCTGAGGCCAGATACTCTTTAAGTTTGAGCGGCGTAATTGCCTCGCTCAAATCATTTACCGAATATGGTAAAATACAGGCATCCCAACCTTTTATCACGGCCGGCAATTCACTATACGGCACCCTGCCGGTGAAAAACACATTGGGCAGTACCTTGAGCCGTCCGACGTCGATCTCCACCCTACCAGTGATGACAAAAGAGACATCAGACATTTGTTTGGCCACTTGAGATAAAAGATTCTGGTCACTTCGTTGGTCAAAGAGCCCAAAGTACCCCACCCGTGGGCGCGGGATCTGCTGGAGCACTATGTGCTCTTTGTCCGGCTCTTTTCGGAAAAACTCAAGGTCCACGCCATGATTCAAAAGATGCGCAGGCTTACCATGTTCTGCGAGCTTTTCATAAAGCTTATGAGAAGTCGCCACAAATACATCGGTTTTGCCTATAAGCTTTTGCTCCATCTTTTCAACCAGGTCATGGTCAAGTCCAGGCCATGCGGAGAAATCGTCGACACAGTAATAGACGACACGCTGCTCTCCACAGCGACCGACATAATCACAGGCGTTGGGGACGGTGCTCACCAGGATAGGACTTCCCATACCCAGACGGTAAAGACGTTTGCGCACACCCGACGTAACGGTTACACGGTTTAAAACCCGCGCTCCTGGCATTCTTGGCAGTGGCACCATCGGCGGCTGATAGACAATAACATTGCCGCTTTTGTTGTGGTGGAAACTGTTTTTCCCTGCGCCGAAGATCATTTTCCGAAGCTTTTTAATTGACTTTCCAAGATCAGTCATTGTTGGTTTAGGAGAACGCATCCCCACTGTATTAACCCACAGGACCGGGTATTTCTCGCCAATATATTGGAATAGATGTTGACAGCTTGAGGGATGTTCTCCCCAGTCATCGGAAAAGACTAGAAAGCTAATGCGAGAGCTCTTTGCCATAATTGTCTACCTAAATCAGCAGGGACTTACCTCTAAGGTGATGGCCTCTTATAGAAAAAGGCTGCGATATGGAACTGTAAAGCTCTTCATATTCGCGAGCCATCCGGACAGCAGAGAAGTGACTCCGGACGAACCTTCTACCTTCTCTTGCCAGAGAATGCCTAAGCACAGGTTCCGAGGCAACGCTCTTAATTACATTCATAAGCCGTTGCACCTGATCCGGCGGAAAAAGCAAGCCAGTTTTTTTATCAACAACCAGGGTGCGACAACCCGGTATATCTGAGGCTACCACTGGTACTCCGGCGGCCATTGCCTCCATAACACACCGCGGGGTACCTTCCGTTCGAGAAGGAAGAACGAAAATATCCATTCCGCGCAAAAACGAGATACGGTCTTGTCGAAAACCAAAGAACAGTACCCGTTTGGCAACGCCTAGCTTTTGAGCCAGAAATTCTAGCTCTGACCGCTGCTCTCCTTCTCCGATAATCGCAAGTCGCCAATTTATTGAATCGAGATGGGCTACTGCGTTAAGCAGCACATCCAACCCCTTGCTTGGAATTAATCTTCCTACATATCCTATGACAAAAGCACCTTCTTCCTTCAATAATTTAATCTCCTTGCTTACTTCTTTCACCTGGTCAAGCTCAGATATATCAACCCCGTTGCGGATGAGATTAAGTTTGCCTTTCATGCCGGGCAACCGTTGCAAGGGGCGATATATCTGTTCGGAGAGAGGAACTACCGCATCAAAAAAGGGGAAGATGCAGCGATTGAACATCTCGTAGCACCACAGTTTCAAATCAGCTTGTTTCGTCCAGCCATGCGGGGTGGAAACGAGCTTACACCCGTTGCCCCGGACCGCCAACAGCCCTATTACATCTGTTTTATACCCATGAGTATGGAGGATATGTATTCCGTTTTGGCGGATAAATCCACGTAATTGCCTTACACCATCAAGATTTATCCTACCGTGTGCTTCAAAAACTTGAGAAGGAATGCCAAGCTTTTCAGCCTCCTTGCATAAAGGTACCTCGAGGCAAGGATCATCCTTGACCGCTGCAACCCATGGGCTTACTTTTTTGAAATCAAAATGTTTCACCAAAGCAAGTATCCAGCGTTCTGCCCCATAAAGACCTGTTGGGTTACCAAGTTGCAATACTCGAACAGGCATATTTACATCCTAGAACTGGAAAAAGCCATAGCAAGTAAACCCTAATGTTGCAAACTTACTCCGTGGAAAAACGCGTCAGAGTTTGCCAGATGTGGCCGCGCGCAGGCTCGGACAGGATGAAGCGTACTTTACCGTACGTGATATCCTGTTCCGAGCACGGTCTTAGATGGCGCGCTATCACGCGAGCGCAGCGGTTTTTACCTGTGTGGGTTTGCAACATTAGGGTAAACGCAGACTTTGCTTTTGCGAGACAGACCGTTAGGGAAAACAGTCATGCTCTCTATCTTGTGCATGTGTGTCGGTAGGGAGTCATTTATAAATAATTCTTCTCCCAAAGCCCGAGCATCATTAGTCCCCAGAGAAATACATGATGATCCCTGATACCCAGCTGGTGCTCCAGCCAGATTTTCCGTAGTTCATCCCGTTTCAGCAGATCTGTAATTAAGGAATTATTGCCGAAAATAGCTTGTTCAGCCATGGGTTTTAGTTCCTGTTTAAGCCAGTTGGCGGCCGGGATCGAAAAACCACGTTTAGGCTGTGCCAAAACCTGTGCCGGCAAACGGTCGGCAGCTAACTTGCGCAAGGCAATCTTTCCTTGTCTTCTTGCTATCTTGAGTTTAGTCGGTAGCCCGGCAGCGAACTCTAGAATCCTGTGATCCAGCAGAGGAGAACGTACCTCAAGCGAGTGGGCCATGCTCATTCGGTCCACCTTTACCAGCACATCGTCCGTCATGTATACATTGATATCCGCCGCCTGACTCCGTCCAAGTGGATCTGCAGCGTCACTTTTAGCATAGTAAGGCCCGACAACTTCAAAAGGAGAGAACCCTCGTAAGGAATCGAGGAAGTCCTCTGCATATAGTCTTGCTCTGACATCAGTTCGCAACCAGGCCAAGTCTCGATAAAATGCCTCCACATCGCTAACCGCCAGGTTCTCGAAAATAGTTTTGAGCCGAAGTGGTTTAGGCAACCTGGCGGATCCAGGATAAATGGCGCCAAGTAAACCAAACAACGGACCCCGGAAAAGTGACGGCAGCGACTGTCGGAACTTTGATTCGCATAGGTGGGGAATGTAACGAAAAGTATAGCCACCGAAACCTTCATCCCCACCATCTCCTGAAAGGACGACCGTCACGTTCCCTTTGGCAATCTTGCACACATACCAGGTGGGAATCGCGCTCGAGTCAGCAAATGGTTCGTCAAAATACCAAGCTATTTTCTCGATAACTTCAACGGCCTCAGGTTCGACGACAAACTCATGATGATCGGTCCCAAGATACTCTGCCACTGAGCGGGCAATTGGGAGTTCGTTATATTCCTTATTGCCAAAACCTATAGAATTGGTGAGAACCGGCCGTGCCATATTCCTGGACATGGATGAAACCACCAAGGTGGAATCCAGCCCGCCTGAAAGAAAAGCTCCCAGAGGCACCTCACTCATCAATCGACAACTGACGGCTTGGTTAAGTAAATCATCGAGTCTCTCCCCCGCTTGATCAAGAGAGTAATGTGTTTGATGATGAAAACTCAAGGCCCAGTATCTTCTTTCCCGGAGACCATTTCTCGAGACGCTGAGCGTATGGGCAGGCCGTAGTTTCTTGACCCTTTTGAACACAACCCGCGGAGCTGGAATGTACCCTAAAGTGAAATAGCAGTCCAACGCCTCGGGATCAATCTCAGATGAACACAATCCGCCCGCACGTAAAGCCTTTAGCTCAGAGGCAAAAGAGAAAATCTGACCGTCGTTGTGATAATATAAAGGCTTCTTGCCAACCCGGTCGCGCCCAAGGAAAAGATTCCTTTTTCTCCGGTCCCAAATGGCGAAAGCGAACATGCCATTGAGTTTTTCTACACAATGATCACCCCAGGCAAGGTAGGAAAGCAAGATGGTTTCTGTATCACTGTTGCTGTAGAACCGATGGCCCAGGATCTCAAGTTCGGCGCGTATTTGCAAAAAATTGTATATCTCACCGTTAAAGACAATATGGACCATACCGTCTGACGTCCCCATAGGTTGGCGACCACCGGACCGATCAATAATACTTAGGCGGCGATGACCCAAGGCAACATGATCGTCGACGAAGAACCCCTCGTCATCCGGCCCCCGGTGGATCATGGTGTCAGTCATCTGCCTGATTAGGGCTCGGGCTTCATCTTTATTGTGTCCGCTGAAGTTTACGAATCCTGCTATACCACACATTATTAGCAGTCCTTATAAGTCATGAATTGTGAATCAAGATTGTTATCGGTTCTGTGATTTATGCTTCGACACAACATCAGCGCGAATAACTATTGAATAAGTGAGTGATAGATCTCACCATATCTTTCAATCATTGCCTCGAACTGAAATCGCTCTTCATACTGGCGTCTTCCCATCTCAGCAAACTGCTGAATCCTTTGTGGATGCTCAGCCGCGTCCAGGATGACAGCGGTCAGCTCCGTCAGGGAGCCAGAGGCAATTATCCATCCGGTCTTGCCATTACTGACTATCTCTGGATTCCCGCCTACATTTGTAACCACGACCGGTACGCCGGCTGCCATCGCCTCCAGGAGCGCCACGGATACTCCCTCGCTCACACTTGAAAGGACGAAAAGATCCATACACTGGACCAACCTACCTGCATTACTACAGTAACCTGGCATCACAAGGGCGTTGGACAACTTCCTCGATTTTCGCAGTTCTTTGATCTTTTCAAAAGTGGGACCATCTCCGACCAGCAATCCTTTGATGGCTGGAATCTTCTCCCGGACAATCGCGATGCTTTCCACCAGCAAAGATAGATTCTTTATTGGGTCGAACCGACCAACAGTGCCTACAACAAAATCATTGGGGCTCAATCCAAGCTCGCGACGTAGTCGGGTCCGTTCCTGAGGAGTTATTGAGGGCACTGCGGCCACTCCGTTGTAGATGACATCGATCCGATCGTAAACGAGCCCCTCATAGCGGACCAAGCGGTTTCTCGTATCCTCAGATACGGCAACTACTCGATGTGTCAAAGGCAGGACAATAAATCTGTTGAAAAGAATTTTCTTTTCTTTCCCCACCTCAGGATAATGTCTTCCGTGCTCTTCAAACAACAGACGTGGAGAACCATGCAGCAACCGAGACAGGCCGGCATAGAACCAGGGAGTGGACTGATGAGCATGGACAATGTCTACGCGGTTTTCTCTGGTGAACTTTGCCAGCTTAATAACTACTCCCATGTCCATACCGGGCTGCCGCCAAAGACAGTGAACCGAGAATCCCTCCTTGCGAAGTTTCTTAGCCCATAGGCCAGGCTCATCGAGACACAGAACCGAGATGTCAAACTGACCGGCAAGTGCCTGGCTCATGTGCACCACGAGCTTCTCGGCACCGCCGAGGTTCAGGCTATGAACAACATGTACCACCTTTAAACGTTCTTTACGTGGGTGTGAAGTCATCACCGTTTCCACTCAATCTTTCCAAACGATTTGAATAAGATGACAGTTATAAACCGTTTGGTGAGCCTGTGTGCTTCCTGAAGTTTTCCGCGAACTCTGGTTTTTAATCGCTTCTTCTGCGGAACAAAAAACATAGGTTGGCCAAAATCATATTGATGTTGCTGGTTGATTACAGAACAGTGTCCGTTTTTCTGGAAATAAGAATGAAAGAAGCCATTGACGGCAAGAATGACCAAAGGCCTGGTCAAATACGCGGTTTTAAAGCTCAGTAGATCAGCCAGGCAATGGTCAAAAAAGAACAGAGCCTTCTCAGAGTATTTTTCCCGCTTAGCTGGTTGGCAGTACTTGTATGCCAGGTGAAAAACACAGTTTTTTCTTATATCATGGGCTGGCCACGTCTCGGTAGGTATCTCCACCTTGTCCAGTACTTCTTTATACGGTACTTCGTTTTCCACCATCCAATCGGCATAGTGAAGGACGCTGTCCCTGCCATAGAAAAAATAGAAATCTGTCTCACCGAGTTCAACTTTCAGGTCGAGGTATTTCCCAAGAACCTGCAAAAAGACCAAGTAGGACCATCGGTATTCCGGTTCGTCCAGACTAAGGCTGTCGATGTCATCTTCTGGATGAATACATCGCTGGATTAGCTGTTCGGCCTTCGCAAGATACCCTCGATTGTTAGTCAATTGGTAAGCATCAAGTAGAGCGTTGATTGAATTTCCTGCCCCTCTACCAGGACGGTGGTACTGGGCGTCTGTCGTCTGACTGGCAAGGCCAGTAGGACCTTCATCGATAAGGCCAAGGATAGTTCTTGAGCCCTCGTCCATGGCAGTGACCCAGTCGGCCAAGCCCAATACCGCATTCCGTGCTTCCTGATCACCTGTCAGGTAATAATAATAAAGCAAACCGGACGTATAATTGTGCTCATTGGACGGCCCACCGCCATAATCACCAGAGGGTAGGGCTGACAGAGTTTTTCGGCTATAGGTCCGGTGAGTGCTTGTTCCTGCATCCCGGTAATGGTCTGTGTGCCAGAATAGTCCATGATTGTAGGCGAATTTATCATCATCGGTGTGATAAATGTCGATATCAATCGTATGCCTTGCGGCCTGCACGAACAACTCTCGCCAGCGCCAGTCCCCAGTTCTTAGAAAATGGACAATTGCTCCATAGATGAAATCGTACTGGTTATTGTAGTGCGAGACGAGTATTCCGGGACCCTGTTGGTCGACCGCTTCGTGATCTGCATAGAGGTCACCAAAGTTCCTCCAGCCATATTCGTCGGCAACCTCTCGTTTCTCAGAGAAGGAGTGTGGCCCCTCGATAACGTTATTGATGTAAGCAATGTACCTATGGTTAGGATCGTCTTTTTGAGGTACAAAATAGGGGATGGTTTCCGACTTTTCCACCCAATCTGGTTTAATAACCACATGTAATGGCGCCTGGTGTTGGGCAATCAAAGTATCATTTTCTGCTAGGCCAAAATCAAGAAGCATGGTGTGTCGTTTCTGTTCCCCACCCTGAAGCTCGAAAGGGTTATTACTTTCGGCCGGAAACAGACCAATGCTCAACTTTCCATCCTGGACACGCAGTGCTTTTGGAAAATTCTGCCAGAAGTGTTGTACCGTTCCAGCAAGCCACCCTGCAGTGGTCTTTATCTTCAAGTACGGGCTCGCCCGTAAGCCATCATCGATTGGGTTCTCTGAATGAGAACCCGGTTCCAAAACCCGATAGCCACGAAACGAGACAGTGGGTTGAT
>Ga0316193_10003023_pt1 | contig 12017 bp, 8 predicted proteins | sample MerIslsedime2_MG_FD_207735 | JGI IMG/M metagenome (GOLD analysis project Ga0316193, IMG submission 207735) | Coastal sediment microbial communities from Maine, United States - Merrow Island sediment 2 | ecosystem: Environmental > Aquatic > Marine > Coastal > Sediment | place: USA: Maine... | reverse complement strand
GCGCGCCAAACGCGTTGGCAACGAACGCTTGCTCGATCTGCACTTTCGTACCGTCGGTGAACGACGTGGTTTGCTGAACTCGGAAGCCTTGCTTCTTCGACCAATACATCATGTCCGTCGGGCTCGGATTCAAGTTCAAAAAGCCCTTCATACTGCCGTACACCAAGGGCTCGAACCCCATTCCCGCCAGCTCGTGCCGAAGCTGCGCTTGGACGCCGGGCTGGTCGCCGTTCGCTTCGGAGAGGTAGCCCTTGCCCACGAAGTGCGAGCCGCAGGTGACGTGAAACTCGGAGTCCATCGTGAGGACAGGCAAGCTCGCCGCCAAGGCGTCGCGTACCACCTCCGCGGCGTGTATGGGGTTGCCAGAGCACTCGACCACGAGATCGGAACGGTCGATGAGCTCCTGGGTCGAATGTGTCAATCGCACTCCTGGTGGCACGCCTTGGACGCTGTCCAACTTCCGCCGTGTCAGCACGGCTGAAATCTCGAGGTCGTCCATCAATCGACAGGAATCGAACAAACGATGCGCGATGAATCCCGTGCCGGCAATGCCGATACGAATCACGGAACGATCAAAGGGAGTGGTCATGACGAAAGCAGGCTTCTGGTCCAAAAAAGACAACTAGAAGCATAGTGCACCGTTGGCGCCGAAGCACGAACGGCTGCAGAGGCTGCCTCTCGATACGGGCATGGCATGATCAGCTCAATGCTGGCGCGTTGAGGTGCCTCTCAAGCGCTGTTGAGACGAATTGCTCAGGGTCGAGAGGATCTGCTCGCTCGCCTGTCCATCGCCGTAGGGATTGCGCGCTTGAGCCATTTCTCGGTAGGCCTCGTCGTCGTGAAAGAGACGCGCGGTTTCCGAATACACCCGGTCCTCGTCCGTGCCCACCAACCGAGCCGTACCCGCATCCACTCCTTCCGGCCTCTCGGTGGTTTCTCTCATGACGAGAACCGGCTTTCCGAGCGATGGCGCCTCCTCCTGGATGCCGCCCGAGTCGGTCAGAATCACGTGAGCGCGTTTCATCTGCTCGACGAACCCGCCGTACTCGAGTGGTTCGAGCAACTCGATGCGGGGGTGATTGCTCAATAGTGGCAAGACGACATCCCTCACAGCCGGGTTCAGGTGCACTGGATAGACGGCGTGGAGGTCTGGAAACTTCTCCACCAGGCGGAGCACGGCGCGGCACACGTTCCTCATCGGCTCGCCGAGGTTCTCCCGGCGGTGGGCCGTGATCAGAAGTCGACGCTCGCCGGATTCGGGGGGGGCGGTATCTCCAGACCTGAGCCCAAGCGTCAAAAAGAGCGCGTCGATGCCGGTGTTTCCCGTTACCTGAATCGCATCCTCGTTCACCCCTTCACGCATCAGCCTTTCGCGCGCCAGCGTCGTGGGGGCGAAGTGGACATCGGCGATCTGAGAAGTGAGCTTCCGGTTCATCTCTTCCGGAAAAGGCTGGCGTTTGTCGTAGGTCCGCAGTCCGGCTTCGACGTGAGCGACTGGCACTTGGTTGTAAAAGGAAGCCATCGCCCCCGCGAGAGTGGTCGTGGTGTCACCCTGCACCACGACCCAGCCGGGCTTCACTTGCGCGATCACATCGTATAGACCGTTTAGCGCCGATGTCGTGACGTACCGCAAGTCCTGATTGGGTTTCATGATGTCGAGGTCAACGTCGACCGAGATGTTGAAGACGCCGAGCATCTGATTGAGCATCTCTCGGTGCTGGCCCGTGGTGACGACGATCGTTTCGAACTCGCTTGCACGACTGCGAGCACCAATCACGAGCGGAGCCAGCTTGATGACCTCCGGGCGCGTTCCCATGACGATCAGGATCTTGGTCTTCCTAGGCATCCGCGCTCGTCGTGCTTTCTTTTCCACCGGAGCGTGCGAGGCTGATCAGCAAATGGAAGATGAACTGGACGTTCGTCACGAGGTATCGTTTCCACAGCCGACGCGGCTCCTGAAGGAGTCTGAAGAACCACTCCATCCCGATGCGCTGTAGCCACAAGGGTGCGCGGCGGGACACGCCGGCGATTACGTCGAAGCTCCCTCCGACGGGGATCGCGAGCTCGACTCCGAGATCGTCCCAATGGTTCTCGATGAACTCCTCTTGACGAGGCACGCCCATGCCGACGACCAAGATCTTCGCTCGGCTTTCTCGAATCTCCCGCGCACGGGCTCCGGCCTCAGCCGCATCGAAGTATCCGTCCGCGGCGCCACAGATTCGAAGTCCCGGATGACGCTTGGCGAGTCGCTCGGCGACCATCTTGATCACTTCGGGCCGCGCGCCGAGGAGGTAGATGCCGAAGTCCTCTTCGGTTGCAACGGTGCACAGCTCGTCGATGAGATCGATGCCAGTGACCCGTTCTGGGAGCGGCGAGCTCTGCAGTTGCGATGCCCATACCAGGGGCTGGCCGTCCGCGACGACTAACGAAGCCCGATCGACGAAGCCCTGAAGCTTCGGGTCGGACCTCATCATCATGAGAATCGCCACGTTGACCGTGCAAATGTATCCACGACGACCGGCATGGATCCACTCACGCGCCCAATCGGCGGCACCCTTCAAGGTGGTGCCATCGAGCTCGCAGTTGAGCACCTTGACCGACTTCATGACGCGACCTCGTTCCACAAGAGAATGCCGTCGATGAAAAACTTCGTGGCCCAGTTCGGGTAGGAAAGCGGAGCGTATGAACCCCAGATCGGATGGGAGCCCTTGATGGCGCCACGGATCGCAGGATTGGCAGCCGTCAGGTCCTGATGCTGCATGACGAACTTCAAGCTCCGCTCGGCCGCATCCAGATAGCGCTCAGACCCCGTGGAGCGGTAAAGCTTCAGCCAAATGATCGCCAGTTGACAGTTTCCCGTCAGACAACAGTAGCGTGCGGCGGGCCCACCGTCTTCGGTGATTTGTCCGGGGATCCAACCGTCTTCCCGTACGTGTTCGAGAGCGGCGTTGGCAGCGCGTACTGCGACCTGCTCGTAGCGTGCCTCCTCGAGTAAGCGGCCCGATTCGAGGAAGCCGCGAATTGCATACGCAATCGTGTGCGTGAAAGGTGCCGAGCCTGGCTCGAAGGCACAGCTTCCGAAGTAGCCACCCTTCTCCTGGGCGAGCGCCCAATCGAGATTCTTTCGTGCTGCCGCTTCGACCCCGGGATCGAAAGCGATCCGTTGGCACTCGAGCATCGCCCACGCCACGCGCGTGTTGTAGGTATGGGGCGTTTGAAGGTGTGTGTTTCTTCGCCACGCTCCGTCATCATCGAGGCGGTCCACGAGCCAGGCGGCCGCTCGAACGGCCGCGTCACGGAAACGAGCGTCCCCTGTCTCTTCAAAGGCGCGTACGTATCCCAGCAGGACTTGACCAGTATCAAAGACAATACCCTCATGCGGTTGGTACTCGGGGTTCGCAATCGAGCCGTCCGGTTCTTGCACCTCACACAGCCAGTTCGACACCGCGCGGGCCATATTTGCCGCCTCGGAGTCCCCGCGCTGCCGCGCAATCTCGAACAAAGTGATGGCGATGTAGCCCGACGTCTCGCGATACGAAGGTCTCCAACCACCGCGAATGGAGTAGCCGTAGCTCACGCCGTCGTCGGGCGTTGCTGCCTGGGCTTGCTTGAGCCATTCCACTGCCGCCAAGAGATGGTCGTCGCGCTCCTGGCACGGTGAACGGGCTCCGACTGCATCGCGAAGAACGCGCCCCATGAAAGGGTGGCTCGAGCTCAGAAGTCTTCGAGCAGCAAAGCCTGGGGTATCTGGACCGGAAAGCATGAGTGAGTCGAGGGGCAGAGTCTGGAAACAGAGAGCCTATCGTGGCCACCTCTGGGGCGCAATCACGGTATTGCAACCCAAAGCTGACAGCTCAGCCTTGCTTGTAATCCAAGTAACACTCCGTATCTGGTCGGGACACGCTGCGGAAAGATTCCCCCAAGGGGAGGCTTGTGTTCAGCGTTCCGTGCGCTTCCACCCTCGTTCGCGGCGACCGACGAGAAACGATAGATAAAGCGGCACCTTCCAGAGCAGATAAACCGGCACGAGCAGTAGGTAGCGAAAGGGAACGGCCTTTCGTCCGTAACGCGCCCATCCGATACCGACGCCTAGGCCTACGATGGCAAGGGCGCTGCCGGCGATCCAAAGCGGGGCCGTCGAGCCTCCGAAGAGAACCAGTCCGCTAGCGACGACCAGAACCAGCACCAAAAGGCCCACGAGCAACGCCAGTGGTGGCACGATCAGGTCGGCACCCATCGCAATCAACCCGACCCTGCGTTGGAGGACCCCTTCGCGCAATAGCCGGGGCCCTTGGTGCAAGAGGGTCGCCAGGTGTCCGTGCTCCCAGCGTCTCCGTTGCTGCATCGCCGCACGACGCGAGCTCGGAAGATCACTTCGCACCCCAGCATCGATGCAGAACAACGGCTCGTGCCCCAGCAGCGCGAGCTCGATACCCATGGTCAAGTCCTCGACGATACTCGGGCCGAGGCCGGGGGCCGTGCGTATCACGGTCCACGGAAACGCCATCCCCGTCCCATCCAACTGGCAGGGCTGGTTCAAGCGGCGCAGTCCGCGAGGTCTCACCCGGTTTCGCACTAGAAAGGCGAGGGCGGAGATCATCGAGAGCGGCGAACGGTTGGTGGGTTGCAGAACGTAGTCCGCTTGTATGGGTCTGTTCGTTTCGACGGCATTTCGAACGAGGGCGTCGATGGAGCCCGGGCTCAGGCGGCAGTCGGCATCGACCACGATGAGCACGTCGGGAGGGTTCGGCGTCAAATGCTCGATCCCATGCGTCAAAGCGTATCCCTTGCCTCGTCGCTCGTCATCCCACCGCTCGATGACTTCGGCGTCGGCCGACCTGGCGAGTTGTGCGGTGTCGTCGTTGCAGTTGTCCGCAACGACCAGAATCCGGTCGTTGGGCCCCAGTTGAGATTGCACGTCGACCAAGGTCGCGCCGATTCCCTCCGCTTCGTCATGCGCTGGAACCATGACGACGACGGAGATGTCGGAGGGTCTCGTCGCTATCCGTCCGGCACGAAGAAACAAGCTCGCGAAGCACTCCACGAAGAAGACCGACGCGGGGAATGCGAGGACCGTCGCCGCCACGGCCACTAGGATCGTCAACAAAGTCACGACTCAGTGACTATAGCCAGACTGCAGGCTTGCGACACAGGAATCGGGTCTCTTCGCTGGCGGCCGGATAGGACGATCTGGTGAGAACGCCTCGGGCGTGTCATCATCGAAGAGTAGTGCAGATGAAGCGGGCCGGCACGAAGGCAGGGTGAGCAGCGTGTTGGCGGTGTCGTGGATGCGCGAGGATTTGTGAGCCGGACGTGCGATATTTCTCCGACGGCAACCTACTGAGCGTCCTCGCATTCTTCATCTGGATCCCAGTCACTTATTATGGAGTCTGGCGGTGGCGTCCTGCGAAGGCGACCGCGACTTTGTTTCTCGGCGGCCTGCTTCTGCTCCCAGAGAAGGTATTCTTCAAGCCTCCAGGGCTGCCGGACTTCTCAAAGCTCGAGATCATTCCCTTCTGGATCCTCATCTGGGTTGCCGTATTTCATCGCGAGCGGTTCGCATCGGCACCCAAGAGCCGGTGGTTCAGGCTCTCCGTGGTCGTACTCCTGTTGGGATCCATCGTGACCGTCTTCTTGAACACCGACGGATACCGCATTGGCTCAACCGACTTTCCCGGACACGTTCCGTACGACGCCGTTCATGCCGTCCTGGTCTCGCTACTGACGGTCGTCCTTCCATTCTACCTGGGCGCGATCATGTTTCGGAGCTCAGGGGAGCTTCGGCTGCTCTTAGTGAGCGTCGTCGTGGCGTCCCTTCTTTACACGCCGCTTCAGTACCTCGAGATGCTTCTGAGCCCGCAGCTCCACAGGTGGGTGTACGGATTCCATCAACACTCATTCATACAAGTGATTCGTGACCAAGGCTATCGTCCCATGGTCTTCATGCAGCACGGACTTGCCGTGGCGCTCTTCACGGTGCTCGCGGTGATCGCCGCAGCGGGCCTACACAGGGGCAAGGTCAGCACCGGTCGATTTCGTGCATCTTGGGCCGCGCTCTATCTTTTCGTCACCCTCAGCTTGTCGAGAAGCCTCGCGGCGCTGCTCTACGGGCTGGTGGCTTTGCCACTCGTGCTCTTGACCTCACCTCGCTTCCAAGCGAAGTTTGCCGCGGGGCTCGTCGCCGTCTTGTTGTTCTATCCCATCGCTCGGGCCAATGACCTGATTCCAGTCGATACGTTCGAAGCCTGGGTGGAAGAAAATTCCGGGGGAGAACGGGCGAGATCCATGACCTTCCGCTTCAACAACGAGGAGCCCCTACTGGACCGGGCGATGGCACGACCCTGGTTCGGATGGGGAAGCTATTGCCGCGCCTGCGTGTACAAAGAATGGTCCGAAGAGGGCGCCGCAGAAACGATTCGCGATGGCGCCTGGATCATCCGCCTGGGTGATCACGGAATCGTCGGCTTCGCAGCGGCGTTCAGCCTGCTCTTTTTTCCAGTGTTTGCCCTCGCCAGACGCATGAAATACGTCCATCGAGCATCCAACCGACGCCTTCTCGCGGTGCTCGGGCTCATGGTGGGCTTCTGCGCGCTCGATTTGATTCCGAACGGCGATTTCAGCCGCTTGGCATTCGTTCTGAGTGGAGCGTTGTGGGGTTGCTTGACTGGCATTCTGCACGAATCCGCGAGGGCGCGGCTGACGCGAAAACGGGCACGACTTGCAGCGGCGATGGAGGCGCGAGCGTGAGCCGAGCTCGAACATCGTGGCTCGTGGGGGGGAGCGCCTCGCTTCTCGTCGCGATTCCGCCGCTATACACGCTGCTTCGCTCGGGCGTTCAGGGTGTGTTCAACTTGGTGCGCGCCGATGCTTTCCTCTACCTGGCGGTCGCCAAACGATCTTCGCTGACCTGGTACACATTCGACGGCGAGACCGCGACGAACGGGTTTCACCCATTGTGGCAGCTCATGCTTACCGCGCTCTACCAAGTGACCGGAGGGGACACCGAACGATTGCTCGTGACGGGTTTCCTGCTGAGCACGCTCGTCACGAGCATCGGTGTCGCCTTCGCGAGCGTTGCGATCTTCCGCTACACGGGCTCTGCCTTGTTGAGCCTTTTGACCGTTCCCGGTGTCTACTATCTCATTCTAGGCGTCGGATACGACAACTGGTCGATCTGGTCAGGCGTGAATGGCCTCGAGAGTGGCGTATCGATCCTGTCGGGAGGTCTCGCACTTTGGATCTTGGCACGCGAGGTGCAACGTCCCGACTTCTCGCTTCAAGCGATGTATGACCCCTCGTTTCGAGGTGTTGCTTGGCGGCTTGGCCTCGTGTTGCCGCTGATCATGCTGTCCCGCCTCGACGATGTGTTCGTCGTTCCGTCCTTTTTTCTGGTCTTCCTGCTGACCCCCGGCGTGCCATGGCGAGATCGGATTCGACCTGCAATCAACGTCGTGGCCGCGAGCACGGTCGTTCTGGTCGCGTATCTTGCCTACAACAAGGCCTACGCGGGCGTCTTCATACCAGTCAGTGGTAGCGTCAAAGGTGGGTTCGTGTTGTTTCGCTCGCTCTACGTTGGTCTTTCCGGCGCCTTTCCCTTTCTCATCGACATCAAGGAGTCGTTGACCGGCCGGCCGAGCGTGCCTGCGGACATCCAGGCAAACGTGTTCCGGTTGGTGCAGATCATCGGGCCAGCTTTGATGTGTGTCATCTACATCTGGTCGGTCGTTCGATCGCATGCCCGCGAGCCTCGGTACCTTCTACCAATCGGTTTCGCGGCGGGAATCTTGATCAAGCTCGCCTACAACGTCACCTACGTCCATCTTTGGCATCAGGGTAGTTGGTACTTCGCGCTCCCGGTCCTCCTGACGACGTTCTTCTTCTCCGTGCTCGTCGGAGACGCATACGCCAAGCTCGAGCCTCGCAGCGTCGCGAGGAAGACTCTTTACATCGGCTACGCCGTGGTCTTGGTCTTTTCGATGGGCCGCCAGATTCTCGATTGGGCCTACGTCGGGCACAACAAGTCGTATGATTTCTGGGCAGATCGAGCCGCCATTCAGGAGACGCTGGACCGCATCGATCCTCGAGCGAAGCTGCTCGAGCTCGACGACGGGATCATCTCTTTTGCGATCGATTCGCCGTCGATTCATGCCTTCGGCTTCGCTTCCGACGAAGAGACCGTCACCGCGCTTCGGAAAAGCCGCTTACTCGCCCATGCCTATGAACGCGGCTACGACATCTTTGCTTCGAATGGATATGTGTCGATCGATCCGGGGATGGACGGCGAGTCGATTCGCACGCGCCTGCGACAAAACGGCGCCGTCCAGGATGAGCTGAAATCCGAGCTCGACGCTTTCGATTTCGAGCTGCTGTGGGTGCACGAGCCGACGCGCACCGGCTTCATTCGCTTCAAGCCTCTCTAGGGCTCCGCTCGCTGCAAGCTTCTCGAACACATAGCGTCCTTTGCCGAATAGATGCTTCCATGGCAGCTTATCCGATTGAGTGAGTGCGGCAGAGTGGGGTCTGGGTTGAGAAGTAGCGTTCTGCTGACAATTGGGTTGCTTGGAATCCTATCATGCATCTCGTGCAACTGTTCCCGGAACAAACCGGCTGCTGCGGAGACGAGCAGCGGTGTGCGCGCGCGGGCTTCGCGGCCCAGCTCCGAGTTCAATCGTACCTCATCGATAGGTTCGAACTTAGCCGGGGTCGTGGACTACAGCCGAGACATCCCGTTCGTGGATCTGTTCAAGTCATCGCGTCCTTGGATTAGCGGTAGCGACAAGAAATGGGACGATGGGCGTCCGCTCGATCTTGACGAAGACGGCTGGGTCCGCTCCTTGATGCCAGGCCAGGTGGCTAGGACGCTCATGTTGACGATGGGCGGTCACCCTGGTGGCGAGTTCATCGTCGTCTACGACGGAGAGGGCGAGATCGCCTACGGCAACGAGCTACTGCAGTCCCAATCGCGCCCCGGCCGACAAGTGATCCGCGTCAAGAAAGACGGCGCCGTCCGTTTCGCGATCTCCAAGACCAGTCGAAGCAATCCCATCCGCAACATTCGTGTGTTTCCCCCTGGGGGATCTTGCGAGGAAGACGACGCCCTCTGGTGCGATCGTTCCCATCCCTGCCCGAGCGGCCGCTGCCTTCCCTTCGAGAAGACGCATCCGGATCGGATCTTTCATCCAAAGTTCTTGCAGTCCACGAGCCACTACTCGGTCTTGCGCTTCATGGATTGGATGCGCACCAACAATTCAACAATGCGGACTTGGTCGGAGCGGCCCAAGGTGACGCACGCGACCTGGAATCGGAGGGGCGTGCCCGTCGAGGTGATGATGGCGCTCGCAAAGCGTCTGCGTGCGGAGCCGTGGGTCAACATCCCCCATTTGGCAGACGACGACTACATACGTCGGTTTGCGACTCTGGTCCGCGACACCCTGCCTGAAGAGTTTCGCGTGTGGGTCGAGTACTCCAACGAGGTGTGGAATTCACAGTTCGATCAGCACGAGGAAGTCGCGCGGTGCGCAGCGGGGAAGAGCGAGAAAGCTGAATTCGGGGCAGCACTCGTGTGCCAAGCGGCGCGAAGCGACGCGATTTTCCAAACTTGGCATCAAGTCTTCGGGGGATCCGCTTCGCGGGTCGTCCGCGTCGTCGCGAGTCAGGCAGCCAACGCTTGGACGAGCAAGAAGATACTGACACACGGCGACCTCTACGAGCGCGTGGACGCGCTAGCGATCGCCCCGTACTTCGGGGTCGCCGTTAGCCGAAAGACCCGAGCGGACTACACCGACATGTCGCTCGATGAACTCCTCCAGCGCACCGAAACCGAGCTCATACCCAAGGCGATAAAACGGATGCAGGACCAGGCAGAGATGGCCGCCCGATTCGGCGTGGCCTTGGTCGCGTACGAGGGAGGGCAGCACTTCTCAGCGGCGGCTGGCGCTGAGAACGACGAGAGAATCAATGCCCTCTTCGACGCGATCAATCGCCACCCCAGGATGAGCGCGCTCTATCTGCGCTACCTGACGGCGTGGCGCGAAGCGGGCGGGAAGCTGTTCGTCCACTATAACAACTGTGGCGCGTACATGAAGTGGGGGCGCTGGGGGCTCCGAGAGTACGTCGATCAACCTCGCAAAGAGGCGCCAAAGTTGGACGGTGTGATGCGGTTCATTGAGCAGAACCCGCGCTGGTGGTGAGCCCGACCCGAGGGATCAGTCCGCGACGCGCAGTCTTTCAGGGACTATCTCGTATCCGCTTTCGGCATCCGTGCAGAGGTGACTTGCTCGCCGAGTCATGAGGCGTCGGCGAACCCGAGAGCTTCATGGCGTTTGAAGTCAGGATCAGCGTCTGCTACCCGCTATCAGTATGGAGCAGAGCTATGATGTCGTTTGCATCGGCAGCGGCTTCGGGTCGTCCTTCTTTCTGAAGGAGTATCTGCGCCACGCACCGGAGACGGCACGAATTCTGGTGCTCGAACGCGGTCCAGCACTTTCGCACACGCAGCACATCGCCCGTCGCGAGGAGCTCACGTACGAATCTTTCCAGCACACGTTCGTCAACGAGACCCCGACGAAGCCATGGATCTTCACGCTAGCACATGGGGGCAGCTCCAACTGCTGGGGTGGCAACACTCCTCGGATGATTCCGAACGATTTTCGTCTGCGCTCGCGCTATGGCGTCGGCTTCGACTGGCCCATCAGTTACGACGACCTCGAACCGTACTACTGCGAGGTCGAAGAAACCTTCGGAGTCGCTGGTCCGGACGACACCGTATACCCGCGCAGCAAGCCGTATCCGTGTCCGCCACACCAGATGAGCGATCCGGACCGTGCGATGGCGGCGGCATATCCCGGGCTTTTTTTCGCGCTACCTGTCGCGAAACCCACTCGTTCCAGATTGCCAGCGCGCCCCCAATGTTGTTCGTCGCTGCGCTGCAACCTGTGTCCCATCGATTCCAAGTTCACCATCTTGAATGGGATGCGGTCCGAGTACGCAGACCCGCGGGTAGAGCTGCGCTCCAACGCGACCGCCGAGCGAATCGAGCATGCTGGCGGCGTCGCAAAGGGAGTTCATTTCACGTCGGAAGGGGCGGAGCTCTTCGTAAAGGCGGAGCTGGTCGTCCTCGGCGCCAACGGCATCTTCAATCCACACCTTCTTCTGCGTTCCGGGCTTGAGGGCCCGTGGGTTGGACGCGGACTCTGTGAGCAGGTCAGCGTCTTGTGCACGGTCGACCTCGACGGCATGGACGGCTTTCAGGGAAGCACCACCCAGACCGCACTCGGATACATGCTGTATGACGGGCCGCACCGACGAGAGCGAGCTGCCGCCATGCTCGAGAGCTACAACGTCCCCAACCTGCGCAATCTGCGTGGCCGCTGGCGCCAGAGATACGTGATCAAGTTCGTGCTCGAGGACCTTCCCCAGGAGCGCAACCGTGTGCGTCTCGACGCCGAGGAAGCTAGCCGACCGGTAGCGGAGTACCACGGCCATTCCGAGTACACGCATCGCGGCTTGGAAGCCGTTCGCGCCTCACTGCAAGACCTGCTCAAGCCACTGCCCGTCGAGTCGTTTGCGATGAAGGACGAGATCGAAAAAACCGACTATCATATCCAATGCACGACCATGATGGGTCGCAACCCCAAAAACTCCGTAGTTGACGCAAACTGCCGTCACCACCGCGTTCGGAACCTCGTCGTGGTGGGCTCGAGCGTGTTTCCGTCGGCGGCACCGGCCAACCCGACGCTGACTCTGTCCGCCTTGGCGTTGCGCTCCGCCCGGAGCCTATTCGAGGGCCACGCGATATGAATAAGTCGCTTCGAATCACTCGGAGGGTGTTTGTGACGTCGCTGCTAGGCGCCGCCGCGCTCACCGCTGGCGCAGGCGCTTGGCATTGGGATTCCCTTCGACGCGAGTGGATCGTACGGAAGCTGACCGCCCATTTCGACTACCTCGACATCGATCCTGCTGGGGTGACGCGGTTCGTCGACACCTTCGAGCAATACCACTACCCCATTCGCCGCAAC
>Ga0316193_10003022_pt1 | contig 12017 bp, 10 predicted proteins | sample MerIslsedime2_MG_FD_207735 | JGI IMG/M metagenome (GOLD analysis project Ga0316193, IMG submission 207735) | Coastal sediment microbial communities from Maine, United States - Merrow Island sediment 2 | ecosystem: Environmental > Aquatic > Marine > Coastal > Sediment | place: USA: Maine... | reverse complement strand
GCGTGACGATTCTGCCCGTCGATGGCCAGGGAAGAGTGAGCCCGGAAACGGTTGCGCAAGCCATCACTTCCGAGACAACCCTTATCAGCATCATGCACGCCAACAATGAGGTCGGCACCATCCAGCCACTGGCCGAGATCGCCGCTGTCGCCCGCGAGCGCGGCATATTGCTCCACACCGATGCCGCTCAGTCGGTGGGCAAGATCCCGGTGCGGCCCGACGAGCTGGGAGTCGACTTCCTGAGCCTGGCCGGGCACAAGCTCTATGCGCCGAAAGGCATCGGGGCGCTGTACATTCGCTCCGGACGCCACCTGGACAGGTTGATCCACGGGGCGAGTCACGAGTCGGGCAGGCGAGCCGGCACCGAAAACGTCCTGGGAATTGTCGGTCTCGGAAAGGCCTGTGAGATAGCGGGCGAGAGACTCGAGGCAGGTGGCGCTCACAGCCGGGACCTGCGTGAGCGTCTTTGGGAGGGACTCAGCTCTCGATTGGCCGAACTACGCCGTAATGGAGACCCCGAGACCTGTCTGCCCAATACTCTGAGCGTCTCCTTTCGGAGCATCGACGCCACCGCCCTGTTGACCGAGATAGGAGATCGTGTCGCGGCCTCGGCCGGCGCTGCCTGCCACTCCGAGGGGGTCGAGGTGTCCACCGTCCTGACGGCCATGCAAGTTCCCCTGGAGTATGCCATGGGGACCGTTCGCTTCTCCGTTGGTCGCCCAACCACCGAGAGGGAAGTGGATACCGCTGTTCAGGTGGTTGCCGAGGCGGTAGAGCGCCTGCGCGAGACGGGCCCTCCTCCGAGTTGACCAATTTCAGAGATCGCCTTCTACACCAGCTAGCTTGCAGCACCGAGTCGTCTTCTACACCAAACCGCCTTCGGCGAGCGGCCTTCCTTCGACAATTCGTTCGGCTCCGAGTGCGGAGAGGTCCAGCGTGGGCTCGGTCCCCAGAATGATCTCTGCCAGATAGCGGCCCACCGCTGGAGCCTGCTGAAGTCCATGGCCGGAGAATCCGTTGGCATGGAACAAGCCCTCGAGAGCCGGCCATTCCCCTAAGATGGCGTTGCCATCCAGAGTGTTGACGGCATAGAGACCAGCCCAGCCGCGGACCAGGCGTAGGCGGTCGAAGGCCGGAGCCCATCGAGCCAGCTCGGGCCAGAGGAGGTCGGTGAATCGACTCTCCCGCCAGCTGAAACTGTAGCCCTCGGGGTCGTCATCGAGGGACTTGCCCACCAGCAGCAGATCCGAAGCTTCACTTCGGAAGTAGAGCCCAGAGGGAAAGACCGTCAGGGGCAGAGGCTTGTCGAACCTCTCCGGAGTCTCGACCACAAAGGCCTGCCGCTTTACAGGGACAACAGGAAGGTCGACTCCAGCGGTCCGAGCCAGGTCCGCCGCCCAGGCGCCGGCACAGTTGACCACAACGGGTGCGAGTCGATGCTCGCCGGACTCCAACAGAATGCCTCGTGCTTTGCCACCTTCAGTCACGATCCCCGTGGCATTGCCGACAATGAACGTTGCCCCGAGAGATACAGCTTTGGCCTTGTATCCCATGAGCAGGGCGTAGCCATCGAGGTGTCCGTCCCGCGGGCCGAATGTCCCTCCACTCAGCTCTTCGGAGTCGAGAAATGGGTATTGTGTCCCCACTTTATCGGGGCTCCACCACTCGACATCCCCGCCAAGAGACGTTTGAAGCGTCATGGCACTCTTGGCCACTTCGGCCGACTCCTCCCGGAGCAGGAAGAGGTTCCCCTCCGGTCGGAATCGAATGTCCGGCCGCCCCCCCTCGACGCTCATCTCCTCACCGAAGCGCTCGAAGACCTCGAGAGCATGGAGAGAGATCTGTATGTTCTGCCGCAGGCTGAACTGCACGCGGGCGTTGCCCACGGAGAGTGTGGAAGAGGCCTGGGTGTAGGAGGGGTCACGCTCCACAACCACGACGTCTAGCCCGGGATCACGTTTAACCAGGTGAAAGGCAAGAGAGCTTCCCATCACCCCTCCACCCACCACAACAACGTCGCAGACTCGCGGAGCTGTCATCGCCTCGTAGATCTCTTTGTCGTACCCCTCAGAGGGGCAGCCGGATTCCGATCCCTTCCTGCATCGCCTTGGCGTAGATCAGGGGTGCCACCGCCATGTCGTCGAGTGCCATTCCAAGATTGGCGGTCATGGTGCGCTCGGCGGGGCTCTCCCGTCCCGTCTTCCGGCCGGTGACCAACTCCCCCAGGTCGGCATGCACGGGAGGGATCCCCTGGAAGTAGCCCTGCTCCTGATAGAAGCGCAGCTGCGGAGTGTCGTCGGTGCAGAACTTGTCGACTTCGCCGAGGGCATCGGCGTGCCAATAGGAGTCGAAGTCCACCAGGGAGGCGAAGGCCCCTTCGTCGAGCCAGCCGGCTCGGATCGTGGCGTGCGGCGTCTTGAGGATCGGGCCCGCAGTCACCACGATGTCGCAGCCCCGCACCGCTTCCTCGGGTGTCGACACGGCCACCCCTTCGATCCCGAAGCCCGTCGCCATCTCCAGTGCATAGCTCTCTGCCAGCTCGGTGTGAATGTCATAGGCCTTGACCCTCTCGAGGGCGAATGCGGCGTTCAAGCCCTCCAGATTGGTTCTGGCCTGCACGCCACAACCCAACATTCCGACCACTGAGGACTCTGGTCGGGCGAGATACTTGGCAGACAGTGCCGTAGCCGCACCGGTCCTAGCCCCAGTGATCCAGACACAGTCCATGACCGCCAGTGGCACGCCTGTTGAGGGGTCGTTGAGGACCAACAGGCCGTTGATGTAAGGCATGCCAAGATCCTGGTTTCCAGGGAAGCCGCTGACCCATTTGACCCCCGCCGACTCCAGAGCCGGGATGTAGGCCGGCATGGCGTGGATGAAGTTGTCGCCGTCACCCGGATGGATACCGGGCTTGGGCGGCATCTCGGCCCGACCTTCTCCATGCTCCCGGAAGGCCGTCTCCAGGGCCTCGAGGATCTCCGGCATGCCCACATCGGTCGCAACCACGTCGGCGTACGACAAGTACAACAGCTCTCTCTCGCTCATGGTCCTCACAATATAGACGGTTCGAGAGGGTCGCCGAATGACTAAAACTCAACTGCGCGCCGCGATGACCACTCCGGCCGGTGCGGTGTCCGGGTCTACTCGCAATTGGCGGGCTGGCCCAAGAGCACCGCAATTGGTTCACGAAACCTACCTAGATTGGTAGACCACCTCTCCTTTGAAGATCGTCTTCTGGACCTCTGTCTTGTGGATCTCGGTTTCCGGTATCTCGAAGAGGTTGTGGTTGAGGACGATCATGTCGGCAAACTTGCCTTCCTCGATCGAGCCGGTCACATCATCGAGGAGCAGAGACCATGCTGCGTTGATCGTATAGGCCTCAATCGTCTCAGCGACCGTCAACGCTTGATCCGGGCTCATTTTCGGCACATCAGGCTTGCCCGGGATGCCGCGCGTCACGGTAGCTTCCATGCCCCACCAGGGCCAGAGAACGGCGGCTGGAGCGTCCGTATGGTTCACCAGACGCATTCCCGCATCCCACCTGTTGCGGTTGTCATACATTCGGGCCCATGTTTCGGGCTTGATCACCGGCTTGATGTTGCCGACGTTGTAACCAACCGGCGCGTTCAACGGCGGCCAGATCGTGCAACTGACATCGAGGTCCACAAAACGCTGAAAGTCGTCAGGGTGGATCAAGCTGCAGTGGTCCATATGATGACGAAGACGGTTGTTGCCATTCGCCTTGATGACCTCTTCGAAACCGTCCAGGGTTGCGCGTACTGTTCCATCACCAATGGCGTGAACCATGACCTGAAAGCCCGCTGCGTCGAGTTGAGCGATGTAGTCAGCAAACTCCTCCGCCGGGACGACAGGTTGAACATTCGTCTCGGCACTCGCCTCATCAGCCGGCAATTGATCGCCAGGAAGGGGGCTTTCGACGTCAGGCACATCGGAATCCGCAAAACCATCAACCAATGGCGCGGAAATCGACTCGATCGACCCGTCCATGCCTATTTTCACGGCTTTGTGGCCAGGCAGGTCATAGCCGTTCCACCACTCGAGCAACTCCGCTACGGGCGTGAGCTCGGCTGTTCCCAGGTTGCCCTTGAGATAGAGAACCACGTGCTGGTTCAGTGCACCCTCCTGCTTCAGCTCCTGATAAGCCTGAAGATCGTGTTCGAAGACATACGCATCGCCAACGGCTGTGACGCCCTTCGAAGTGGCTTCGTCGAGTAACTTCATGAACGCAATCTTGCGTAACTCGGTGTCGAACGGCGGCATGGCTTCCAAGAACGGATTGAGTCCTCCCTCGAAGGCAAGGCCCTCAATGTCACCATCCTCCGTTCGGCTGTAAAAACTCTCCGGAGTGTCTTCAGTTTCTTTCGATACCCCCGCAGCCTCCATCGCAAGGGTATTGAACCAGGCGGTGTGGCCTCCGGTCTCGTCCTCGATAAAGGCCGGGCGATCAGGAATGAGTTGGTCGAGAAATTCGCGTGTCAACGTCTCCGGAGCCAACGCCGGCATCGTCCACCCTGTCGCAATGAACCATTCGCGGTCGTCAGGGTAGTTGGCAATGCACTCCTTGAGTGCGTCAAGAGTCTGCTCTTCCGTGGGCTCATAGAAGGTCCCCGGCAGCCCACAAAATGCGCGTTTGGGCATGACCAATGCAGGGTGAATATGTGTGTCACCGATTCCTGGCATGGCGAATCCGCCACCCAGGTCCACGACCGCGGTCGCCTCACCGGTGACCTCTTCGACATCGGCGTTCGACCCAACAACCAGAAACTTCCCGTCTTTGACCGCCACCGCTTCGGCCCAGGGCTGGGCTTCGTTGACGGTGTAGATCTTGCCGTTGGTGTAGACGGTGTCGGCGACATCGCCCGGGGGTGAAGGGGTAGAGCAACCGATTGACAACGCCACTCCTATCACTCCAAAAACCCTCTTCAGAGAATCAGTTCTCATCGTTATTGTCCTTTCAACTCCGGAGTCCCGGAGAGTTTCTTCCGACAGAATACATGTCCGAACAAATCGGTTGGCAATCGTACCGCAGGAAGCTACTCCTGTCCCTCGGGAATGCCGCGGCAAGCTCTCCGATGTGCTGGAGCGAACGCTCTGGCATCGTAGCTGCCCACCGAACCGAGCGGCGGAATGGGACTCTAGTTGTCGGAATCGGGGTGCTTCGGGGGCTGCATGAGGCGATCGAGAATGTCGGACTGGAGTTTGGCTAGGTTCTCGGGGGATTCGGGGCTCGACGGGTCTTCGGGGGGGTGCTGGAACACGTCCCTGGCTGCGTTGCCCATGGCCTGCATCTGCTGGGCGTAGCGTCGACAATGTCGACACATCATCAGGTGGAGCCTGACCGCCAGGCGCTGCCGCCAGCCGACCGGGACAACATCTTCGGTCGAGACAGCGTGGGCAGTTTCCTTGCAGTTCAACATGGCGCTATGCAGCCCATCTCGCTTCGAGGCACTCCCGGACGCGATTGCGCAATCGAAATAGCATCACACCCAGGTTGGTGCTACTGACCTCCAGAATCTTACAGATCTCGTCACTCGAGAGCCCCTCGACTTCCCGCAGGACAAAGGCCATTCTCTGCTTTGAAGGGGCCGCTTCGAGACAGTCGGAGATCTCCTCGCGGGTCTGCTTGGCCTCCAGCTCGACATCCGCGGCTCTGGGCGGCTGACTCCAACCGCCGTTCTCATCGAAGCGGCTTTCAAAGACTTCGTCAATGTCGTCGATCTGGCGGTCTTTCCCCAGTTTGCGACGCGTCTCGGAGATCTTGCGGTAGAGGATCCCGAAGACCCAGGTCCGAACATGGGACCTGCCCTCGAATCTCTCCGCCGATTCGACGAAGGTGGTGAAGGTATTCTGGGCCACATCTTCGGCCTCCTGCGGCTTGAGTCCCGCCCCTCGCGCGGCACGCAGGATTTGCGTCAGATAGGTCTCGACAACCACCTGTAGCGCCTCCGGATCGCGGGCACGAATCCGCTCTGCCAGGTCGGGACGGTCGAGGATGGATGGATCAGACATGGCTGGGGTTACCCGCTGCAGATCATACGTAGACTCCAAGGAAGGGGTTTTCTGTGCCCCACTGCCCAGAGATCAGCCGGTGCGAAGCGCCGGATGCCTCAACCCTCAAGCCCTCAAAGATCGGCCGGCGGTGAGCCGGCCGCCTCAACCCTCATTGCCTCATTGCCCCAGATCCGCGCGGCGAAGCTTCTCGCCCAGACCTCTCGCCAGATTGCGATAGAGCACCACGCCAATGTCGGGCCGTTGGCGCACCAGGTCCTGCAGGTCGTCTCTCTGTAGCACGGCGGCGCGAACAGGGGAGCCTACCAGCGCATCGGCCGAATGCTTGGTGGCCATAAGCAGGGAGACCTCGCCCAGACACTCCCCGGGACCGACCGTGCCGACAGCTCTTTCGCCCTCAGCCATCAGGATCTGAACCTCACCCTCGAGAAGTAGATACGTCTCACCGCACTCGTCACCTACTGAGAAGATCTGGTCCCCCTCCGAAAAGGTGGCCTGGCCACACGCCGCACCGAGGCGCTGGATCTGCTCCTCGGTCAAGCCCTCGAAGAGGCGGATCTTCTCTACCAGGGCCCCGATCCGAGGCAGGATCTGCTGGCGCTCGAAACCTCTCAGGATCAACTCAGCCAGGCCCTGGACAGGCGGAACCAGGTCCATGGACAAGATCTCCAGTGGCGTCAGGAGCCGAGCCATCTTCAGGACGTCGAGCCGCTCGACGCGGTGAAAGGCGAGGGCCGGCACATAGGCAGCCGGCACATAACCCATCTCCAGCAGGGTGCGTTGCATGCGGGGTGAGTGGGCGTTGACGTCGATCTCCACGTAGCAGATGTCGTACTCCTCCCGACATTTGCGTTCCAGCTCTCTCAGCAGGATGCGAACCGTGTGATCCTCGAGGCAGATCAGCTCGAAGATCCGTGCGATGTTCTCTTCGTTGTCGAGCGTAAAGCCGATCCCGCCTGCGATGTGCTCGCCATTGCGTGCGATCAAGTAGTTGGAGTGCTCCGAGCGTAAGCGGAAGAAGCCGTAGTGCAGACGGAGCGGCCCGAAGATCTCCCGATTGCGCAGTCGCCCCCGTTCGATGCGCAGCAGTGAGGAATAGCCGGTGGCGGTGAGCTCCTGGAGCTCGTACTCGCCCCCGTGGGGATAGGGAGCGGCCTTCTCATCGACAATGAAGTCTCGCTCGAGACCGACCTCGTCCAACGCGAGACCAGCCAATTGATAGGCCTCGGGAATGATCCGCGGGTGGTTGCGCCGCAGCTCGAGTGCCTCGCCAAAATACCTGACCAGCAAGGCCGTGTTCTCGCGCTTGTCACCAAAGCGGAGCTTCAGGGGAAGGAAGCCCACTGCGGCAAACCCATGCCGAAGGCCGTTCCTCAGCGAGTAGGGGTGGCTCACCCGGGCTTCCATGAAGCCGACGTGGAGACGGTCTCCGACCTGTTTCAATCGCTCTTCGAGGAGTAGACTGCCGATCTCTTGACCCCAGAAGTCGGGGTGCACGGCTAACCGCCCGAATTCCCCCACCAGATCGGAATAGGCACCACTCTCGAGCACCACCGCTGCAGTTCCCACGACCAGCCCTCTCTTCGGCTCTTCCGCCACCAGCATCAAGGTGTCGTCGGAGTAGATGAGCTTTCTGAGGTAGGGCTCCTTGTAGAACTCCGAGTACGCATAGTCCTCACCATAGGTTGCCTCGAAGATCTCCCGGATCCGGTGTGTGTCGGTGTCGGTGGCTTCACGAATCCGCATCACGGGACAACCTCGGAAACTCTCTCGAACCTGTCGGAGACGTCGAGATCCCCGTTCTTCAATGCGGCTCCCGCGCGGCGTGCCACCTCTGCCATCCATGCCGCGCCGATGGGCAAAGCCTCCTCGTCGAAATCGAACCGACTGGAGTGCGCCGCGAAGCCACTGCCGCCAGGCGGACGCGCCCCAAAACGGATGTAGCAACCTGGTATCTCCGCCAGGTAATAAGCGAAGTCTTCGCCTCCCATGTTGGCCCGGCCGAGCGTGCGGACGTGCTCCTCTCCGACGACCTCGACCGCGGCCCGACGGGCCAGGGCCGTGGCGTTGGGCGTGTTGATGACGGGGGGTGTTCCATCTGTGATCTCGACTTCCAGGCCCGCCTGATGGAGTTGTCCGATGGATTCCGCCATGCGGCGTATGGACTTCTTAAGGTGCTCGCGAACCTGCGGATCTTGAGCCCGGATCGTTCCTTCGAGCTCGGCCTGGCCAGCGATGACATTGGGGACCTTGCCGGCCTCGAATCGACCCACGGTCACGATCGACGGATGCGTCGGATCGATTTCCCGCGAGACGATTGTCTGAATCGCGGTGACGATGAGGCTGCCGACAACCACCGCATCTATGGTCTCGTGAGGTCGTGCTGCGTGACCGCCTAGCCCAGTGACACAAATCTTGAAGTGGTCTGTGGAGGCACTGACCACCCCGTCGGTCACCACCAGGATTCCGGTGGGAAAGTGACGATCCAGGTGGCCGGCGAAAGCCATGGCCACGTTTTCGAGCACCCCCGCCTCCATGAGGGCTTTGGCTCCAGCACCTTTTTCCTCGGCGGGTTGGAAGATCAATCTGACGGGTGCTGGAAGATCCCCTTCACGAGCCAAAAGCTCGGCCGCACCCAGGAGTATGCTGGTGTGTCCATCGTGTCCACAGGCATGCATCACGCCGTCGTTGGCCGAGGCGAACGGCAGCCCGGTCTCCTCTTGGATGGGCAGGGCGTCGATGTCGGCACGCAGAGCCACAGCGTCCAGACCATCGCCGCCGGGAAGGTCGGCCACTACCCCCGTGCCCATGAGACGTCGCTGTGGGATTTCCAGCTCGTACAGGGCAGCGCTGATCCGTTCAGCGGTCTGGTATTCCTGCCAGCTCAGCTCGGGGTAGCGATGCAGATCGCGGCGAATCGCGACCATGCGCTCCACCACCGCAGACTCCACGGCCTGTCCCATGGCTCGCCCTCCTGAGGTTGTAGCCCTTTAAGCATAGCCAAACCCTGCCGGCCTTGCACTTGGATGCGCCAATACACCTTGACCCGCTCGATCGGCTAGACTTCTGCGGTCGGGCGTTTTTTGGTTGCATACCGCTGGCCAGGTTCAGCCACCGACCAGACGCTCAAAGCCCAGGATTCGTTCAAGGAGATTCAGGATGATGACTTCACGAAAGCTCGCGCTGCTCCTCGCCGCCTTTGCCGTGGTGGCTGCAGTCGCCTGTGGCAATCAGCAACAGACCGCCGAACAACAGCCAACCGCGGCACCGACGACCGAAGAGATGCCAGCTGGCCATCCTCCGGTCCAGCAGCCCGACCCGACGTCCATGATGCCGACACCCGTGGTCACCCAAGGCAACGTCCTGTCGTGGACTGCGCCGGAGGGTTGGACCCAGGAGCCGCCGGCCAATGCCATGCGTCAGTCGCAGTACCGCATCCCAGGCTCGGGCGGCGACGGTGAATGCGTCGTCTACTACTTCGGAGAAGGTCAGGGTGGTGGCCCCATGGCCAACGCCGAGCGCTGGGCCGGCCAGTTCACCCAGCCCGACGGCAGCCCCTCGCTCGAGATCATGGAGACCGAGGAAATCGTCGCCAACGGGCTCGACACCCTGCTGATCAAGGTCAGCGGCACCTACAGCAGTGGCGGGATGATGACCGGAGCGCCCGCGCAGACCATGCCTGGCTACAAGCTGTTGGGCGCGGTGGTCGAAGGACCGGACTCGAATTGGTTCTTTAAATTCACCGGCCCCGCGGCCACGGTCGACGAGAATGCCGAGGCTTTCCGCACGCTGATCGATTCCGTCCAGCCACCGGCCTGACGAACCGTCGGCTCCTCTGACTCGAAACCCAACGTGTCGTTACCCATCTCCCTGCCAGGGGGAGATGGGCGACCTTCGCCTGATGTCCCTGCCGGACTATGATGGCCTGGCAAGATGCGTCGACTTCATCTTCTGATAACCGGTCTCACCCTGCTGCTCGGCTGTCCTCTTTCGGTGGTCACGGCCCAGGAGACGGCTACCCCCAAGCTCGTCGTCGAGTCCCCCAATAACTTCCCGACCCATGCGGCCCGCATCCGGGATCTGGACCCGCAACGACTCGCGCATGCCATGCAAGTTCTCGGACTTCGCAGACCGGGGCCTCCCATCCGCTTGACCCTGGCCGGAGAGGATTCGACCGTCGCCCAGAACACACCCGCTTGGATCGCTGGCTTCGCCTACCCCAGCCTGGGCGTGGCCGTTCTCTTTCCCGAACGCAGCCCGGCCTATCCGGACTCCAATTTCGAAGACCTCGTGCTACACGAGGTCAGCCACATTCTGACGGCACGCGCCGCTGGAGGGCGGGCTGTACCCCGTTGGCTGGATGAAGGGTTGGCCCTGTTCATTGGTCGCCCGTGGCAACTCGAGGACCGGTCGAGACTCACCTGGGCAATGCTCTGGGAAAAGGAGGTGCCGCTGGCCGAGTTGGAGAACCGATTCAACAGCGACCGGAGCTCCGCCAGTCGCGCCTATGCCATCTCCGGCGCTTTCGTCCACGATCTCATGCGCAAGCGCGGTCCGGACTCGGCTGCAGCCATCCTCTCCGGAATCTCTCTCGGTCTACCCTTCCCGGAAGCCTTCCGAAGAGCTGTCGGTGCCAGTCTGGAGCAAGCTGAAGAGTACTTCTGGGAGTATCACTCCCTGTGGTATCGCTGGGTACCCATTCTCTCCAGCTCGATGGCGCTCTGGATAGCAATCTCCCTGCTCGCGCTCGTCGCCTTCCGGCGACGCCGCGCCCTGGACGCCGCGCAGATCGAGCAGTGGGAGGAGCAGGAGCAGCGTCTCGAGGACGAGGCCCGCTCGCCGATACCCGGCGAGCTACCACCCGGACCGCTCAACTGAGGTACTGAAAATGAGACGATCTCTTGTCGTTCCGTCGCTCGCCTTTTGCGCAATGGCCCTTGGTGCATTGGTTTTGATCTCGACCCTCTTTGCCAGGCCGACCCTCGCCGGCTCGGCTCGCTCTTCCGATCTGGTCCAACAGGCGATCGCTTTTCACGACCCGCAAGGCGCCTGGCAGAACGGCGTCTTTCGCCTCCACTTGGACGAGACCAGGCCCGACGGACCGTCGCGCGAGACGACGCTTCTCATCGACAACGCCGGTGGTCGCTTCGAGATCGCGACACAGCGCGACGGTGCCCAGATCGACGGCGTGCTCGGCCCTGAAGGCTGTGAGATGCGCCTCAACGGCTCCACCCAGTTCAGTGATGAGGAGCAGGAGAAGTACCGCCTCACCTGCGAGCGCCTGGAGTGGCTGCGAAACTACTACGCGTATCTCTGGGGCCTACCGATGAAGCTTCACGACATGGGCACGGTCTTAGATCCCGAGGTGTTGGAGACCACCTACCAGGACCGATCCGTGCATGCGGTGCGCGTCACCTACGAAGAGGAGGTGGGCTCGGACATCTGGTACTTCTATCTGGACACCGAGACACATGCCCTGTCCGGATACCGGTTCTTCCACGATGAGGCCAAGGGTGATGGTGAGTACATCACTTTCGAGGGCGAGGTCGAGATGGGCGGGCTACGTCTGCCCAAAGCCCGTGCCTGGTATACGAACGCCGAGGATCGCTATCTCGGCACGGACACCCTTATCTCCTTGGAGATTCTGTCGCCCTGAGCCTGCCTTCATCGGGTTTGGACCTGGACAGCAAGATCCGGGTTGCCGGTTGGCTCGGCTCCAGCTAGTTTCCGACCATGCAAGAGATCGAACGCCATCTGTCATCGGCTTCTCGAGACTACGACCGCATCGAGGTCGCCATTCGCTATCTGGAGGAGAACTTCCAGCTTCAGCCGAATCTGGACGAGGTCGCTGCGGCCACGGGTCTTAGCCCTCACCACTTCCACCGGCTCTTCAGCCGTTGGGTCGGCACCACGCCGAAGCGCTTTCTCCAATATCTGACCGTGGAGTACGCCAAGGATCGCCTTCGGGAGTCGACCAGCGTCATGGA
>Ga0316193_10003021_pt1 | contig 12018 bp, 6 predicted proteins | sample MerIslsedime2_MG_FD_207735 | JGI IMG/M metagenome (GOLD analysis project Ga0316193, IMG submission 207735) | Coastal sediment microbial communities from Maine, United States - Merrow Island sediment 2 | ecosystem: Environmental > Aquatic > Marine > Coastal > Sediment | place: USA: Maine... | reverse complement strand
GAGAAGCTTTGAGAATATCCTGTCCGATTACCCGGACGACGGACCAACGCGCTTTTATCTGGCACGCTGCAGGCAGTACCAGGGTGGAGCGCCACAGCCTGATGATCCACGAGTGATTAAAATGGATGCCAAATGAGACAGGGAACGGATGGGCAAACCGCTGGCGGTTGCGCGCTGAGTGCGCTCAAAAAACGCTTCTTCGAACTCTGGGACCGCTGTTCGTTACCCGGAACCAACGCTGATCCAACAGTCGTCTGGGCAGGACTCATCGAGTCCTACAAAGAACCCTGGCGTCAATACCACTCTGCGGAACACCTCTGTCACTGCATGCAGCAGCTGGACCTCACCTCATCTCTTGTGGAAGATGCTGCGGCCGTGGAAATAGCCCTCTGGTTCCATGACGTCATCATTAAGCCGGATGCGTCGGATAACGAGGCGAAGAGTGCGGAACTATTCAGGCACACCGCAGAGAAGCATTTGCCGCCCGGCTTCGTAAACAGGGTCAGCAACCTGATCCTGGCCACAGAGCACCGCGACCCACCACAGGGACTGGATGCCCGCTACCTGTGCGATATCGACCTGTCGAGCCTTGCATCCCCATGGGAACAATTCCTGAAAGACAGCACCGCGCTCAGGGACGAGCAGTCAGGAACGGCTGATGCAGAGTTCTATCCCGCGAAAATCAGGTTCTTGAGTACCCTGCTGGAACGCCCCGCGGTATTCCTTAGCGAATTTTTCCAGGCTCGTTATGAACGCGCTGCGAGAGAGAATATCCAGCGTTATATCACGCAGCTCGAAGCGGATGGATATACCTGAGTTGGTACTCTTCGGCTAAGCTGCCAAGTACCCAAGCAACCAGCGCCCGCCTGTGCGGGCGCTGGTCGATTTTCCAAGGGGCTAATTCCTAGTACGGATAACACACCCTCGACCCACGCACCGTGAAGCAATAGTAGGGATCGTTATTAAGCTCGATGAGCGTCGGGACTTCCACACCAACCTTACTCCCAACGCTATCTGGACACGCGTTGGGCTCGCCGGCGGGTACGCCTGGATCGCATTCCGGCAGTGCAGCATTGTTACACACACAACAGGTATCGGAACCATCGGCTGTACCAAAGAACGGATCGTCTAGCTCAAAATTACACACCAGGGCCCGCGAGCCATCCGCTGGACACTCGATCCCGGTTGCATCCAGAACTGAGTCGAGATCACAGGATTTGGTCGTTAGGGGTGGCGGAGGCGGCGGAGCTTCATTACCCAGCCCGTAGCAGAGACTGAACGCGGAAATGGTCTCATCCATCCCGTCAACTGTCACAGTCAGGTTGCCATCGTCCGTAACGCCCCCTGACGGATACATGGCAACCGAGACATCCCTGCCTGACTTGATCACTACGTAATCAATGGGCGTCGTTGAGTCGCTGAAACTGAGCGTGGTTCCATCGGTAATGGTGTAGGAAGCCGATTCACCCGACGCGTCTGCATCTGCGGGATTTTCCGGTCCGGTGAGCTGGCCCGACGCATCCGGGGATCTTGTATCCATCGACAGTATGACATCGTTTGCGGCGTAATCGTTACACACCACGTTACCCTCGGCAGGCAGCACCGTCGATGAATTATCCGATGCAAACACACTGGGTGCGCTTCCCAGCACCCAGACAGCGGCACCCAGCACCGCAACACTTCTATGATAAACCCTGTTCTTATTCATAATAACCTCCGAACTAAACGTTCTTTCTTCTGTTTCAGCCCGTCTACTCTCAGCAACTCTAGAAATTGAGTGTCAGACGGCCCATGATTGTACGGTCCGGGAAATAAGGACCAATTGTGGGCTCATCCCTGAATTCCCTGTAGCTGTCATCCTGGTATTTGAAATCTTTGTCAAAGATATTCTTGACTCCAAAGCTGGCAACGCCAAGGCGTCTGCCGAACCGGTAACCAACAGCTGCGTCGACAAGGGTGAAACTGTCGTCACCTGATGCCTGGCTCGCCGTGGCCGAGCGATTCACATCCTGATCGACAAAGGTGCCGCTGATACCCGAGAACCAGCCGGAAGGACTGAACCAGGTTACGCCAAGCGGCAGACTGACCGTTCTGACTTTCTTGGGCAGGTTGTCATCGGCTGTCGCGATCCCGCTGTCGGCTGTATAGCGGTCGTATGTCAACTCCGTGTTAACCGCTAGCCGGGCAGCGGGCGTCCAGTACAGGTAGAGCTTGTGAAATTGTTCGTCACGTGACTCGAAACTACTGCCCGTGTCAGTAGTGAAAACCGGCTCGTCCATCTCCCGGTAAGTGAACTCACTGCCTGCAGCCAGATCCTGACTTATGCGCCAGTCCACACCGGCGGCATACCGCCATGACTTTGTACCGTTAACATCGTCGAAGAACTGGTTAAAGCCGGCGATCTGCGTGGGCTCGATGGTGCGGTTATTGCTCAGCGCCGGCTTGACCGTCTTGAATACGGCCGCACGCAGGCTGACCCTGCTGTTCACATCCCACTGCGCCCCCAGTTTCGGGTTGAAACTGTCGCTGTCCAGATCTCTTTCCTCGTAGTGGTCATAGCTGCCGCCCAGCGTAAGGGTCACTGATTTCCGGGGCCTGGTATTTGTGTAGAAGTAACCACGCGGTTGCGTGATTTGTTCTTTGGTCGAATCGTTGATCGATACCAGATTTCCGAAAAACGGGTCATCAATCGATAGACCAAGGTCCAGACTTTGGTCAATGGTAGTATAGGCCGCTCCAATCACAAGGTTCAGGCTATCGGTCTCCCTTATATGTTGTACTTCAAACTGGTGGCCTTTGTCAGTGGCTTTGTTGTTCAAGCTTGCGGTCAGGGGCGGCAGAATCAACCCCGGTATCGGGGGAGGGGGAGCGGGGAGTTCCTCGGACTGGTCAAGTTTGTCGCGATTCTTACTGTGAATATAGGACAGCAGAAAATGTGAACCTGCCTTTGGCGAATAGCGAAGACCAAGTCGCTGTGAATTACTTTTGCGCTTGATGGTTTTATTTTCCAGGAAGTCGTCGGGATCAAAATTGAATGCCAGATCGCCTTCCTTTGAGTCGCGGTACTGGAACTCCGCCTGGATGTTCACTTTTTCCGTAACCGCCGCCTGCACAAAACCATTGTAAGCCGTCTGGTCGAGTTCGTTGTTGGAGCGCCAGCCGTCCGTGTCGTATGTGAGGCCACCCAGGCTGACCGAATAACGGTCATACTGTGCAGTTGCAACACCTTCAGCCCCGTAGGTGCTGTTATTGCCACCAAATGCCGTTGCGTTAAATTGCGCCTGGTTTTTCTGGAACAGGGGCGTAAACTCATCGAACCCGGCATTTGCAGGTCCACCCGCCGTCACGATATTAAGATTGGTTCCGCTGACGCTCGGCTGCACCGGGTTAATATTGACGTCCTGCATCAGTTGCGCCTGCAGCAGCTCGCTGACACGCGCAACCTCGCGCCGACGCACATTACGGTAACTATCCGAGAGAAAGCGGTGCGCCGAAGCGTTGGCGGGATCGAGACTCAGGGATTCGGACGACTCATTCGTTCCCAGCTGCGAAAATCCCAGATCCTTATAGGCCCGGGCAAGGCTGGTACCACGTGCTGCGCGGTCCTTGTCGAGCAGCAGGCGACTTCTGTAGACGGCACGATTGTCGTTGAGCTCAATCGACTTCTCCAGATCCTGCACGGCTTCGACGGGCCGATTAACGGTCTGCTTCAGAATCCCGTCATAGAGATAAGCAGTGGGATCGAGCGGGTCGAGTGTTTTGGCAATACTGTATTGTTGCCCGTCGAGCGGATAACGTTTTTCCTCGAAATAGGCCTTGCCAAGATAAGCCCTCAGCAGAGCACTGTTCGAATCAAGGCCAACGGCGAGCTCGAGTTCTCCCCTGCCCTTTTCGAGCTGCCCGTCGCTGATCTCGGCGAGCCCCAGACCGAGGTGTGCCAGCGGGTCGGCCGAGCTGAGCTGGATTGCCCGCTCGAATGCCGTTCTGGCCTCCCCGCTACGAAATTCGGCAAGCGCTGCAAAACCCGACACGAGTTGTGTACGGGCCAGGTCCGGCGCAATTGCAGCGGCGTTAGCGGCTGCCTCGCGTGCCAGGTCGCGTTCCCCGGTCATGAGCCACAGTTCTCCCAGGCGTGCCCATGCGAGTGCATCGTCGGGATGTTGCTCGGTCGCATGAACCAGAGTATCCCGCGCGGCCTCGATCTGGAAACTGGCCTGCTGGGCATACGACAGCGCAATCTTCGCCGCTGCCGTGTCACTCAGAGCCACCGCCTGTTGCGCATCGACGAGTGCCTGCTCGCGCTCGTTATGCACGACATGGAGTATAGAGCGCAAGGCATAGGCGAGCCCGGCGTTAGGGTCCTGTTGCAAGGCCGCCTCGATGCCGGCCCGCGCCTCGTCTACCTGCCCCACGTTCATGAGCAGTGCCGCGCGGTAGATATGGTAACGGACATCCGTCTTGTCTTCGGGGATACCATCAGCGCTTATCGCGAGCACCGGCGGGTAGTAAAGCGACCACTGGGCGGCATCGCGGGGACGAACCAGTGTACGCAGGACGGGCGCCTGACCAGCTTGTGCCTCAGCCGCTTCCCCGGGGGCAACCGTTACGCTGCCTTGTTTGTTGGAAGCCAGCACCTTGCCCTCGAGCACCAGGATGGAACCGCTATCCTCATCCGCCCGCACGACAAACTCGGTACCCTCGATGGAACCATTGATATAGGGCGAGTTGACAGAAAGCCGGCGTGGCTGACGACTGAAAGACTGGACCGCGCCCTTGACCAGATCAAGCCACGTGCGTTCCTCGTCCTTACCGGAAACATCCACGAGGCGCATGGTAGTGTTCTGATCCATGCGCAAGACCGCTTCGTTGATCAGAAAGAGCGCAGCGCGGCTCCTGTCTCCAACCCGAATCGTGTCGCCTTCACAAAGACTAAAATCCAGTGTCGCCGCCTTCCAGCCCTTGGCCTGGTCGTGCTGGACATCCACCGAACCCTCTATGGAACCAAACCTGCCTACCGGCTCCTCACACGTTTCCTCGGCCAGGGATCTGTCTGTAGCGAATAATACGATGACAACCGGTAAAATTACTGCTCGAACAAACCGATACACCATGCATCGCTCCCGTGATGGTTATAGTTAATTATTATCAAGTATCGTAGCTAGTGCTTTTAGGGCCTTTATCAGGATAAGTCAAGGAAATATCCAAGCGCGGATGTGACAATTCAGCAGGGTTTACCGGTCCAATGCTGGAGTGGAGTCGGCGACAAAAGTATTCATGGCCTGTGTGACTATCGGTTTGGTCGGTTTTATCGGTTTGGTCGGTTTGGTCGGTCTAGCCATAGCGTCCGCCAGCGATACCGGACCATCACAAAGACCGAAAGACTGTAGGCAGCGTCTATACCAAAGATGGAGCGGGGTTTTTGTGTTTTTGAGGATAGCTTCTTCTGGGCGTGCGGCTCCGCTATCTCAACGCGGCCAATAGCGCAGGAACGCCCTCTGGAGAAAAGAGGTTTTTTGTAATTTAAAGGGTTAGCACGCCTGTCAGCGTCAAACCACGTGTCGCTTCACGTCTGGAGCAACGACAGGGCCCTCTCATTCAGGTCCGCTGCAATAAACCCCAACGTAGCCGGCCCGATGGTAACGCCACGCAAGACGGTCACACATGGGCGCTGTGTCAGGCGGCTGATATAGACTTCGCACAGGAAAGCCTCTCGAAACGCTGCGTTGTTCAGATGCGGGATGGTGATGTGGTAAGGCCGATGTGACAGGTCTTGTCCATAGGCACTACGGTCTATTGATGCTTCACAGATGTTTGAACTGACCTGAATTCCGTCGGAATCGATGGCATAAACCATGTCGCATTCGGGAAAGCCTGTGACATCTTCGCACAGCAGCTGGTCAAGACGGCCGCGATTAAACCATACCCGGACAGCACGGCTTGCCAGGGCGCGCGTCGGCGCATGATACAGCGTCACAAGTGCTTCACTATTCTGATACAGCGTGTCTCTAAGAGATTCGATCATGCTTGTCAGTTCGTGGCTTAAGCAATATTGCCTGTGATTATGAATGTGAGGTAATGCACAAGCCGTACCACAACGGACTCACTCACCAAGCCATTGTTTCAAAATGATGTTTTGATTTAAACAAGGTAACGCGTTATTTCCGGCAGTACGATCAATGTGCACAGGCACTGAAAGCTGCACAAAGCGGGTGCGCTTGGCAAAGGACTTTTCTTGTTCATCCTGGCTGCGCAGGGGTAGACGACTTACTGTTCGCGATGTATCCAGTCGGCGCCCAGCGTGCCCTGCAGGCGTTGCAGGTAGGACTGGCTTGATACCACGCCTATCATTCGGTCCGCCTCGCCGATGCGTTCCACCAGATGAAGGCGCCTGTCAGTCTCGTCTTCATCGAGGTTTTCCAACTGGGTGCCAAGGTACGTTCTGTGCAGGCGCCAGAGTTGCTCATCACGCGCCTGTTTGATGACAAGTCGCTCCCTGTACCAGTCACTTTGCAATAGGTAATCGCGGGTAAACATCTCCCGGATCGCCGGCTCATCCACGGTCTTGCCCTTGTAATTGCCGTTCGCCATGATATGCAGCAGCGCCTGAATTGGCGGACAGGCATCTTCAATGGAACCGTCTGTAAAATAGCCCCGGGCGACGCGTTGCTGAGCCTCGCAAATGTTGTCGATACCGTCGATGAAAGCATCCAGACCCTGTGTTTCCGGACACAACATGGCTTCATCGAACACCTCCGTCGGCGTGTCGAACAACTTGCCGAAATGATCGTGCACGAAGCGCTCGGTTATCCGGTAGCCCAGGCGGCTGGCATAGACTGTTCTGCCCTTGTGTTCCAGATCCTCCATCTTTTCCAGGTAGCCCTGTTCGATCATATATTCGGGATCCCGGTATTCGACTGGCAGGCGGCACCAGATCTCCGGGATCAGCAGGCTGATGTCGTGATCGATGCGGCGTTGCGCGCCGATATGACCTGCAGCAGTGGAAAACCCGTCATAGCCGCACAGGATGAAGGACACCAGTGCGGTATTCAGGTCAGCCGTGCCGCACAATGAGTTGAATGGCCCTTTGGTCAACGCGCCTTCCGAGCCTGCGCCAGTGGTCGATGGTGATTTCCCGGTCAGGCTGCAGATCAGATCCATGAACAGTTCCGGCAGCGCCTGGTAGTGAATCGGATTATAAACGGCCAGTGATCTCGTCCCCGACTCCGGCGGATTGTTGCGACGGCCGGCAAGTACGGCATTGACAGGGAAGTAAACCGGCTGGCCCGGCTCAAGTCCGCGTGCCAGGCGAGTGCCGATTTCCGCCAGGTGCCTCATGCGTGGGTTGGCGAGATCGGGCCGGGGTTGCAGGTAACGGACATTGGGGCTGGGTTTACCGTTAACCAGTCGAGGATGCGCGGAAGACACGAAATAAAGTGTTTCCTCCATGCGCGAAGCATCCTGAATCAGGCGCTGCATCGGTCCGCTGAATTCATCGAAATGTACGACGTCCTCAATTAACTCCCGGGCATCCTCACCGCGCATCGGCTCAAAATTTGAGATGAAATTGTTTTCACTGGAGAGGTCTGCCTCGGTCTGAATGTCTGTGCCCCGGTTGATGGCTTCATCCGGGCGTTGAAACAGTCTCTTTTCGCAGTTACCCACCAGCTTGACACAGGGGTTTCTGAAAGCGGGGTTCAATCCACTGACATAGCTCACGGGAATCACAGTCGACGCGCTGATGTCGTCTTCCATCTGCACCTTCTCTGCTGCGATATAATCCTGCCGCAGCTTGAACAGGCGCCAGCTGCCGTCATCGCCGAAACCGACGCGCAGGTAACTTGCCATCAGCTTGCGGCCATTGTATTTCAATTCATGGCCGGGGTAGCCGTTGATCGTATCAACAGAAAAATACTTCTGCCAATCACTGCCCCATTCTGTTCTGCAAAAGCGCTTGATCATGAAAACCAGAGCGAGAATGTGATTCGGGATGCTTTTCAGCCACTGGTTGTACGCGTCTGAATACTCGCTGATCGAAGGTGTCAACAGCCTGATAACCGATCCCAGGCTACGTTCCTCATCAAGCAGACCGCGCGTGTCCGGCTCCTGCAATCCGGGGTAGCGAAAGCGGTCGGAATAATCGCGCTCGAAAATGTTCCTGACCTGGTCAAGGTCTTTGTCAAAGTCACCCACGTACACCGGTCCCGAAATCACAGCGCCGGCGATGGATTTGGAGATTTCCGACTTGCCACCACCCGATACCGTGCTTGGTTTGTGACAGAATGTTCCTTCACCCAAGGTACCGATCAGGCGCCAACTGGGTGCATGCGGATGCCGTTCCACGTGCACCCTGAAACCGCTTGGATAAACATAGGTGTGTTCCACCAGCAGCTTGATCTGCTTCCGCCCCGTTTTGCCCTGCCAGCTTACACTCAGATGGTAAACATTTATCTGCGCGTCTTCCGGCAGGTAGATGATATCGGAGTGCTGCCTGTCAATGGCATACCCTTCTTCCTTAACTTCAATGTACTCGGCGAGCCGGCGGCACACGTGGGTAAAGGTATAGTTGTCGAGCATATCGCCGGGACGGGAGATGTATGTTTCACCGAGGTTGAAGCGCGGAAAAGCCAGTGCGCCACCTGCATGTTCCTCCTCGCAACCACCGAAGAGGTTGGCCGAGTAACTGATCTGGGACTTGATTTCTTTCTTGCTGTAGCCAAAATAGTTGTCGGCGATAATAGTCACGATGACGCCACGCATATCACGGCAAACCAGCTTGAAGGGATTGCCGTCGTTGTAGCGCTCGTCATCGCTCAGCCAACACATGCCGTCGCGGCGTTGGCGTTCGCTGGCAGTGTCGTAATGCGGCAACCCCAGCTCTTTCTTGCTTAGACCAACCAGGTGTGGTGCGAGGATGATGCAGCCGCTCTGCCCGGTCCAGTGCTCGATATCGAGCGCGGCGTCGTTTTCCGGCAGGAATGGATCGCCGGCATTGCCGAAAATCGCTTCGACAAAATCGAGGTTGGAGACCAGGCTGCCGGGTGCGAACAGATGCACCTCGAGACTCTTGGGGGGCAAGACGCCCGCAACCTCGGGGCGCACGGTCGGGCGCACCAGCAATGAGACCCAAAGCTCCGCTGCCTCCGGCTCCTGGCTTGTCGCCGGCAACCGCAGCAGGTCGTGAGGCGGATCAAGTGCCTCCTTCAGCAAGGCGCCGAAAACCTTCGCCGGCACTTCGAGCTTGTCAGCAGGTACCGGCAGCCCACCGGTCGCTATATGAAATACGCCCTTGGTAGTGCGCCGGTCGCTCTTGGGGTTGTGCAGGACACCCTGCAACAGCCGGTATGAATCAACGAGATCGGAGTGAAAATGCGTGCCGTTCAGCGGTAGCGACAGTTCTCTCGCCATGCCGGGTTCGTCGAGTATAAAAGTTGCCCCGGGAAGTTCGACACGCTGATCTATGCCGTGTTCAGCCAGGTAGGCGTTCAGGAAGTTCTGAATACGCTGGTCGGCAGGGCAGCGGTAAGCCGACAACAGGCGTGTTTGCCTTGAATAGTGTTTCAGAAGGCTGTCGGCAATTGCCAGATAGGAATGGTCGCTGTCGATACGGCAGGTCGGCTGCCCGAGTGCGGCCAGTTTCAGGTTGATATGCTGGTATTTTACCTGTGGTGGAGCACCGGCTTGGTTGTTGTTAGAGAAAACTTTTTCGTTCATAGTGGTGCGTCCAGTGGCCACGGCACGCCTGCGATTCTAGGATGTTACTGCGTTAAGCTCGGCTGCCGGTTCTTCCAGTGCCTCAAAATAGGTGGCCGCCAGCTGGTTATGCAACTGGGTATGCACCGTCTCCAGATCATCGACGAAGCTGTTCAGACCTTCGCTGAGGGTCTCGATAACGTCGACCTCACTGACCAGACGTTGCGCACGCCCGAGTATACGCAGTACTGACTCGTTGCCCGGAAGCCCGCGCAGGCACTGTTCAACTTCCGCGAGACAGTAATGCACGGTGCGCGGAAACAGTTTATCCTGCAGCAGAAAACGCAGCACCGCTCGCCCGCGAATACGCACATGCACATGGCGTCGGTACATCTGGTAACCAGCGAGCGAATCCAGGACGCTTTTCCACTGGATATCATCGAAAGGTTTCAATTCCTCGCTAAGCGATGGCAGCAGGTTGCTGGCACGCACGTCGATCACACGCGCAGTCATGTCGGCGCGCTCTATGTTGCGACCCATGCGAATGAAGTTATAGGCCTGATCGTGACTCATGGTGCTGGACAGGCTGCCCGCCAGCAGCTGGCAGTAGTCGATGACACGTCGCATGTAGGCATAGCGCCCACGACGCGACATGCCGTTGGTCTTGTTGTCGCGAGCATAGGCATACAGATCGTTGAGCATCTCCCACGCAGCCCGCGGCACAATAGCGCGCGTTGTTCGCAGATTCTCGCGCGCCATCCCCAGGGAACAGGTAATGCAGTTTGGGTTGCGTTTGTCCGCTACCAGGAAGCGCAGCACGTTGCGCTCGGTCGCTTCTTCATGGTGCTCGTGAAAAATATCCGCATTGCCGGTAGTAGTCACAAGTGCTTCCCAGCCGAATTCCAGGTTGCGCGGCATATCAAGTAACAGATTATGATTGACGAGAATGATACGTGCGGTGTTTTCAGCGCGTTCTATATAACGCGACATCCAGTAAACCCTTTCTGCAACGCTGGATAACAACATCTAGTTCTCTCCCGTTTCCACGATCCAGGTATCCTTGCTACCCCCGCCCTGGGAGGAATTGACCACCAGTGAACCCTTTGTCAGCGCCACCCGGGTCAGGCCACCGCGGGTGACATGGCTCGTCTCACCAGAAAGGATGAAAGGGCGCAGGTCCAGGTGCCGGGGTTCGACCTGCCCGTCACACAGCGTCGGTGCCGTCGACAGTGACAACGTGGGCTGAGCGATATAGTTGCGCGGATCCTTGCGGATCAACTCGGCAAACTTCTGGCGTTCCTTTTTACTCGCTGCAGGCCCTACCATCATGCCATAGCCACCGGACTCGTTAGCCGGCTTGATCACCATCTTGTCAAGATTCGCCAGTACATAATCGCGCCGTACCGGGTCCATGCACAAATGCGTCGGCACGTTAGGCAGGATCGGCGCTTGATCCAGGTAGTAGCGGATCATGGCAGGCACAAACGCATACACCACCTTGTCGTCGGCCACACCGGCCCCCGGGGCGTTGGCAATTGCCACGTTGCCCTTGCTCCAGGCACGCATGAGCCCAGGAACGCCGATCACCGACTCGGGTAGAAACGCTTCCGGATCGAGGTACAGATCATCAATGCGCCGGTAGATCACATCGACTCTTTCCAGTCCGCCAATGGTGCGCAGGTAAACACAATCGTCGTCCATGACAACCAGATCGGTACCGACCACCAGCTCCACGCCCATCTGCTGAGCGAGATAGGAGTGCTCGAAATAGGCAGAATTGTAGATACCCGGTGTCAGTACCACCACGGTCGGGTAGTCCGCAGGTCGCGGTGAAAGCGAAGCCAGCATATCGAATAGTCTTGTTGGGTAGCCGTCGACCGGCAGGATGCTGTAGTTCTCAAACAGTTCAGGGAAAACACGCTTCATCACCAGGCGGTTTTCCATCATGTAGGAAACACCGGAAGGCACACGCAGATTGTCCTCCAGGACGTACATGGTACCGTCACTGTCGCGCACCAGATCACTGCCGCAGATATGGGCCCAGGTATCGAGTGCCGGCCGGATGCCCGCGCACTGGCTGCGGTAGTTAACTGATTTTGCCAGCACTTCGCGTGGGAAAACGTGATCCCTGATAATCTTCTTTTCACCGTAGATATCAGCGATAAACAGGTTCAGCGCCTGGACACGCTGCTTGAGCCCGGCGTCAATACGCTTCCATTCGCGCGCAGAAATAATGCGCGGAATAATGTCGAACGGCCAGGTGCGGTCAATACCGCCCTCCTCACCCTCGCTGTACACGGTAAAGGTGATACCCATCACCTGCATGGC
>Ga0316193_10003020_pt1 | contig 12019 bp, 13 predicted proteins | sample MerIslsedime2_MG_FD_207735 | JGI IMG/M metagenome (GOLD analysis project Ga0316193, IMG submission 207735) | Coastal sediment microbial communities from Maine, United States - Merrow Island sediment 2 | ecosystem: Environmental > Aquatic > Marine > Coastal > Sediment | place: USA: Maine... | reverse complement strand
TGATGATATGGGTTTCATGTTGATCAACCCGGTAACGAAACGTCTGCTGGAGCTAATCGACGAAGACAACAACGAAAGTGGCGAGCGATTGTTGCACCGCATCGCGACCGAGATGTCACACCCACAATCCGATGTGGTCGTCAGTGGCGGCATCGAAACCCTTACGGGACTCGCACAAAAGGACATCATTGCCGGCGTAAAAAAACTGTAACCCCGTTTTCGACGCTACACGATCGTTAATACACGGAGGCAGAAACGCATGATCGGTCTATTAAATTTTTTCCAGAACCTGCTCGACAAGACCCGCGCCCTTGATTTTCTTGCCCCACTGGCACTGCGCCTTTACCTGGTGCCCGTCTTCTGGATGGCCGGCAGCAAGAAACTGAATAATGCCGGACTTGACTGCCTCTCCGGCGTCAACGGCCCGTGTGATTTCGTCCCCAGGCAGGACATCATTGCCTGGTTCGGAAATGTCGAATGGGGACTTGGTCTGCCCTTCCCGGAAATACTTGCTTACCTGGCTTCCTATACCGAATACTTCGGCGCCATGCTGCTGTTAATCGGACTGGCCGTGCGCTGGGTATCGATACCCCTGATGGCCACCATGGTGGTGGCCATGGTCACGGTGCATTTGCAAAATGGCTGGCTGGCGATTGCAGAGGGCACCGGCGTATTTGCCACGACGCGCACCGAAGGTGCCATCGAACGACTTGATGTCGCCAGCGAAATTCTGCGCGAACACGGCAACTACAGCTGGCTGACCGAGAACGGCAGCTTTGTCGTGCTGAATAACGGCATCGAATTTGCCGCCACCTACTTCATCATGCTACTGGCACTGTTTTTCACAGGTGCCGGCAGATATTTCAGTGCCGACTACTGGATAGCGCGTAACTGGCGTCGCTGACCCGCACGGGCAACACTGGTACAACTCGCCTGTTTGCCTGCGGCGAAGGCAAACGGCGGCAGATTAGCCTTGCATCAATGACATGAATCAGCACCCTTCTTTACTTCGGTGTGTAGGAGAACTTCTGCCCGCTGACACTCGCCTCGTACATCAAGCCGCCCTTGGCGACGATAAACACGGCCATTCCCTTGTAATAACTGCCGACGGTAGTGGCATCGTTTTTGCCCCCACTGGCACCGGCAGAAGCACCCGTAGTGGACGCACCGGCCGAAACGCCGGCCGTGACGGCCACGGCAGTTGCCTGGGCACCGAATTCGAAGTTGCCGCGGAAATCATCAAATGCACGCTGGTCCTGAAAAAAGATGATCTCGCTGTAAGCCTGGCCACCCAGCTGAAAACCCACGGATAGCTGTGTCATCGCGCTATCACCGACATGGTTGCCGCCGACGTAGACACGGCCCTTGCCATACGCCCCACCGACGACAAAGCCGGCCTTGCCGATGGTAGGAAAGAGCGCGTAGCCGTAACTGTTGTCGAAAAAAGCGCCGCTCTCGCCTGCGTTCCGGAAAACCTGGACTGCGTCTGCGTACTTGGCCGCCTCATCGTCCTCGGCCCAGGCTCCCGTCAGGGGCAAGGCCAGAAGCAACCCCAGCAGGATCGCGTGCATTATCAACCTCATGATGATTCTCTCCTCGTTTATTGATATCTATACTAATACCGGCCCGGCTGCAACGATCACCGTGCTGACAGGTTGCAAATGGCGCTTCACGGTTTACCACGCCGGTCATCCAGCCGCGTATAGTGAACCAAAAACCGTCGGATGTCGACGAGCACCTCGCCGATGCAAACCCGTCCTGAACGGGTTATTGCGATGCTTTAACGGCAGTCCCGGTGGCTACATTTCTGCAAGCGGATGATTAGGCTAGAATAGACACTCTAGACAACGAACCTGACACCAACATTTAAAGAACAAGGCGATCACTATGTTCATCGGGCACCCCGGCACGCAGTCATCTGCCGTATTCCTTCATCATCCGCGCACAGCAATACAAGCGCTCATTATCTTCCTGCTGGCGATCATGGCGGCCTGCGCAACACAACAGTCAATGACCCTGAAAGTCAATTCGCGGCATGTTGAAGGCATCCAGTATGCTCCCCAGGAAGTAATACACATGATGACGGACCTGGGTTATCAGCATTTGCGCGTGAAAGACCCGGTTACAGAACAATCGGTTGCCGTTGCGGAAAAACAGGGCGAATACAGGCTGTTATTCCAGTCACCGGAAGACAACAACATCCGGGTTGATATTCATATCGTCATGGAGGATGGCAGAATGGCCCTGTACTTATACAATATCAACAACAGCCCACCGGGCGAGACATCGCTGCGCCTTTATGAGCAATTGCGGCAACGACTGGAAACTGAATACGGGGCAGAGAACGTCAGCAGCAGCCACCCCTGACACAATCGATGCTATCCGGAAGATCCGGTGAAGCGTGACACTCATCCCGGTTTCTCAGGTCGCTATTACGCGATACTTGATCACGGCCCGGGGCATTCATGACCCGGGTCAGTAACGGGGACTGGATTCGTTGTCACACACATTGCACATCAACACCCCTGACAGAGTGACGAACAGAGTCCAGTCCCCTGTCTTGAATCAGTGAGTGTGTGAAGTCTTTAAAGCCCGCACGCTGTCCAGCAATTCCTGCGCATCCCACTCCCGACTGCCAATGGCGCGGTAGGCAATCGTACCATCCGGTGCAATCACATAGGTCGTAGGCAGGCCTTTCACCGGCCACTGCTCGATCACTTCGCCGGTCCTGTCCATCAGGACAGGAAAATCTGTCGGGTAGTCTGCCGAGAAAATAAAGATGGTATCCTCATCTTCACCCATGTTAATCGCCAGCATGGCGATTCCCTCTTCCTTTATCATGTGCCAGGCACGATTCATCGATGGCAGCTCTTCACGGCATGGCGGACACCAGGTCGTCCAGAAGTTGATAATCACCGGCCTGCCCCTGTAATCGGACAGGGTGTGTTTCTTGCCGCTGGTATCCTGCAGGGTAAAATCAGGTGCCACGACCTTCCCGGGCACGGGTGCAAGGGTCTGCCCGGCGTATGCGGCAGTGACCAGCAAGCAACAGACTACAAAACTAACAACGCTCTTCATAACACCCCCGCTCCTGCGGTGATTATTTTCAAACCATTTTTATTTCAACTTGTCGACATCCGGCGCACACAGAATGCCACTGATTTCTCCGCTATGCTGTGTCGGCCCTTCCTGCCAGCTGACCACAAGGTCAAACGTTGAACCGGGAGGTATGCCATAGGCCGTCAGCCCCCAGTTATAGTCGCCCGGTAAATATTCCTGCTGCGTGGGAAACATGCCCCAGCGTACCACCAGCTTTGCCGCCGGGTCGGCATCGTCATCCGACCATGACGCGAGCAATGGCTCCTTCAGCAGTATGCTGTCCATCTTGTCGCCATGCCGCATGCGCCACTGCGTTAAATCGATGGCAACGGCTTGTCCCGTGGAGGATTTCCCCGAATTACGAATAATGGTCTGGAACATGCAACTCTGTGCCAGTTGTTCAATCACCTCTTTTGAAAACGCGTGGTTCATGAACAGGGCGCGTGTCTGATCGGGCAGACGCTGCACCAGTTCTATTTCGATATCACCCGCAATGAAATGCCATTTTTCAAGTCCATTCTCCTCGTTGGCGCTGCGCAGTACTTCAGCAACACATGGCATCGGCAGCAGAAATAACAACACACTGACAATTCGCATGGGCAGGAATTTAGACGTGAAAAACGCAACCATAGTTCTCGTCACTCATTCTGGTGCCCGGCTACGATGGCGGCCAGTATGCCAGCACATCCGGAATCATCGGAAACAACACACGGGATTGCAGGCAACCATTATGCTGCCCCGCGCTTATTTAACAAGTCTTAGCCTGCGGAATGTCCCGAACTCGCTAGTTTCAGTCGCTGCACCGGCAGCACCGAGCATCCATCAGCATTTTGCAATATACTTGACACGCCTCGCACCACATGGCGAATGAACCACCCGAACCCTTGGATATAGCCGCCATGCAGCGAGCTGCTCGATTTTTTCAACCCATAAGGAGAATACAAGATGCAACATTTACTTACATTCAGCACGACTTTGAAAACATTGCGTATTGCCGCAGTGTGTAGCGGACTGCTGTTCCTTTCCGCCTGTTCAGATGATCAGAAAGAAGCCGCGAGTGAGGCCTGGGAAGACACCAAGGAGGGCACGTCTGAAGCAGTTGATGCTACCGAGGAAGCTTCCAGCGATGCCTGGGACAAGACCAAGGAAGCATCAAGTGACGCCTGGGACAAGACCAAGGAAGTATCAAGCGATGCCTGGGACAAGACCAAGGAGATGGCAGAAGAGCCAGTCGATGAGGATGAAGAAAAGGTTAAGATTGAAGACCGTTAACAGCCATGTTTAACGGTTGATACAGCATCCATCCGGCGAGCAGACAGGACGACTAACAAGCAGACTGACTGGCTGTTAACTTCCTGCTCTGCCTTGCCATTGGCAACACGCCCTGGAAATGGATTAACTATTGAAGCTCGTTCTTCACAAACCGCGTTCCCAGACCCAGTTCCGCGATAACACCGCGGTGATCTGAAACCGCGTCGGAAACGACCTGGTATTCCCGGAACTCCATGCCACTGGAGACCAGTATCCAGTCGAGGCGCTTGCCGCGATAAGGGAAGGTATTCTGCCCCTCGCCACCGGGATCGTATGCATTCAGGGCCAGTTCACTGGCTATCAACCGGACAGTTGCATCACTCGCATCCCAGTCGGCGTTAAAGTCGCCCATGACAATCATGGGCCGATTCCTGCCGCGCATAAACTCGATCAATTCCAACGCCTGCTGCCGACGCGTCATTTCGCTTGAGAAATCCAGATGCAGCGAAACCACGTCGACCTGCACATGCGGTTGACCCGGCCACTCGACAGTCGAGACGACAAAACCCTTGGGTGTCAGGGCAATGTCCGGATTGAAGGTAACAGACTCTGCATAACGGAGATCTGTGTTTGCCAGTAACGCAGTCCCGTAGGCCAGTCCCGGTCCGTCAACATGTGTGCCGTTAACCGCGCTCGAATACGAGGCCTGCCTTGCCAGGTAGTCAACGTGGTGGAAATTGCCGCTCCAGAATGAGGGCCCATCAGCTTCCTGCAGGGCAACCACATCCGGTTGCTCCCGTTTCAGCATTGCTGATATCTCGTCCAGATTCTTAACAATGGTATCTGATTTCTGAAATAGTTGATGGAATGCCTCTCCACGGCCATGGGCAACATTCAGGGTCATTACGCGCAGGGTCAAATAATCGCCTGTGTTCAGCGGCACCGCAGACGCTTCTGGCAACTCAAATGAACGTGCATCAAGCTGGCTGTGCAGTTCCGCAGTCGCACACCCCTGCAGGGAAAGCACGCTGGCCAGCAGGCTGGCTGCGGTGACACGAATCTGCTGCTTGTGTAACCATCTCTTTGTGATCTTCATGCTGTACTCCATGGCCGCCTGCCCTGTCTCATGTGTGAATAATTCACTACTGTGCATCCTGCTGCCGGTAGCGGGCCAGCTCTGTGTTCAGCCATTCCCCTGCGGGAATCTCGTCGCCCTGGCTGTCAATAATGAGATACTGTTTCCCTGTCACCAGGCTGGCGGTCGCGCAAAGTTCAATAAACTGCTCGGGCGTATTGATCTTGTCCTTGAAGTGCTGATACTTCTTTTCTATGTGCGCCGCAGCCTCAGCCGAGTCGTGACGGGAAATATTGCGTTCAAATGTCACATCCGATTCCCTGATGTAGACAATCAGACGCTGGATGGTGTTATCCAGATCCTCTGCCTGCTGGTCGGCAGCACTGACGGGTGCCGTCAGCAGTAACGCCATCAGGGTCAGCAACAACAGCCAATAACCTGTGTGTAGCGGCACGGTTTGCCGACATGCGACTCCCACACCCGGTTTCAGCCGTGTACCTTTCCCTGCAATCATGATCATGATTCGTCCCCTGAACAATGTATGCGGGATTATCGCCAGAAACAGCGCCTTGCCACATGACTTTATGCGCCAAACTATAGGCTTCGGGTGCGCAGCGGCATTTTATGCCCCCGCTTGTATCTGCAACCCCGAGTGATTACCGATGCTCGTCGCAATTCAGACATTCCACCTTTACCTGAATCCCCTGCAGACGCCCTTGCTGTGAATTGACAGACCGGCCAATGCCACCCTGCTGTGAGTCCTTCATCGTATCCAGTCCCCCGAGGTCGATCCACTCCCCAAGGCGTCCATGCACCACGCTATCGACACGCTGTGTATCAATGACACCGTAACGCCGACCGGGCTGATCATTATGCTGTGCAATCTCCAGCGTCACGGAATCACCGCTGACACGGGGTACCACATAAAACCCACGGGTCACATCATGAAGTTGCGTGCTACTGCGCTGATAGGGCGATCCTCCACCATAATAACGCTCAGTGGTCTGCAGCGGCACCCGCAGGCCGCTGCTGATATAGGCCGGCTGGCCTTCCATGGCCTGTACAAATTGCTGTGACGATTGCGTTGTGGTGCTATGTCTGTCATGCAACCGGATCTCCCCACGTGAACCGTCTACAGGATAACCGGGGGAATTGATACTGACCTGGCCGTTACCGGTATTGATATCAGCACTGGCACGGTAACCACTCGAACTGCGCGCCCTGTCCTCGCCGTCTCCGACAATTATCCGCAGGCGTTTCGGTGGACGATCAAAATTCGCGAGCAGCCGTTTGATCTCCCTCACCCGCTCTGGCGCGGCCTTGATTACCAGGCTGTTGCCCATACCGGTAACGGTGCCATCACTGCCGACAAAGGGCTGGACAAGCGGCAGAATTTCCTCGTAAGAACGTGATTTCAGCTCGATTACTTCAATGGGATAGTCCGCAAACACGGTACCGGCACTGCCAAGTAACGCTGCGAACAGGAGTAGCGGCAATCGTTTCATCAATAAGTTATCCCGTCAGAATGGAATACACACCCGGGTAATTAACAGTACAATTGTCTTCATTATAATGGACAATCATCAACACTCTCGACATGCATTCTTACTGGAATCTCCCACATGGCCAGCATAGGTACCCCTCTTTCTCCCACCGCTACCCGTGTACTGTTTTGTGGCGGTGGCGAACTCGGCAAGGAAGTCGTGATTGAATTGCAGCGCCTTGGCGTAGAAGTCATTGTAGCTGATCGTTATGACAACGCCCCGGCCATGCAAGTTGCACATCGCAGTCATACGCTTTCCATGCTCGACGGCAACGCCCTGCGCGCAGTGATTGAAAGGGAAATTCCGGACTATATCGTGCCGGAAATCGAGGCAATCGCAACCGATACACTCGCCGCACTGGAGTCAGAAGGTTACACCGTCATCCCCACCGCCCGCGCGGCGCAATTGACCATGAACCGGGAAGGTATTCGGCGGCTGGTCGCGGAAGAGCTGGGCATCAGCACATCACCGTATCGATTTGCCGCGAATCGCGACGAGTTTTCCCGGGCCATCAGCGCCGTCGGCCTGCCCTGCATTGTAAAGCCCATCATGAGTTCATCCGGCAAGGGGCAAAGTACCATCAGAGCACTCGCGGACATTGGTCCAGCCTGGGAATACGCGCAGCAGGGCGGACGCAGCGGTGCAGGCAAGGTGATTGTTGAAGGTTTCGTGGACTTTGATTATGAAATTACCCAGCTAACGGTACGTCATAGTGCTGGCACCTCGTTTTGCGAACCGATTGGCCATGTCCAGGTCGACGGAGACTATCGCCAGTCCTGGCAACCACAACCGATGAGTGAACTGGCCCTGGCCAGTGCACGAGATATCGCAGGAAAAGTGACCGATGCCCTCGGCGGTCGCGGTATTTTCGGTGTAGAACTGTTCATCAAGGGTGATGACGCAATCTTCAGCGAGGTTTCACCACGTCCCCATGACACCGGTATGGTCACCATGATCTCACAGGATTTATCGCAGTTCGCACTGCATGCCCGTGCCATCCTGGGGCTGCCAATACCCGTTATTCGCCAGCTGGGGCCATCCGCTTCCAGCGTGGTACTGGTCGAGGGCAGTTCCACCCAGGTTTGTTTTGAACACATAGAGTCCGCGCTCTCTGAAGCGGATACACAATTGCGCCTGTTCGGCAAACCGGAAGTCGATGGTCAGCGCCGCATGGGGGTGACCCTCGCAAAAGATGTAGACGTCGAGACAGCCATCGAAAAGGCCAAACGGGCATCCACGGCAATCAGCACCACACTGTAGCCGACATCCACCCGATAAACACCGGAAAAACCAATGAATGACAATGAGTTAGCTTCTCGCATCGAGACACTGGAAATGCGACTCATGCACCAGGAGGCCTCAATTGAGGCATTAACGCGGACACTGCTGCAGCAGGAGCAATTGGTCAACGCCCAATCAGCGGCCATCGAACGCCTCGAAGCCATGATCCGCGGCCTGTCATCGACACACGATGCACCCCCTGGTGAAGAGCCCCCGCCACCCCACTACTGAGCCGGCAGAGAAACCATACACGCAAACGTGATCCGTGCACGTTACCGCCTGCGCGTTACGCTGGAAATCAGCCACTTACAGGTTCAAGAGTGGCCATGTAGACGCCGATAGGGATTATTACTACATTTTGTGGACCTGAATCTTACGCAATGAACACACTCTCCCTGATCGCCCTGCTCACAGTATTCACCGCCTTTCTGACCTATATCTGGCTTGTCAGCCGCGCATTTCATACACACAGCGGCTGGGGAATGGCCGTTTTATTGCTCTCCCCGTTCAGCGCCGTTGTCTTCGGCATCAAACACTGGCGAGCAGACAAGGCACCCTTCCTTGCCTACATCACAACCTCGATGGCCGCGATCGCATTCTGGCTGTACCTGTTCTCCAGCTGGGGTGGCTGGGAACTGCTGCATGCCAGCCAGCAGGTCAAGGAAGGCATTACCACGCATTCATTGACCGAACGAGACACACAGTCGTTAATTTCGATCAGCCAGTCATTTGACGAGCAATCCGGTCTTGATATGCAATCCTCGAAACTGCTGGCGCAGGCAAAAAGAGAACTGGCCCTGCAGGCTGAGATTCTGGCTGCCGCTGCGGCCGCAGAGACCGTGGGCACAGGGAAAGAACGCCTTGATTTCGACAGGATTGACAAGAAAGTAAAACCCGCACAGGAACGCTACCGCCTTGCTTACGTCACCATCAAGGTTGCAGATGCACCCAATTACATAGGCTCAACTGTCAAGGTCACGCGCAAGAACGTCCTCGAGAAGGAGTACCGCCTGATCAATGCCTCGGGTAAACGGCTTGAACTGGCACAGCGTGCCGGCAGTGGCTCATACACCTTCCGCTACAGAAACAGCGATATTGAAAAGATCAGGGTCCTTACCAGGCAACCCTATTAACCGGTGTTGACAGACCGATCCGTGTCTGAAAGACTCGGCACCATGATGACTCGCCTCTACCACCAACTGATGATTGCCTGCAAACGCCGACTGCCCGTATGGCATGTCGAGCCGGGCACCTGTGGTGCTTTGAGGATGTCAGTCGTGTAGTCATACCGATCAAGCAAGCAATCTTCAAAGGCCGCAGGGTACAAACCCTGCGGCCTTTTTTGTTCCGTGTGTATTTATAAGTGAGCGTTACGGAGGTATTAACGTGTCAGTCCCGGCAGCCTATATCAGCATCATCCTGATCTGGTCGACCACACCGCTGGCCATCCAGTGGAGTGGCGACGAAGTCGGTTACCTGTTTGGCATTACCAGCCGCATGCTGCTGGGTGTCGTGGTGGGCCTGCTGGTTGCCGCCCTGCTGAGCATCAAAATGCCGTGGCATGCAGCGGCCCGCCGTACCTACATTGCCGCGGGTCTGGGCCTGTTTTTCGCCATGACGTCCGTGTACTGGTCATCCCAGTTCATCCCCTCAGGATGGATGTCGGTACTGTTCGGGCTGGCGCCTATCATCACCGGCGTCATGGCAACGCTGTGGCTTGCAGAAAAGGCACTGACGGTGTCACGCATAATCGGCATGCTGCTGGGTCTTGCCGGTCTGGCGGTCATGTTGCTGGGCTCACAGACGCTTGGCCCACAGGCCGCTTACGGAATCGCCGGTATGGTCTTCTCGGTGATTGCCTACTCCGCGAGCGCGGTTGCCATAAAACGTATCGGTGCCGATGATGTGCCGGCGCTCGCGACCACGATCGGCGGTCTAATCGTGACCATGCCGTTATTGCTCGGCATCTATATTGTCACGGGCGAGCCATTACCAACCATGGTGCCGCCACGGGCCATTGTCGCCATTGTCTACCTCGGCGTAATCGGTTCTGTGCTGGGGTTCGCGCTGTACTATTACGTGCTAAAACATGTAGATACGACCCGTGTCGCCCTGATCACGGTGATCACACCCGTGATCGCCCTGGTGCTCGGACACCTTCTGAATGGCGAAGCCATACAAACGGAGGCTCTGATCGGAACCGCGGCCATACTTTCCGGGTTATTGCTGTTTGAATACGGACAAAAGGCAGGCAAGTGGGTTCGTGACACCATGATTGGCTAACCACCCGGCATCTAAATCCTCATATGCCGGGTGGGCGCCGCCAGTGAAAGGGGCGCTTAATATGACGACAGTTCAATTATCCAGGTTTTCCAATCAGTTACTTAATGATCAACGGGCAAGCTGCAACGGGTATACTCTCAGAATTATGCAGGTTGAATATGCAGTCAATTTTAGGAATGATTGCGCCTCAATACACCAGTAACGGGTAGCGGCTAGATAACCATGAGTGGCACGACGGTCAAAACGGCACCAGCGGAAACTTCTCCAGGCAAGACAAAGAAACCTGCCAGCAGTAACAAAGTCGCCAAAACCACGGCCCGCAAGACCCGGGGCAGCAGCAGTGCGGTAAAGAAGAAGACAGCCGCGAAAAAGGCTGTCACCAAAAAATCTACTGGAAAAAAGCCGCTTGCAGGAAAAGTTTCAAAAAAAGCGACCGGCAGAAAAGGCGTTAGCAGCGCTCAACGGCATGAAACCCCTGCGTCAAAACAGACCAGCCCAAGCAATGCTAACGGCACCCCGGAAGACAGCAAGTCGCTGTCCTGGATGTCAGCCCAGGCAGCCAATGCACTAAAGGCGGTCAAGGCCAGCCAGGCAGAAAAAGGACAGGCAGTCCTTGCAAGGACCCGAAAACAGGCGGCAGAAACACACCTTGACGACGATAGCCTGATCAGGATAGCGGCAGAAATGCCTGTCGACGATGATGCGCTGGTTGAATTTTCGACTGAGCAACCATTGCAGGAAAACCCGCAACAAGCAGACGCAGCCCGGACAACAGTGGCAGCCATCATGGATGAAAGCAGCGCTAACACGGACTCATCCGGCGACAGCCTTGTCACGTCTGAACCCGCCATGGCAGTCGACGAGGCCGCAGGTGCCACGTTACCCGCAGAGCAGACGCAACCCACCCTGCCGACTTCACCATCTCCGCAACAGCCCGCGAAACGCTCAGTCACCTTTCAACCTGCCCTGGCGGCCGTCCTGTTATGCGCCGCGCTATTACTGGGCTACTATTTCTGGCCCGAGGGCGACGACAGCAGTGCAGCTGTAGCAATACAGGAAAGCACTGCAGTCGAGGCCCCTGCAACGCTGGACGAACCTGTCGACACACGGGACACGTCGACGAATGTAGCGGCTGTGCCACCTGCGGAAGACAGGCAGGAACCAACAGAGATTAACAACGACCGGACACCCTCGAACCCACCAAATGCCTGGGAGCGGCTGAATCAACCACAAACAGCCGCTATACCAGCCACAATTCAACCTGAACCAGAACCTGAACCGGCGCCAGTGGGCTCACCACCGGTAGTGGCAGCTGAACCGGAACCAGCGCCAGTGGAGTCAGCACCGGTAGTGGCAGCTGAACCGGAACCAGCGCCAGTGGAGTCAGCACCGGTAGTGGCAGCTGAACCGGAACTAGCGCCAGTGGAGTCAGCACCGATTGTGGCGGCTGAACCGGAACCAGCGCCAGTGGAGTCAGTACCGGTAG
>Ga0316193_10003017_pt1 | contig 12020 bp, 8 predicted proteins | sample MerIslsedime2_MG_FD_207735 | JGI IMG/M metagenome (GOLD analysis project Ga0316193, IMG submission 207735) | Coastal sediment microbial communities from Maine, United States - Merrow Island sediment 2 | ecosystem: Environmental > Aquatic > Marine > Coastal > Sediment | place: USA: Maine... | reverse complement strand
AGATTTGCGTCCATACGTGCGGTGGTGCTCCACGGTTTCAATATGGCGATCTACCTCATCAACTTTCAATAAGGCGGTATCTGATTCATGCTGAATTGAAACGCCATGGGTTTGTTGTGCCAGTGTGATTTGCAGATCTCGTTTCTGCAGTTCAGTAATGATTCGGTCAGTTAAATGTAAAGTGTCAGCAGGATCAGCAAGTGCAACATTTAAATTGACATAGCGGTAGTCTTTCTCAGCAGGTTTTTCGACCGCGCGCCGCGATAACTCAGCGGTAGCGCAACCGATTGCCAGGATAACTACACAAAACAATGTAAAGCATCTAATAAAGAGCATTCAAATAAAAGTACCGATGACGAATGAATATTATTGATCACTTTGTTATTGTCCTGGATATTTACCTGCCAACTGTCTCGCCACCTTCACCACCAAATTTTGTAGCGAAATAACCGATTACCAATCCGATAATCGCGCCTTCCGCAACAAACCAGAACGGTGAGGATAAAGCGCCATCTTCACCAAACAACGATACCATCATGTTCGCCATGGCGTCATAGGCAAAAAAGGCCAGCACGAAATTCATCCATGCTCCGATGAGTGATGAACGAAACCACCAGGGCATAGGCAGTTTCAATACGGGATGATAGGTAACAACACCGAACACACCAATGAAGGCACCAACCGTCGGATACCAGAACAATATCCCCCAGCGGAGTAAGCCGCTTGCATCCGGCATAAAGGAAGGTAACAGAATAAAACCGGCAAGACCAAACAAAAACCCGATCCCCTTACCAATTGCGATACGCATCATTAAGGATGGTTTTTCAAACATATCAGACTCCAGTGTTAGTTATCTAACGATACAATTAAGCAGTATTTACGAGTTTATCTCATAATTCCGCGTTTTCTCAATCCGGAAATTGCGGCTTGCCTGCCTTACGCTTAGCTTGAGTGTAACCCTAAATTCTCCCCGACAATATTCGCCTACGTAACGTAACCATAATGATTAGTGCCAGGCAGGCACCCGCTATGACCGCAGGGAACAATACTGTCGTCAGAGAATAATACTCCAATGCCATGATAACTATCAGGTTACGGGCCATGAAAATTAAGAAGAAGGTCAGATTCTCTTCAAATGGATGAAAATATGCTTTCCGCGCTGTCGGGCCAAACCCAAGCACATCAACAGCGGTCAATATGGCCACGGCCCATAGAGGGTCTGATGTTAGATACCAGACAGGCAAGGAAGCCATTGCCGACAGAAAGAAGCACCAGTCGATTATAGTGATCGTTTTATCTGATTTTTTTAGATAGGCCAGGAAGGCTACATAAATAGTAATGAGGCCTGACACTCCGATCGGCCATGCCCCTACCCCACCACCATCTTTTAGCTGCGCCAGAAAAACAATGAATGTTGTAGAGCCCCAAATTACCCAGGAAAACACATGGGGCTTGATTTCTTCTTTTAAGATGGAACGGATATATGGAAAGAATGCAATAAACGTCAGTACTATAGCAATTGCGCTGAAGAACTCCTTATACAACATCACTAGTTAACGTACATATTTGTATACAAATAACTAACGCGCCGCACGTTATGATGATCAAATAAATCTGCCCCCTTTGACGTGTCAAATAAATCTGTCCCCTTTGACGCCCTTTGACTAAAGAATATGATGCGCTTTTGATAATGGTGCTTCAGTCCTGAGCAGGCATTCGTGTTTATATCTAACGCGCCTGCAGCCAGTAAAAACGATACGGCGGAACAACCAGCGCATTCTTGAACATCGCCGGCTTCTCCCCGCTGTACAAATCATACAACTGGGTGTGCGGCATAATTCCAATGTCATTCGTGTCATCGAGCTCCATATGCTGGGAATGTGCGTCAAAGTTTCCGACCACAAGCACCCGGTCTGATGATTGTTGATGATTCACACGGCAGAATGCGAACAGATGAGGGTTGCCGCTATCGCGTAATTCGCGATTATTAAAATCGGCAAAAGCGGCGACTTCCTTGCGTACCGAGATCATTTTTTTCAGGGCATGAAAGATGCGGTTTTCTACGGTGTTGGGTTTATGACGTAATTCAGCCTTGTCCCAGTCGAACCTGGGACGATGCATCCAGCGTGTGTCGCCTGATTTGGTTTCATCTTCGACGTACCGGTAATAATTGGTGGTGCCAATTTCATCACCGTAGTAAAGCAAGGGAATGCCGCCAAATGACATGATCATGCCATGTAACAGGATGATGACTTTGATTGCATCATCGATCTCTTCAGCATCACCGTTCTCGATGGCAGCTTCGAGCCCTGCCAGCGAAGCCAGCGAACCGGAGATGCGTGCATCGCCGGTTTTGGCGTTATGTCCGAACGGCCTGCCCCTTGCCGCGGAATGATTGGATTCACCGGTGAAATAGTTAATCAGGAAACGTCGATGCGGCACTGGATCATAGCCTGCGAGCATGATGTCATTATCATCGAAACCGAGACCGATATCATCGTGGCAACGAATGTAATTCAGCCAGGTGGCGCGTTCGAGCTTGTCGGGCAGGCTCTTGATCCCCTGGTTCAAAAGACTTGCACTCTTGGTTGCGACAGCGTCCCACAGCAAGGCCATGAATGTTGCGTTATAGGCGATTTCGCATTCCTTGGCGTTGATCGCATCTTCGCCAAAGTACTTCGCCACTTCCACCGGCGCCACGATCGCTTCGGCGATGAACAGTACCCCCGGTGCCGTCACCTGGCAGCAGTCTTTCATTAATTGCAGCAATAAATGCGCTTCGCGTTCGTTCTGACAGGTGCTGCCGATTTTTTTCCACAGGAACGCAACCGCATCCAGGCGTACGATATCAGCACCACGATTTGCCCAGAACAATATGACGTCCATCATTTCGATAAAAACCGCGGGATTACTGTAGTTCAGGTCCCACTGGTAATTTTTGAACACGGTCATGACCCATTTGTCCATGCCCTCGATCCAGGTGAAATTCCCGGGCGCTGTATCCGGAAAAGTTTCGGGCATGGTCTCCTCGAACATGTCCGGGATTTCCCTGTTCGGGAACACGTAATAATAATCCTGGTATTTAGCATCACCCTGAATGGCCTTTTGCGCCCATTCGTGTTCATTCGAGGTGTGGTTGAGCACCACGTCGAGCGTCAACAGGATATCGCGTTTATTCAGTTCGTCGGCCAGATTTTCGATATCTTCCATGGTGCCCATACGCTCATCGACTTCGCGGAAATCACTGACCGCATAGCCGCCATCACTGTGCCATGCAGGACACTTCATAATTGGCATCACGTGGACCATGTTGACACCGAGGTCCTGAAAATAAGGTGCTTTTGATCTAAGATTTTTCAGGTTACCGGCAAAACCATCACTGTATAAAGCCATGCCCGTCCATTTCTGGCTGAGAAACCAGGTGTGGTCTTCTTCACGTTCGATGTCTTTTTGCTTGTACTCATCAGGGCGCAAAATATACTGACGCGCCATGGTTTCCACCAGGCGCTGCGCCTGCTGCTTGAAGTCATCGCGATCGCCGTAGAGCAGATGAAACAGGGAATAGATGGAATAAAAGTTTGCACCCAGACGCGTGTAAAAATGACGTATATTTTCCGCCTTGATATCCGGCTTTAAATTGGTCAGGATTTCATTGAGTAAAGAATGCGATACCTGTTCGTACATTTTATTTTAGTCAGTCGTTTTAAGGTTTGTGTCTTCCCCAAGTATAGTGGGTAGAACCATGATCATACCCTGAACACACAGGGAATATTAGTCCGCAAATACACGCTAATACACGCTAATACACGCAAATTTTTAAAACAAATAATCCACAGATAAACGCGGATAATGCGAATTGTTATTTCTTATCCGCGAAGAACGCAAAAAACGCAAAAAACGCAAAAAAAACCTTTGTTATTTAGTTTTTTCTTTCTTCGCGTCTTTTGCGTTATTTGCGGACAATATAGTTCTTATCTGCGTTCATCTGTGGATGTTGCCTTTATAATTAGCGTTCATTTGCGTGGGGCCGAGTAGCGGCAGGCGGATAAAACTTCCTTGTTCTCTGTGGCAAGCATTTTAATCTTTATCCACGATGTTCGACCTCACATCACAAGCACCAGTCAGTAATCATGGCCTGGTAAAAACCCTGATCGTGCACTGTAGCACCCTGCCGCCCTACCATTAGCGAGGCGAATTGCTGCGCTCGTTGCATCGTCTGCTCGAGCGGCCATTGAAGTGTAATGCCGAGTATCAGCACCGAGGTAAAGGCGTCACCTGCGCCAACAGTATCGACGACTTCGAGTGTTTGCGACGGCGTGGCCTGTGCATGTGCGCCATCATCGGTTAACGCGATTGCGCCCTTTGCACCCAACGTTACAACCAGGCCTTTCAAATGATGTGTGCGGAGAAATTCGCGCGCCTGTGATTCAATATCGCCGGCTCCACGACCGAGCTGTATGAGTTCATCCTCATTGAGCTTGACCCAGTCGGCATCATTGGCAAGGTTTAACACGAACGTCTTTTCCCACCACGGATCACGCAGGTTCACATCCATGAAAACCGTATCACTGTGATGCTGTTTCAGGCTTGACAGGGCATCACGAGAAACCTGATTGCGCAGCGCCAGAGTACCATGATAAAGCAGCCTGCTCCTTGGTAATGACGGTAATAATCCTGCATCAATATAATCGTACGCACGATGTTCGACAATCGTGTATTGCGGTTCGCCATCGTTGAATTCAATATCCACACTGCCAGTCGGATGCATCGGGTCGAGCTGCAAACCCGAAACATCCATCCCCCAGTCCTGCATTGCCGACTTTACGTTTTGTCCCAGCTCATCATCACCGATGCTTGATACGACCAGGGGTGACATGCCAAAAGCCTGTAGATGCCAGGCGACATTGAATGGCGCCCCGCCCAGTACTGAATTGCCATCAGGAAAACAGTCAAACAGAACCTCACCGAAGATTACGGGAACGGCATGATCTTTATCTGTCATATTGAACCACCACCTATAAGGCCTGCTGTTTCAGGCATATAGTGCGCAACACCTTCGAGTATACCGGCGCTGTAATTACCATTCATGCCGAAAAAACCTCCATGCGCGAAATACAATGCATCGATCTGCCCCAGATTCAATGCCAGCTGCTTTGCTTCATCTCGCACATCGGAACTGGCATTAGCCACAAGAACAGACCTGATCGGGCTGGTGAGCACGGCAACATCATTACCGCTGTCACCGGCGAATATGGTATTTGATAAATCAAAACCCAGCTGCTTCATCAAGAACTCGATGGCATGCCGCTTGTTGGCGCTGGCAGGCAGAACATCAAGCAAGCCCGTGCCTGCAAGCTCATCAATACTCCAGATCAGACTTGCCCTGATTTTGTTACTGACAAGAATGGAATGCATCTCCGACATCAATGCTTCATGGTCAGCTTCCAGTGACACATAATAGCTGAGCTTGTATGTATTTTGCTTTGTGTCCTCCTGTAATTTCAGCAACAGAGAACTACTGAAAAGCGAATGCATTTGATCATGCGACTTGCCTGCCCAGTCAGGTGAAATTTCCTGCTGCCATTTGTCCCAATGTCGCCAGTCATGCTGTTGTATTTCGTAAATCGTTGATCCGACATCGGCGATGACATAATCCGGGTGCGGCAACTGGTATTCATCGATTGCATCCTCAACCAGCCTTCGATCTCGTCCGGTAACATAGACCAAATTTACGCCAGGCTGCGTCACAAGCTGCCTGAATTTAGTTCTCGCACCGGAAGATTCTGCTTGCGGACCGTTTGGCAACAGCGTTCTGTCCAGATCTGTACACAACAACAGCCGCATTGGCATTAAACGCCCACCTTGCAATCACGAAAAAAGTCGTAATGCTCAATTGCCTGCAGGATGCCTGCTGCAAATGGTTTGTCGGCGAAATAAATATGTTCGATATCAGTGAGCTCGGACAGTTCTTCATGATGGCGGTTGGCAACCACAACGGATTTAGCGTTACCCCGCATCATGTCTTCATCCGCGCCCGAACCGCCGGCGGCCAGTATGTGTTCCAGCGGAATGCCCCACATCTCTGCAAACCAGCGTAACGCAAAGCCTTTAGAGGCCCTGGCGGGTACAACATCAAGGTACTGGCCGAAAGCCAGCACCACGTTAACCGACTGGTCATACTGGTGCAGCAGATGAACAATTTCATTCACATCCGGCGCTATGGATGGATCATAGTAATAACTGATTTTGTACTTGCTCTGCTCCGGTTTTGACTGAAGCTGGAGTCCCGGCAGTTCATTGAGGACACGCATCACCGATCTTCGCCGCCACATATGATCGATGTGATATGACCATGCCGTGTCCCGGGTCAGGTGCGGCATGTAATAAATTTCGGTGCCGAGGCTGGTAATCAACACATCCGGTAGCGGGATATGGTATTTGCGCAGTACCTTTAATGCGGAATCGAGTCTGCGGCCCGTGGCAATGCCAAAAGTTGTACACCTTCTGTTTTCCTGGATCACGCGCACAAACTCTTTCAACGAGTCCGGGTTACCCAGCAGGTTCTGGTCCAGGTCGGTAAATAATGCACGGTCATGGTAGAGCATGGGCCGACGCTTGAGCTCCATCCGGGTCAGCGGCTCGCTCTTGTCCACAACCGGTTTCACTATTTTCAAATACTTTTCCGCGTGCGCATGCCATGAATAATGCTCACGCACACCCTTGATGCCATTGTGGGCCAGGCTTTTCCAGTTGTCCTTGTCATCCAGCACTTTAACCAGGGTATCCGCCATGACTTTCTTATCAAGCGGATCAATCAAATAACCGTTATGACAGTTAGTGATAATATCTGTCGGTCCGCCATCTTCGGTTGCCACGATCGGCAAGCCCGTTGCCGCCGCTTCGATCAGCGTCAGGCCAAAGGGTTCGGTCAATGCCGGATTGACGAAGACACCGCCGGACGCCGCAGCCAGGCGATAAATAATCGGAACATCATCGGGATGATGGTGTTTCGGGTAGGCGACTTTTCCGTAGAGATCGTATATATCGATGGAAAGGAATATCTCTGCGATCACTTCCTGGGCGCCGCTGTCCATATCTCGAATATCATCACGGTTGCCGGCGATGATGACAAGGTTAGCCAACTGCTTGAGTTCTTCTGACTCGCCATAGGCCTCAACCAGTGTATTAATGTTCTTTCTCTGGTCCGGACGGGACAGGGCAAGTATGATCGGCTTGTCCGGTTCCCGCAGAAAACGGGAAATGTCGTGATGAATCTTGCTGTCGCGTTCACTGCCATCAACAGGATGAAATTTATCGAGATCGGTGCCCGGCGGCACCACCCTCATCTTTTCCGGCTGGTAATAATCGTACATTCCGTACTGCTCGATAATCTCCTGGTTGGTGCTGGTAATTATCCTTTCAGCAACACCCAGCGCTTCCTCTTCCGCATCGATACGTCGTGAAATATTGTAACGCTGTTCAATCACATCACGCTTTACACCACTGGCAAGCAGGCGTTTACGCTTGGTGCGCCCCAGTGAATGGCCGGTATAAAGCAAAGGTATATTGAGCTGGTGTGAGAGTCGTGTGCCGACGTATCCCGCATCCGCATAATGGCTGTGGATGATGTCAGGCAGCCGCTCCTGGCTGTTGATGAAAACCAGCGCATTGTCTGCGAAATTATCGAGGGAATCCCACAGCGCTTCCTTGGGCAGGTAACCCTCTTCGCCACAGTCGATGCGAATAATCCGGGCCGTGTCTGACAGTTGTTCTAAGGGTTCAGCGTAATCCTCGCTGAGATTAGCATCAACAATACGCCGGGTCAGCAAGTCCACCCGCCCGACCTCGGGACGTTCAGCCAGTGCGGATAACAGCTCAACGACATATTTTGTCTGGCCACCGGTATCGGCATCCCTTCCCAGTTCCAGGTCCTGTCCGCGAATAAGACCATGGATACTGATGAGCAGAATATAGAGTTGACCGTCTTTGGTATTCATTTAATGACCTTATAATTAACTTATATATTATTATTAACAGCTGCCTCATCAACAAACCAGTGAGAAGGTCCAATCCGCGCGATCGGAAGCTGTATGCCCTGTTTCAGCTTGAGCAAGGCTTCGCGTTTACCACTGCCCGACACCAGTACGATGCGCTGGCTGGCAGATTGTATGGTTGTGATACCCAGTGAAACGCGTTCCGCCGGAGGCTTGGGTGCATCAAACACCGGCACCACGGAATGTTTGTTTTCGATCGCAGGATTATTTGGAAACAGGCTGGCGGTATGGCCATCTTCGCCTATACCGAGCACAACGATATCAAGACAGCCAATTTTATCGATTAACCCGGAATAAGTTTCTGCCGCCAGCTCCGGGCCCAGTTCCGCCGGTATCGGGTGCAGGTTTTGTGCAGGCGTTTCAATTCTTGACCATAACTGCTGCTCTATCATGCTGTCATTGCGCTCGGGATGTCCGGGCGGATAGCAACGCTCATCACCCACATACCAGTGTATGCTGCTCCACGGAAGCGGCTTGCCTGACAGCAGCTCCAGGCATCGCGCCGGCGTGCTGCCGCCAGGAAGTGCGACATGGCATACAGCTTTAGCATTAACGCATGTTGTGATTTGATCGTAGAGGAATTCAGCAGCAGCCTGCGCCACGGCTTCAGCATCGGGGAAAATTTTAAAGTCATCCACCATCAGGTCGGCTTGTGCCAGCCACAGGCACAGTCTTGCGATAGCCCATCCATCGCCTCTATATCCCAGGTGCCGGCCCGGTAGCGTTCGATTGAAAAACGGTCCTTCCATGCTTCCAGAATAGGCTCGACAATACTCCACGATTCTTCCACTTCATCCGAGCGGGAGAACAGGGTACCGTCACCGGTGAGTACATCATGCATCAGCACTTCGTAGGCATCCGCGACCTCGGAGGCGTCATCCGCGTAAGGTGCACGCATGACCATTTCTTCATTGTCCGTGGTCAGGCCCGTTTTCTTTGCATTCAGCCGCAATACCACACCACCTTCGGGCTGCAGGCGAAACACCAGCGCATTCGCTGCCGGTATCGAGGCATGACTGTCAAACAGGTTAAACGGCGGTTTGCGAAAGCGGATCATGACTTCCGAAACTTTTTTCGGCAAGCGTTTTCCGGTCCAAAGAATAAAAGGCACTCCCTGCCAGCGCCAGTTGTCGATATAAAAACGCACGGCTGCAAAGGTTTCAGTGGCCGAATCCGGCGATACACCTTCTTCAGCAACATAGGCAGATACATGCTCATCATTGATAACACCTGAAGCATATTGAGCGGCGACAGTCTGTTTCTTCACCGTCTCGGGATCAAACCGGCGTACCGCGCGCAGCACTTTCATTTTTTCATCACGTACCGCATCAGCGGTAAATTCAACCGGAGGCTCCATCGCCACCAGCGTCATCACCTGCATCAAATGACTCTGGATCATGTCCCTGAGCGCACCGGAATGCTCGTAGTATTTGGCGCGGTATTCGATGCCCAGGGTTTCGGATACCGATATCTGGATATGATCGATGTAGTTGCGGTTCCACAGCGGTTCCATGATGCTGTTGGCGAAACGGTACACCAGCAGGTTCTGCACGCTTTCCTTGCCCAGGTAGTGGTCGATACGGTAAATCTGCTTCTCGTCGAAAACGGACTGCAGCTCAGTATTCAGTGCGCGCGCCGTTTCCAGGTCCATGCCAAACGGTTTTTCAATCACCAGCCGACGATAACCCTCGTCCTCGCTGACCAGGCCGGATTTTTCCAGCCCGTTTGCAACATTGCCATACCACTCGGGCGGGACCGCGCAGTAAAACATCGCATTTTTTCTGCCTCCCAGTGATTCCAGCGCTTCAGCAAGACGCGTATAGGTGTCCTCCTTGGCAAGGTCGCCAGGGACCATTTTCATCATGGAGGAAAACACCGCCCACTTGTCTTCATCCATGCCGACTTCCGGTGAGAACTCGTTAAGACTCTCCCGAATCAGGTTGAACCAGACTTCCTCTGTTCTGTTGTTGACCACGCCGATAATGCGGCTGTCGCTGTGCACCAGACCGCCTTTGATCATGCGCACCAGCGACGGTATTAACTTGCGCTTGGTCAGGTCACCGGCAGCGCCAAAGATAACGATGTTGGTTGGGTCCGCGGTCTCGAGATTCTGTTCAGTTGTAACCATTCTGCATTCTCCTCTCAGCCCCTGGTGTATCGGCTGGTTTATCAGGATGTCTGCATTTGATCGGGCGCATGTTCATATTAGCGACCGCTTTCACGCGAGGCCCGCATGGCAAGTCTCATGGTTGATATCCTGATTTTTTATAATTATTTATATATAGACCGAAAATGTGTTTTACACATCATCCATGCCTTACGCAAGTGACACAGATCAATCGCCAGAAATATCCGCCTCCGGCAGCATTACAAGATCAGGGTATTCAAGAGAGTGTTTCAGGAGCGGCTTCAGCCACGTATTGATTTAAGGCATTGTCATCTCGAAACAAGGTGAGAGATCTCCTGAATTCATCGTAGTTACTTCGGGCTGCCTGGTGTCAACTTCCATATTTCCTCATTGTATTCCCGCATGGTGCGATCGGTAGAGAAGAAACCGCTGCAGGCTGTATTCAGGATGCTCATGCGCAGCCATCTATCCCTGTCTCTATAAGCACGCGCGACTTCATCCTGAGCATCTACATAACTGCGGAAATCAGCAAGTGTCAGCCAGGGGTCATGCGGACTTTTCAGTGATGCGATGATGTCATTGAATATGTTCGGTTCAAACAGATTGAAATGTCCGCTTTCGAGCAAAAACATAACTGACTGCAAGTCGGGATCATCATCAATGATTTGCTGAGGCTGATAATCATGGCGCATCTGTTCAACCTCTTCTGCCTTGAGGCCGAAAAGGAAGAAATTTTCTTCTCCAACCGCATCGAGAATTTCAATGTTGGCGCCATCATAGGTACCGATTGTGATTGCGCCATTCATCATGAATTTCATGTTGCCGGTGCCCGATGCTTCCTTGCCGGCTGTTGAAATCTGTTCTGACAGATCAGTACCGGGAGAGATAATTTCCATCTTGCTAACATTGTAGTCAGGTAAAAATGCGACTTTCAGCAAGTTGCCGACACCCGCATCTTCATTAACCACCTTGGCAACATTATTTACCAGCTTGATAATGAGTTTTGCCATGTGGTAACCGGGAGCGGCCTTGCCGCCAAACAGCACGCAACGCGGCGTCCAGTCTTGCGTGTCGCCTTTCTTTATGCGGTTATACAGGTGAATGACATGCAGAATATTCAAAAGCTGGCGCTTGTATTCATGGATCCGTTTGACCTGAACATCAAACATGGACGCGGGATCAAAATCCACAGCGCAATTTTCTTTTACAAGATCCGTGAGGCGCTGCTTGTTTTGCTGCTTGACCTTGTACCATTTTTTCTGGAATTTCCTGTAGTCGCTACTGGTGAATTCTTTCAGCTTTTCGATCTGCCCAAGGTCCCTGATCCACTCATCACCTATATGATCATTGATTAATTGTGTCATGGCCGGATTTGCATGCGCTATCCAGCGGCGCGGTGTTACACCATTCGTTTTATTATTGAATTTTTCCGGCCAGAGTTCATAGAAATCCCTGAACAGGCCTTCGCACAGCAATTTTGAATGCAGTGCAGCAACGCCATTGACAGAAAAACTTCCGACTATTGCAAGGTAAGCCATGCGTACAGCTTTGTCACCGTTTTCGTCGATCAATGACACGCGCGCCTGTTTGTCCTTGTCACCGGGCCACCGCATTGCGATATCGTGTAAAAAGATTTTGTTGATTTGAAAAATAATTTCCATCAGGCGCGGCAGCAGCCGCTCCATCAGGTAAACCGACCATGTTTCCAGTGCTTCCGGCAACAGCGTATGGTTGGTATATGCCATTGTACTGGTGGTAATGTCCCATGCCTGGTCCCACTGCAGGCCCTTTTCATCCATAAGTATGCGCATCAACTCGGCTACTGCGATTGTAGGATG
>Ga0316193_10003012_pt1 | contig 12023 bp, 8 predicted proteins | sample MerIslsedime2_MG_FD_207735 | JGI IMG/M metagenome (GOLD analysis project Ga0316193, IMG submission 207735) | Coastal sediment microbial communities from Maine, United States - Merrow Island sediment 2 | ecosystem: Environmental > Aquatic > Marine > Coastal > Sediment | place: USA: Maine... | reverse complement strand
TACGTGGTGGCGACCAACAAGGGGCCCAACGTTCCCACCCGGTGCGAGCAGAATGCCAACACACACAGCCAGACCCTGATCTTCGACCACATCGCGGGTGCGCTGGGTCTCGATCCCACGCTGGTGGCCCTCGAGAACGATGGCGCCCACGGCCACGACACGCGCTGGCTGGACGCCCGCAAGGGGGAACGGGGGTTCCAGGTCAGAGACAGTCTCAGGGAGTGCGTGGAGAAGGGAAAGGCCGCCATCGACTGGGATCGCCGCTGGCACCCGGCGGGCACCAGGCGGCTTCCCAACGGCAGAATGCACGGCCTGGGCTTTACCTGGGCGCACGAGTGGGACGATTCCGCGGGCTCGAGCGAGATGGCGATTCGCATCGAGCGAAACGACGGTACGGCGAGCATTCTGAGCATGGGCAGCGACAACGGCGTGGACGCGGAGAACTCCTACTGCCAGATCGCCGCCGACGAGCTGGGGATGCGCCTGGAGGACGTCTACTACAACCCGCGGATCGACGTGGGTTTCTTCAGGATGACGCCCGATTCCTCGACGAACATGTCCATCAATGGTTTTGCCATCCGGCACGCCGCCCGAATCCTGAAGCAGCAGATCCTCGAGGCCGCCACGAGCCCCGCCGCGAAGACCCAGCGAGGCAGCTTTCCGCCGATCTTTCCCGATGCCAGGCCCGAAGATCTGGAGATCGAGGACAGCGTCATCTTCCTGAAGTCGGATCCGTCGAAACGAAAGACGCTGGCGGACTTCGTCCGACCATCGGGAGCCGCAGGGCCCCTGAGCTCACACGAAGCGCTGGGCGAGAGGACCCCCTTTTCGGTACCCCTCTTCGCACTTGGCTACCACAGTCAGACCGGAGCCTACAGCCCCGATCATCCGAGACCCCGCTTCTGCAGGCAGGCCCACTTCATGGAGGTGGAAGTCGATACCGAGACCGGGGAGGTCGAGGTGACGAGGGTGGTCAATGTAAACGACGTGGGAAAAGTCATCAACCGGGGCTCCTGCGAGGGGCAGCAGTACGGCGGTACCTTCATGGGCGTGGGAAGGGCAAAGACCGAGGAAGTCATCTACGACCCGGTGACCGGCGTGATGCTGAACGGAAACCTGATCGACTACAAGATCGCCACCATTCTCGACGCTGGCCCCATCGACACCATCCTGGTGGAGACCGGCATGGGCTACGGGCCCTACGGCCTGGTGGGTATCGGCGAGGACGTTGCGACGGTGGTTCCGGCGCTGCTGGGGCCTGCCGTCTACAACGCGACCGGAGTCTGGGTCGACGATTATCCCATCACTCCGGACAAGGTCCTCGAGGCTCTCGGCAAGGTCTAGGAGAATGAGGTTTCGGAGACAGCAGTGAAGCGATTCGCGCACATCGACGCGCTGACGGTGGACGAGGCGGTCTCATGCCTGCGGCGATACGGGGACGGCGCCCGCGCCATCGCGGGAGGGACCGACCTGCTGGGCAAGATGAAGGATCGGATTCTTCCGCGGTATCCGGAGGCGATCGTCAATCTCAAGACCATTCCGGGCCTGGATTTCATCCGGCAAGGGGACGGGAACTTGACGATCGGCGCCCTGACCCGCCTCGAAGACATCGCCACCGATCCGGTCATCCACCGGCAGTACGCCGCGCTCGGTGAGGCGGCGCGCAGAACCGCCTCGCCGAACCTGCGGCAGATGGGCACGCTGGGCGGAAACATCTGCCAGGACATCAGGTGCTGGTATTACCGGAGCGCCAACAACCGCTTTCCCTGTCTCAAGAAGGGCGGTGGAAGGTGCTACGCCATCGACGGTGACAACAGATATCACTCGATCTTCGGCGGCACGGTGGAAGAAGGTTGTTACGCCGTCCACCCGAGCGATACCGCACCCGCGTTGATCGCGTTGGCTGCCAGGATCGAGACCTCGAAGCGAACCGTGGATGCCGAGGACTTCTTCGCGGTCGGTGTCTGCAAGACGACGGTTCTGGAAAGCGACGAGATCGTGACCGCGATCCAGATACCCACACCGTGCGACGCCACCAGGAGCGCCTTCAGCAAGGTGGCCCTCAGGAAATCCATCGATTTTGCCATCGTCAACTGCGCCGCCAGGATCACCGTCTCGGGCGACAAGGTCACCGCTGCCAGAATCTGCCTCAATGCGGTCCACATCAAGCCCTACCGCGCGTCCGATGCCGAGAGGAGCATCGTGGGCAAGAGCATGTCTGAGGAGAGCGCGGAAGCGGCGGCTACAGCTGCCGTATCGTCCGCCAGGCCGATGACTCGCAACGGCTACATGGTGCAGATCGCCAAGACGCTGGTGAGGAGAACCATACTCGCCTGCAAGTAGCCCGCCCATCCCCGATTCGGGTGGGCGACGCGGGGCGCCGGGCGATGGCGGGATCCTCAGACGTTCGCGTCGTAGACCCTCCACATGTCGTCGTCGTCGAAGATCTTCTCCGAATCATCGGCGTGCATGGCATCCCGCTCGAAGTCTCGATAGAGGCCGCGCTCGGCGCGGAACTCGTCGTAGAGGTCGTGCTGGATCATCGCGCTCATGATCTCGTTGGTGCCGGTCCAGATCTGGGCCAGACGCGTGTCCCGAACCGCCCGCTCGATCGGATACACATCCGTGTAGCCGATCCCACCGGTGATCTGCATGGCCAGGTTGGCGGCGTCCCAGGCGGACTCGGTGACGAACTTCTTGGTCTCCGATACGATGCGCCGCACCGACGGAGCCTCGGAGTCGGCGGCGCGCGCGGCCTGATAGATCATCGCCCGGCTCGCGTCGAGAAGGACCTGGGCCTTGGCAATCATGAAGCTCACCGCCTGAAACTTCCGGATCGGACGTCCGAAGGCCTTGCGGCGATCCGCGTAGTTCATGGCGACGTCCAGGCACGCCTTCATTCCACCCGTGCAAGGGGCTGCGCTGCAAAGGCGTTCGGGGATCATCATCCGGCTGAAGACCGCGGCCCCGCCGTGAAGCGAACCGACCAGGTTGGCCTTGGGCACCTCGACATCCCGGAAGACGACGCGGCCCGTACCTCCTCCCCGCGCCCCCATCAGGCCGTAGAGGTACTTGACCTCCACGCCCGGACCGCGATCGATGATCATCGTGCTGATGCGCTCATGAGGTGGCGCGTCGTCGGCCATGTTGGTCCGAACATAGGCGAGGAAGAAGTCGGCGCCCTCGGCGCCGACGATGAACCGCTTCACGCCTCGCACCAGGTAATGGTCTCCCTTGTCTTCGGCTCGGCTCGAGGCGCCGAAGAAGTCGGATCCGCCGCGGGGCTCCGTCAGCGCCTCTGCGGCCACCAGGTGGCCCTCCAGCATCGGCTTCAAATATTTGCGCTTCTGTTCCTCGGTGCCGAAGGTGTGGAGGGCCTCGCCGACGATGGAGGGCATGACGAAGGAGCAGCCCGCGGCGATTCCCAGCGCGCCGATCGGCTCCATCGCCGCACATTCCGCCACCCAGTCCATCCCCTGGCCCCCGTATTCCACCGGAAAGCGGAGTCCCATCAGTCGGTGCTTCGCATACAACTCGTAGAGCTCCCGGGGGTAGCGGATCTCGTCGCGATCCATGCGCCGCAAATACTCCGGATCGACCTCGTTCTTCACCATCTCTCGCGCCTGGCGCTGGACCGCTCGTGCGCGCTCGTCGAGCATGAATTCGTTCATCTTCTCTTCTCCTCGCAAAGAGAGCCACGATCATTCTCGATTAGCACCCTATCAGAAGGCGAACAGCGGAGAAAGAGCTACATTGGCAAACGCCTCGATGCCGCTGAGCTCAGAGAAGGAGCAATTGGATGCTGCGAGGGGTTCTATTCGTCATCGCCGCCTGGCTCTGTGCGTGGCCCTGCGCCGCCTCTCAGCTGCTGGTCTCGAGCGCCGGTGTTCCCGACACCACACTCAGCGGTTCCACCGTGGCCGAGCCGAGGACGCCGAGTGCAGCCATGTTCTCCAACCCGGCCGGTCTGGCCTTGTTCGACGAGACGACCGTCGATAGCTCTGCGGCCTTCTCCTTCGCAGATACCCGAGTGGACGTCGCCTCACCGTCGACCTACGACGAGACCAACTCGGTCTTCGTGCTGTCTCCAGGAATCGGTCTCGCCATTCCGCGAAAGGATTCCTGGCGCTTTGGCTTCGCCCTGTATGGAAGCGTCGGAAACAAGTTCGACTTCGGCGCCGACGCGTCGGAAGGGGTGCCAGACGACTTCTTCAGCGAGGCGGGTGTCTTCACCCTTGGCGCGGGGGTGGCCTATCGCTTCGGCGATCGGCTCTCCGTGGGCGCCGCCATCACACCTCTCTTCGGCCTCTCGCACATGCGCTACACGCTCGGCGGGCTTCGTTTCAAGTACCGGCTCAACGGGCCGGGAATCCAGGGGATGCTCGGTCTGCGCTGGGAACCTCGCCCCGGTCTTGCCGTGGGTCTGGGAGTGCGTACCCCCGGGAAGGTGTGGATGGATGGAAGCATGCCGCTCGGAGGAGGTGACCAGGATGTCGATCTGGAGCTGGAGATGCCCGCTCAGGTCTTCGCCGGCGTGAGCAAACACTGGGGGGAGCGGCTCATCACCTCGCTGGCGGTTCGATGGACCGACAGCAGTTCGTTTGGTGATTCGATGATCGAGTTCGAGGTGACCGAGGCCGCGGATTCACCATTTGTTCCCAGAGCGAAGGACGAATGGCTCGTCAGCCTGGGAGTGGAATACATCTGGAGCGAGCTTCTCACTCTTCGCCTGGGGGTAGGGCACGCCAATGCGATCGTGGGCGACAAGGGAGTCTCGCCGCTGCTCTTCGACAGCCAGGACACCCGTGTGGGAGTGGGATTCAGCCTGAACCTCGACCCCTGGTCGCTCGACTTCATGGCGGGGCACGCCTTCAGGGGGACCCGGAACATCGCGGCCGACGAGGCGTTGATTCTCCCGGGCCGCTACAGCATCGAGGGACAGATCGTGATGATCGGGCTCACCTGGCGCCACTAGCCCGGGCTCCTCACCGGCCGCTGGTGAAAAATGCAGGCTAGCCCGGACGCGCCGCGGCGAGCTGCTCCACGATCGCGGGCTGCTGCTCCGGTGCGGCGAAGATCGACACCGCCAGCTCGTCGATCCCGGTCGCCGCGTAGCGCTCGAGCGCGCCACCGAGCTGCTCCGGGGTTGCCACCAACGCGATCCCCTCGACGACCTCCGGCGTAAGGATCTGCATGGCAGCAGGCGTTCCCCCCGACTCCGCTGCTGCGACCAGCGCCCCGGGCTCGATTACGCCACGCGCGAGGTACTCGAGCATCGGTGGATCGAAGATGGTGAAGAGGGGGGCCGCGCTGCTGCAGGCGGTATCCAGGTCCTCGCTGATCACGCCGAGCGCCACGGCGCTGATGCGGAAGCTGGCGCGATCGCGTCCCTGGGCCGCGAGCTCGCGTTCGACGTCGCGCACCGTTTCGCTGAGGTAGGTGTGGGAGGCAGCCATGCTGATCGAGAGCCCGTCACCCACGCGCGCGGCGGTGCGCACCATCAGTGGCCGGACCGCCATCACATCCACCGCTGGCGGCGGCGCCAGCGGGTTCACCTTGAATCCGCTGAACGCGTAGCCCGGGTACTCGACGTTCATCTCGTCTCCGGCGAGGGCGGCCCGCAGCGCCTGAACCAGCTGTTCGGTCGAGCGGGCCGGGCGCGTGACCTGCTTGCCGAGCTTCGCGACGAGCGAGGGATCGCCGGTGCCGACCTGAACGCGCACCCGTCCGGGGCCGAGCTCCGCCAGCGAGGAGAGCTCCATCGCAATCAGCCCCGGGTGGCGACCGGCGGTGGAGATCCCGACCACGGCGACCTCGAGCCGCTCGGTCTCCCGAAGGTAGAGCGCAGTCGGGACGATGGCGTCGTGAAAGCCGATGTGTTCGGCAGACCAGACGCCGTGGAGACCAAATCGCTCGGCGGCGCGCACGACGGGCATCGTCGACTCGATCGGAGAAATGCCCATGAAGGAGAGGCTGAGCAGCATGTGATTCCTCCCGCCGGCATTCTACACGCTGGGATTCCCGCGGGGTAGAGCTCCCGTCATCATCACGCCCGACTTCTTCAGTGACATCCACACACCGCCGTTCGAGGGGTAGCCGGGGAGTCTACAGTTGCACCGAGGGCGTCTCTGCGGCGCCGGCTCGATCGAGCTCCAGGAGGGGGAGGGAGAGTCTCTCGGCGATGGCCCGCAGCACGGCGCGGCAATCGCCGTATGCGAGGCTGTAGTGATGTTCGATGCCCTCTTCCAGGATCCTGTCGAGCACCTCGCCGGCGGGTCGATCGAAGCGGAGCACTCCCGATGTTCCCGAGAAGCTCGGCGGCGCCTTTAGCATCTCGCCGCCGCCGGCGACGATGCGCAGCAGACCGCGCGACTGGCTGAGGCGCGCCAGCGTCACGCGGCCGGGCGCGAGGGCGAACTCACCCAGGAGCGGCATCCGGCGGTTGGAGTGGATGCCGGCGCGTGGCTTCTGGCCGGGATCCGCCATCGAGACGGGAGCCAGACCGCAATGCCAGACCACGGCGCTGTCTCCCTCGCGATCCACGTCGACGAGGTCGGCCATGAAGGAAGGCGCATCCGTGATCGCCTGGAGCAGCAGGCTGGTCACGGCGCCGTAGATGTCGGCCTCGCAGGCGCAGGGCACGCCGTCCTGGGTCGTCATCGCCATCGGCCCGCAAGCGGCGCAGCCGTAGTCGGTGAAGAACTCCGGCCAGCAGCGCACGGCGAGTGCGGAGAGCCCGCGCTCCCGGGCGAGATCCGAGAAGGCACCGAAGACGCGCAGGCTCTTCTCCAAAGGCTCCGGCTCGAGCGCCCGTGTCCCTGCGAGTTCGCTCTCGACGCGCGAACGGGTCTCCGCGACGCTCTCCGGCGACTGCGCTCTGGCGTCTCGAAACACCTCTTCGAGAGAGAAACGCTCCAGGTGGATGCCGAGCAATTCCTCCAGCAGGCCTTCGTCGAAACTGCAGGTGTCGAAGCCTGCGGGTGCCTCTCCCACCAGGCCCACCCGCGCGCCCGCCAGCTGTGCGAGCGCCTTCTCGGCCTGGGAGGCGGTGATCTCGGAGTGTGGCGCTGCGGGCGGGGGGACCGCCTCGGCGCGAGGCGGGGCCTGGGGCGGAAGCTCCAGGAGGCGGCGAATCTGCGCCGCGGCCTGCGGCGCATCGGGCGCGCAGTGGACCCAGCTGTAGCCGTGCGCCGCCCTCGCCAGCGCATGGGCGGCGAGATTGACGCCACACAGCGAGTTGAGGCGTAGCCTCCCGCCGCTGCGGGGCTCCGGAAACGCCCAGAGCGCCAGCCGTGCCTCGATCTCTTCCGCGATTCGGCTGGTCATGCCGGCATCGGTGAAGGTCACCTGCAGGATCAGCAGCAGATCGAGCCGCCTCTGCTTCAATACCGCCAACGCGCGCCGCGCCGCGTCCTCGTCGAAGAGGAGCGACCGAGAGCCTACGATCTCGGCTTCCAGCGCATCGAGGGTGGCGAAGGCCCGAGATGCCGTCTCCTCCGCATGGGCCACGTCGAAGGTGGCGCGCGCCAGCGCCATCACGCCGACCACGGGTCGCGGGCTCACGGGACAGTCCCCTTTCTGCTCTCAGTCTTCCACTGCACCGGCACGCTCTTCGAGAAGCTCCGCGACCTCGTTCGCATTCGGCGCCCCGGTGCGCCCCCCGGGCCTGCTGCACTTGATCGCCGCGGCGGCGCAGGCAAAGCCGAGCGCGTCTTCGATCCGCTCGCCCCGAGCGAGCGCGAGCGCAAAGGCGCCGTGCAGCACGTCGCCTGCGCCGAGCGTGTCGACGACATCCACGGCGAAGGCGGGCAGGTGGCGTAGCTGCTCTCCCTCCATCCAGTTAACGCCGGCCTGGCCCGCCGAGGCGCCGACCCAGGCGCCGGTCCTCGACGCGGCGAGGCGAAGCGCCCCCTCGATCTCGCTGACTCCGGTGAATTCCACCAGACCCTGGCTGGAGAAGAGAATGTGGTTGGCGGCCGCGAGGGCCTCCCTGCCTTCGCGCGCCGGGGCAGCGTCGGCGTCGAGGAGTGCCGGGATGCCGAGGCGCCGCGCCTCGCCCAGTGCGCGGGCCGAGCCCTCCGGCCACCTGAGATCGCCCAGCACGGCGCCGGCCTCGCGGATCTCGGACAATGGGAGCCAGCTGGGATCGGGATCCATGCGATCGCCCCGGAAGTTGACGATCATGCGCTCGCCAGCGGCATCGACGACGATCGCGGAGCAGCCCGATCGCGCGCCGGGGATGCGCCTGACGCCGGCCACGGCCACGCCTTCCTCCTCGAGCTCTCGCACGATGCGTTCTCCTACGGGATCGTCGCCGACTCGCGACCAGAGCCGGGCCTCTCCGCCCAGGCGGGAGACGGTCACCGCGGCGCTGGCCGCCGGACCGCCGCCGACCTCCCGAAAGCCCGTTGCGAAGTGTTTTCTCGGCGCTACGGGCAGCCGTTCGACGCTGTAGACCTGGTCCATCACCGCGAGTCCTGCACAGATGATGCGGGGACGGTCGTCTACCACCGGTGCGCGAACTCCTCCACCCAGCCGATCAGACCGTCGATTTCGACGGTATTGCCGTCGAACCGGATGGTTCCCTTCCAGTGGCCGAAGGGGCAGGCGCCCCCGGTGCGGATGACACCGAGGTTGAGCTGGGAGCTGTTCACCACGATGGGGTGGAGAGTCATGTCGATGGTGTCGGAGTGGTCCGAGCGGACATGCCACGGCTTCATCCAGTCGCTCGGGTCATAGCTCCAGCGGAGATCCTCCATCACCTTGTAGAGCCGGCCGTTGAAACAGATCCCGTTCTCGTTCGACCCGGTGCCGGTGGTCCACTTGGCGCCCATGTTGACACCGATCAGGTTGCCGTCCTGTACTCCGGTGCAGACTCCCCAGTTCCAGAAGGATCGGTATGGCCACATGCCCCGCCCGTAGTCCATCACCCCGTGGCACTCGGCCGGGTCCATCACGTAGCGTTTGTCACCCACGGTGACCTGGCCCTCACAGGGCAGCGTATTGTGCTTGGAGTTCATCTGAAAACGCTCGGAGCTCCACGGCACCACGATGTCGAGGCTCTCGTGACCCTCCGGTTTCCGGACCAGGAAGTCGGCCTGGATGTGCTCTCCCGTCTCGGCGCGTCCGCTGAAGTCGACCTTCATGCCGCCGTCACGATGGACGTTCGAGTACTCCATGTCCCGCCCCTCGAAGCTCACGCTCTCCTCGACCTGCTCGGGCATCTGGAAACGATGGGGGAGGGTGAAGGACATCCGCGAGAGGTGCTCTCCGCTCTCGAAGTCGGTGAATGACACCGAGCAGAACGCCGCGTAGTCGATGTCCGCCAGTGTGCTCGAGAACACGAAGCTCGGGCTGATCCAGTTCCACATGTTCCACTTCTTCTTTCGCGGCCAGTGTCCGGCGAGGTTGGCCCGGATCAGCGGGGAGCGCGACCAGCCGACGGCATCCGGATTGAGCAGACCCTTCTCGTCGCAGAGGTCCACCGGTTCGGTGATCTCCCGCTCCTGGTAGTGCGGGAGATAGTCGCCCTTGGCCATCCGTCGACTCACGATCGGCATGTAGTCCGGCAGCTCTGTCATCCGTTCATCCTCCTGGGTGAGCTGAACCAATCCCGAGTACAGCTGACGACGCCTGTCGCCGCGCCGACCATCTCGAGGAGCGTTCTGCGATCGATTTTTCTGCGCACCTGCATCCCTCCTCGTATACTGTGCCCCGCGAGACCGGGCGTCCCCCGGGGATTCTGATCGCCCATTCGAAGCAGACTGCCGCATGGTAACGGCTTCGAGAGGGGAGGGTACCGATGGACCAGGGCTCTTCGAAGGGTTTGAAGCTGTTCAGCACCGAGGACTACTGGGCCATCTGGCTGGGGATGGTCGTCATCATGCTCTCGGTGGGCTTCTTCTGGGCGGGGAGTACTCTCAAGCCTTGGGCGGTCACGCCGGGCACCTGGTCCGACCTGGGCCAGTTGGCTGCCGACTTCGGCGAGCACTTCTTTGCGTTCGTCTCGATCTTCCTCGGCTTCGGCCTGGTCTTCGCCATCAGCATGAAGATCATGGGCCGGAATTTGCGCGAGTTCCTGCTCGGGTACTCGATCCTGTTTCTGGGCTCGCTCGGCATCTTCTATCTGGCCGGGTGGTCGGTGGTGAAGAGGATGGATCTGGGGGCCCCCCTTCTCGCCCTGCTGGTCGGTCTCATCATCGGCAACATCAAGGCCGCGCCGGAGTGGTTCAAGACGTCGCTCCGCACGGAGTACTACATCAAGACCGGAATCGTGTTGCTCGGCGCTACGCTGCCGCTCACGCTGATCGCCGAGGCCGGTCCCATCGCCTTCCTGCAGGCGACCATCGTATCGGTCGTCACCTGGCTGGTGATCTATTTGGCGGCCACCCGGATCTTCCAGCTCGACCCGCGCTTTGGCGCAGTCCTGGGAACGGGCGGCGCCGTCTGTGGGGTGTCCGGCTCCATCGCAGTCGGAGGAGCTGTCAAGGCCGACAAGGACCACATCGCCATCGGCATCGCCGTGGTCTCGATCTGGGCGATCGTGATGATCTTCGTCCTGGCCATTCTCACCAAGTGGATGATTCCCGAGGGTGGGGCCGCCATCACGGAGTGGTATCAGATCTCTCCGGGTGAGGCGGGAGCCTGGGTGGGGACTTCGGAGTACGCGGACGCGGCCGGCTTTGCCGTGGTGGCGGAGCTCGCCACCGATCACGGAGACGCGCCGATCCACGCCTTCACGCTGATGAAGGTGATCGGGCGGGACATCTGGATCGGCATCTGGGCATTCGTGCTCTCCATCGTCTCGGTGACTTTCTGGGAGAAGAAGTCGCAGACCGGAGAGGGTCCCCAGGGCCGGGTCGGCCTCTCGGTGATATGGGAGAGGTTCCCCAAGTTCGTGCTCGGCTTCTTCGCGGCCTCTGTCATCATGAGCTTGATCGCAGCCAACCCCCCGGCGGATCATGTGGGCAGAGCACCGGTTTCGGGCACCTTCAAATCCAAGGCGCAGAAGTACGCGTACGACGCGGACTTCTCCAGCTTCCAGGTTCCAGCCGCCCTGGCCGACAGGTTTGCCTACGACCCGGTGGACGCCGTGATTACGTTCGAGGGAGAGATGTCGTTGGAGGAGCTGAACCAGCTCACGGCCAATGCCGACGAGCAGCAGGAGTGGGCCTTGAAGAACCTCCACCGCGAGTCCGACTGGTTCGAGAGCCAGCTCAGTACCCTGGTCATCGCTCCCATCAAGAAGCTGCGATCCTGGGCATTCGTGCTGTGTTTTCTCTGCATCGGGCTCTCCACCCGGTTCAAGGAGCTGGCCACCTCTGGACTGAAGCCGTTCTGGGCCTTCAGCATCGGCGTCCTCGTCAACGTGCCCCTGGGATACATTCTCACCACCAAGGTCTTCGTCGACTACTGGCGGGCGCTTCAGTGAGGGTTGCGAAGAGCTCGGCTGGGGAATCGAGCTGCGCCGGGTGCGTCTACCTCATCTGCGACGCCGCCGAATTCGAAAGCGCCTTCCCCGGGATTCTGATCTTGAGCTCGGGTCAGGGCGAGAGCCGCGGTGATCAGGGGCTGTGTCGGATCCACCGGCGGCTGGTGACCCCGGGAATGAGCTGCGGCCGTTTCCAGCCCCGCCCGGCGGCTGGGTGAGCCCTGGCTGGCCGATCCTGCTGACGAAGATGTCCTCGGCCACGTCCGGGTCGATGGCGAACTCGGTCTCCTCGAACTTGATGCAGAAGGCGGGATAGGTCTGGTGGAGCTTGACGGTCACGCCCGGAACGATGCCGAAGCCGGTCAGGCGGTGTAGCCGGGCGTGATTCTTGGGGCGGATGTAGGCGATGCGCCCCTCTTCGCCGGGGCTCAGCTCGCACAAGTTCACGATCGCCGCGTCGAAGGAGCTCAGCTTCGCCAGGCAGTCTTCCCCCGGTGGGATCGGCTTGCCGGTCGGACTGAAGGGGGGATGGCCGAGGAGCGTGCAGATGCTGCACTCCATCTCCGGTGGCAGCGTGTGCTCCATCTCGCAG
>Ga0316193_10003011_pt1 | contig 12025 bp, 9 predicted proteins | sample MerIslsedime2_MG_FD_207735 | JGI IMG/M metagenome (GOLD analysis project Ga0316193, IMG submission 207735) | Coastal sediment microbial communities from Maine, United States - Merrow Island sediment 2 | ecosystem: Environmental > Aquatic > Marine > Coastal > Sediment | place: USA: Maine... | reverse complement strand
CCCTCTCATCCTGTGCGGGTTCGAACTCCCGGATGGACCCGGCCTCGAAGGCCACTCGGATGCTGACGTGGCGCTCCACGCGGTCACCGACGCTCTCCTCGGTGCGATCGGGGCGGGTGATCTGGGCGAACACTTTCCGTCATCGGACCGGAAATGGCACGACGTCGATTCATGTGTCTTCGTTCGCCGGGCCCTCGAGCTCGTGGCTGAAGCCGGTTATCGGCTGGTGAATTGTGACCTGACGATCGTCGGCGAGCGGCCGCATCTCGCGCCGCATCGAGTCGCACTCAAAGGCGCGCTCGCGGAAGCGCTGGGCGTCGATGCGGCCGCGGTGTCGGTCAAGGCGACCACCACCGACGGGCTGGGGTTCATCGGCCGCGGTGAGGGAGTCGGAGCCCTCGCGGTCGTTCTTGTGGAAAAGGAGACCGATGATGAGTGAGACGGGGTGGGTCGTAGGCTTTCATGCGGTCCTCGCGGTGCTCGAGGCGGATCGCCCGGTGGAATTGTTATGGCTCCAGGACGGCCGCCGGGACGGACGTCTCGCCAAGGTTGAAGAAATTGCCCGTGGTCGTGGTGTGACCCTGCGACGGGTTCCCAGGCGCCGGCTCGACGAAGTCGCGCTCGGCCAACCCCACAACGGCTGCGCGCTGCGTTCGGCTCCTGTCGGGCTGAGAGACATCGACGAGATCATCCGCCCGGATGGTGTGCCGGCCTCGGTCGTGCTTCTCGATGCCATCGACGACCCGCACAATCTCGGTGCGGTGGTGCGGACGGCGGCGGCCTTCGCCATTGACGGCATCATCATTGCCGGACCGTCGGCGCCGCCGCTGGGTGGCGCGACGGCCAAAGCGGCGGCGGGCCATCTCGAGAGGGTGCCGTTGGTGCGGGTCAATGTCGCCGCCGACGCTCTGAGGACCCTTCGTGATGCCGGGTACTGGGCTCTCGGAGCAGCCATGGAAGGTACGCCGAGTCGAGGGATCGATCCGACCCGGCGCTGGGTCCTATGTTTGGGATCCGAGCACAAAGGTCTGAGAGCCAAGACGCGGTCGGCCATCGACGAGTTCGTTGCCATCCCCATGGCCGAGGGCGTCGAGAGCCTCAATCTCTCCGTTGCGGCGGGGGTTTTGATGTATGAGTTGACGGGTTCGCGAGAGAACTAACGAGCACGGCCACGGGACCTGCGAAGACCCTTCCAGGAAACGGCAAAAAACGCCCGGTACGCCCCTTGCATCCATGTCATGCCTGTGTTACTGTCCCAGTCCTTCTGCGTGAAGCAGAGGTGCGTTCTTTTAAAGCTGAATTTCGGAGATGTACGGAGCCAGGGAGACGGCCGGCTGCTGGCGTAGCTCAACGGTAGAGCAGCTGATTTGTAATCAGCAGGTTGCGGGTTCGATTCCCATCGCCAGCTCCATTAACAGAGATCGAGGCGCAGGCGTGGCCGAGTGGTTAAAGGCGGCAGACTGTAAATCTGTTGGCGTATGCCTACGGTGGTTCGAACCCATCCGCCTGCACCATTACATTATTTTATTGCGGGCGCCGACGATGCGGGAGTAACTCAGTGGTAGAGTCTCGGCCTTCCAAGCCGTTGGTCGCGGGTTCGAGTCCCGTCTCCCGCTCCAGAGTTTTTGAGCATTTTGTCGGCCCACGTAGCTCAGTGGTAGAGCACGTCCTTGGTAAGGACGGGGTCACCAGTTCAAGTCTGGTCGTGGGCTCCATTGATCGATTGACATCAGGGCGGATTCGTCACCTCGCGAATCATGAACGCCAAATAACAGAGGGAGGCAAAAATGGCCAAGCAGAAGTTCGAGCGGACAAAGCCGCACGTGAACATCGGGACCATCGGTCACGTGGACCATGGAAAGACGACGTTGACGGCGGCGATCACGAAGACCCTGCACGCAAAGGGTCTGGCTGACTATGCCCCGTTTGATTCCATCGACAAGGCGCCGGAAGAGAAGGCGCGTGGAATCACGATCAACACGGCGCACGTGGAGTATCAGTCGGAAGACCGGCACTACGCACATGTTGACTGTCCGGGGCACGCCGACTACGTGAAGAACATGATCACGGGTGCGGCGCAGATGGACGGGGCGGTGCTGGTGGTGTCGGCGGCGGACGGACCGATGCCGCAGACGCGCGAGCACATCCTGCTTGCGCGCCAGGTGGGAGTGCCGTTCATCATCGTCTATATGAACAAGACGGACATGGTGGACGACGAAGAGCTGTTGGATCTCGTCGAGCTGGAAGTCAGAGAGCTTCTGAGCGAGTACGACTTCCCCGGCGACGACATCCCGGTGATTCGGGGATCGGCCTTGAAGGCCGGCGAGAGCGACGATCCGGACTCGGATGACTGCAAGTCGATCTGGGAGCTCCTCTCGGCGATGGATAATTACGTTCCACTGCCGGAGCGCGACATCGACAAGGACTTCCTGATGCCGGTCGAGGACGTGTTCACGATTTCGGGCCGCGGCACGGTCGTGACGGGTCGGATCGAGCGCGGGAAGGTGAAGGTCGGCGAGGAGATGGAGATCGTCGGCATCCGGGACACGATGAAGAAGGTCGTGACGGGTGTTGAGATGTTCCGCAAGCTGCTCGACAGCGGTGAGGCCGGCGACAATGTGGGTCTTCTGCTGCGGGGCACGGAGCGCAAGGACGTTGAGCGTGGCCAGGTGGTTGCGAAGCCCGGCTCGATCAAGCCGCACATGAAATTCCGCGCCGAGGTTTACGTTCTGACGAAGGAAGAGGGTGGACGGCACACGCCGTTCTTCCGTGGCTACCGGCCGCAGTTCTTCTTCCGGACGACGGACGTGACGGGCTCGGTGAATTTGGACGAGGGTGTCGAGATGGTGATTCCGGGCGACAACACGAACCTCGAGGTGGAGCTGTTGACGCCCATCGCGATGGAGCGCGGGCTGCGGTTCGCGATTCGTGAAGGCGGCCGGACCGTGGGCGCCGGGTCCATCACCGAGATCTTGGAGTAATTCGAGGCCGTGCCTCGTGTTGGGGTGAGTCGGCTCGACGCGGCCCCGGCGAATGTCCTCATTCTGCTGGAATCGTTCTAAGTCGAGAAGCAAACCCTTCGGGTATTCGTGTAGGCCAGTAGCTCAATTGGTAGAGTCCCGGTCTCCAAAACCGGTTGTCGGGGGTTCGAGTCCCTCCTGGCCTGCCATCTTCGCTGGAACGGAGTCGGCGGTATGCAGTGGTGGAAACGCCTGAAAACCTTTCTGTCCGAGGTTGTTGCGGAGACCAAGAAGGTCACGTGGCCGTCGAAGCAGGAGGTCATCAACACTACGACTGTCGTAGTGATTGCGTCGTTCATCTTTGGAATCTATCTGTACTTCTGTGATCTCGTGTTTCTCTTCCTGACACAGAAGTTATTCGACGTATTCGGTGTGTTCTCCTGACCGAGAGGAACGATATGGTCAAACAGTGGTACATCATCCACACCTACTCGGGTTTTGAGGATCGGGTCCAGAAGACTCTGGAGCAGCGCGTAGAAGCGCTCGGCATGCAGGAGTTCTTCGGTGAGGTCCAGGTCCCGACCGAGACCGTGGTCGAGGTGAAGAACGGCAAGAAGCGCGAGGTGCGCCGAAAGTTCTTCCCGGGTTACGTGTTGGTGGAGATGGAGATGACCGACGACGCCTGGCACCTGGTGCGCAACACGCCCAAGGTGACCGGTTTCGTCGGCGCCGGCAAGAAACCGACGCCGCTCACCGAGGAGGAGGTCAATCAGATCCTCCACCAATCGGTGGCGACGCAGGAGAAGCCGCGCCCCACCGAGGTCTTCGAAAAAGGAGAAAAGATTCGGATCAACGATGGTCCGTTCGCCTCCTTCAACGGAGTCGTCGAGGAGGTCAACTTCGACAGGTCCACTGTGAAGGTCATGGTCACCATTTTCGGGCGTGAGACTCCCGTCGAAATAGAGTTCCGCCAGGTCCAGAAGCTCTCGTGAGAGGAATTCGATGGCCAAGAAAGAAATAGGCTCAATCAAGCTCCAGCTGCCAGGCGGCCAGGCCACACCGGCACCTCCGGTGGGTCCGGCCCTCGGTCAGCATGGACTCAATATCATGGACTTCTGCAAGGCGTTCAACGCCAGAACGCAGAAGCAGGCGGGAATCATCATTCCCACCGTCATCACGGTCTACGCGGACCGAACCTATTCGTTTATTACGAAGACGCCGCCCGCGTCGTTCCTGCTCAAGCAGGCGGCCGGCGTGCAAAAGGGATCGGGGGTGCCGAATCAGGAAAAGGTCGGCACGGTCTCCATGACTCAAGTGGAAGACATCGCGAAGACCAAACTTGAAGACCTTAATGCGGCTTCCCTCGAGGGAGCGGTGCAGATCATTCTCGGCACCGCGCGCTCGATGGGAATCGATGTCGCGGACTGAAGGGGGGTGGCCGATGGCACAAGGCAAGAATTATCGCAACGCAGCTGCCAAGGTGGAGCGCCGCCCGTACGCACTCGAAGAGGCGCTCGGCCTGGTTCAAGAAGGGGCTTACGCCAAGTTCGACGAAACCGTCGAGATGTCGATGCGGATGGGGGTCAATCCCCGTCACGCCGATCAGATGGTGCGTGGAACGGTGGTCCTTCCCCATGGCACTGGCAAGACTGTGACTGTGCTCACGGTCTGTGAGGGCGAAGCTCAGAAGCAGGCCGAAGAGGCCGGCTCCGATTTCGTGCTCACCGCCGACGACGCCGTGGCCAAGATCCAGGGTGGTTGGCTCGAGTTCGACGCGGTTGTGGCAACCCCGGACATGATGAGGCACCTCTCCAAGGTGGGCCGGGTTCTCGGACCGCGCGGCCTCATGCCGAACCCGAAATCGGGCACGGTGACCCAGGATGTCGCCGCAGCGGTGGGGGACATCAAGTCCGGCCGCGTGGAGTTCAGGGTCGATAAGACGGCCATCATCCACGCTCCGGTGGGCAAGATCTCCTTCTCGCTCGACAAGCTCGTCGAGAACACCCGAAGCCTCATCGACGCGATTCAGAAAGCCAAACCGGCGACGGCAAAAGGCAAGTACGTCCACACGATCTTCCTGTGCTCCACCATGGGCCCCGGTGTGCAGGTCGATCCCGTCAGCGTAGACGTGAAATAGGGGGGTCGAAATGCTCACAAGAGAGCAGAAACATGAACAATCCGACCAACTTCGAGGCGCCCTCAGCGAGATCTCAACGCTGTTCCTCCTCGAAAACACGGGGCTCAACGTCAACGACGTCAATGTGCTCAGGTCCGAGATTCGCAATACCGAGGGCACCTACAAGGTGGTCAAGAACTCGGTTGTGAAGCTCGCGGTCGAGGGAACCGATCTCGAGGTCATCTCCCCGTACATGACTGGTCCCAAGACCCTGGCATTCACCGACGGTGATGCCGTTTCCCTGGCAAAGGTGCTCAAGGCCTTTGTCAAAAAGCACCCGGAGCTGTCGATCCAGCAGGCCTTCATGGATGGCCAGTTGCTTGACGCGAAGGACGCGGCGAAGATCGCCGATCTTCCTTCGAGGGAAGAGCTTATTTCCAAACTTCTTTACGTGTTGCAGTCGCCGATTCGTCGGTTGGCCGTGGCGCTCAACAGTCCCATTCAGCAGCTGGCCACGGTTGTGGACCAGATCGCAGAATCCAAAGATTCGTGAGAATTGTGTTATCCCCAGGGAGGATCTGAAAAATGGCACAGATCGAGACAATGATGGAAGAAATCAAGGGCATGACCGTCTTGGAGCTCAATGAGCTCGTAAAGGCCCTTGAAGAAGAATTTGGTGTGTCGGCTGCCGCGGCGATGCCGATGATGGTCGCCGGCGGTGGCGCCGCCGCGGGCGGTGAGGAAGCTGCCGAAGAACAGACGGAGTTCAACGTGATGCTGAACTCCATCGGTGACAAGAAGATCAATGTCATCAAGGCTGTTCGTGAGGTGACTTCTCTCGGTCTCAAGGAAGCCAAGGAGCTCGTCGAGAGCGCCCCGTGCGCGGTCAAAGAGTCCGTCAACAAGGACGAGGCCGAAGAGATCAAGAAGAAGTTCGAGGCCGCCGGTGCCCAGGTCGAGATCAAGTAACGCGGTTTCGAAAACGGCCTTTGGCTGAAGAGAGCATTTACGAAGGATGTGTGATCCTGCTGGATGAAATCCACCAGATACCCACTGCTCCGGTATGTGTGAAGAGCGCAGGCGTACTCGTTGGTACGTCGGGTTGCTTCACAAACGTCCGGGGCGTTGGGGATCGGCGGAAATTGCTGGCGGGGGTGGCCCGTTCTTGGTAACTAACTGACGACATGGGGAGCGTGTGTCTCCCCGTGTCTCTATTGGTCGGGAGGGAGCGCCCATGACCACGAGCCCCAACGGGCGGCTGAACTTCTCGAAGAATCCGTCCACCATTCCGTTGCCGAACATGATCCAGGTGCAGCGAACTTCGTATGAAGATTTTCTGCAGATGGACCTGTTGCCGGACGAACGAGGTGCCGCCGGTCTGCAATCGGTGTTGAGTACGATTTTTCCATTCACCGATTTTCGTGAGACCTGTGAGCTCCAGTTTGTTCGCTATGAGATCGGGAACTGGTCCTGCCGGTGCGGGATCCTCGAAGGTCTCGAGCACCTTCGACTGGTCTGCGAGCACTGTGGTGCACGATTCAAGGCGGGTGATCCCCACGAGACCGAGGTGGTGTGTCCCTCCTGTGGGAAGGCCAACGCCAACAAGATCGAGGTCTGCGATGTCTGCGGGACGTCGGTGAGTCTCCGTCAACCGTTCACGGCCGAGGAATGCCGGGAACGGGGGATGACCTACCAAGTGCCGCTGCGGCTGACCTTCCGCCTGGTCACCTTCGACGCCGAAGAGGATGGAACGCGCCAGGTTCGGGACGTCAAGGAAGAAGAGCTCTACTTCGGTGAGCTCCCCCTGATGACCGATACCGGGACCTTCATCATCAATGGAACCGAGAGGGTCATCGTCTCCCAGCTGCACCGATCTCCGGGTGTGTTCTTCACTCTCGAGGGCCCGAACCACTATCTCGCGAAAGTGGTTCCTTATCGTGGCTCGTGGATCGAGTTCGAGTACGACTCGAAGCAGATTCTCTGGGTGCGCATCGACCGCAAGCGGCGCCTGCCCGGGTCGGTCTTCCTGCGCGCCCTGAGCCCCGAGCTCGAGACCAACGCCCAGATTCTCAGGGCGTTCTACACGGTCATCGACACCAGCCTCACGGCAAAGAAAGCGACCCTCAACCTCGACCGGCGTCTGGTTGATGTCGAGAACGATCGCCAGAAGGCGCTTCGCTTCCGCCGCGTGGCGGAACCGACGCTTTTTGCCGGACTCAAGCTGAACGATGCCATTCGGGTCAAGCTCGAGAAGGCGACGGTCGAGAAGCCGGCCAAGATCAAGGTCGATCGGGATGACCTCATCGGCGCCGTGGTGGTCGACGATCTCGTTGATCCCGAAACCGGCGAAGTCATCGCGGCCGCAAACTCCCGGGTCACCGAAGAGCTCCTCGCTCAGGCCGATGAAGCCGGACTGAACAAGCTCGCTTTGGCGTTCCCCGATTGGGATCCCACCGGCGAGATCCTCCACCAGACTCTGGAGAAGGACTCGAGCACCGCCCAGATGGACGCGCGGATGGAGATCTACCGTCGCCAGCGTCCCGGTGATCCGCCCACCGAAGAGTCGGCAACGACCCTCTTCAACGGGCTCTTCTTCGACGAGCGCAAGTACGACCTCTCCCAGGTCGGGCGTTTCAAATTCAACGCCAAGCTCACCCTCGACAAGGAGCTCGAACGGCGCATCCTCGATGTCGAGGACTTCCTCCACCTGGTTCGTTACCTGCTCCAACTGCACCGCGACCTCGGTCGCGTGGATGATATCGACTCGTTGGCGAATCGACGGGTCCGCACCGTCGGCGAACTCATGGAGAACCAGTTCCGTATCGGCCTGGTGCGCATGGAGCGGGCGATCAAGGAAAAGATGTCCATCCACCCCGACATCGATTCGGCCATGCCCCGTGATCTGGTCAATTCGAAGCCGGTCATGGCAGCGGTGGACGAGTTCTTCGGTTCATCCCAGCTCAGCCAGTTCATGGATCAGACCAATCCGCTTTCCGAGGTCACCCACAAGCGGCGGTTGTCCGCCCTCGGGCCGGGAGGTCTGTCGCGCGAGCGCGCGGGCTTCGAGGTCCGCGATGTCCACTCCACCCACTATGGGCGGATCTGTCCCATCGAAACTCCTGAAGGGCCGAACATCGGTCTGATTTCGTCGCTGTCGTGCTATGCGCGACTCAACGCCATGGGCTATATCGAATCGCCCTACAAGAAGGTCGACAAAGGCCGTGTTCAGGAACATGTTCAGATCACCCAGGTCGGTGATGGGGGCTACACCCTCGGCGACGTCGTGGTCAAGGAAGACTTCCTCAAGACCAACAGAAAGCTCAAGAAAGCCGGCAAGGTCGAGGCCTGGTCTCGGCCCCACGCCTTCTATCTCCCGGCCTGGGAAGAGGAGAACCTCAACATCGCCCAGGCCAACGCCAAGGTCGACGACAAGGGCCATCTCGTCGACGACAAGGTGATCTCCCGCTCGGGTGGCGAGTTCCTCGTTATTGATCGGGACCAGGTCGACTTCATCGATGTTTCGCCGCGCCAGGTCGTGTCGGTGGCCGCATCGCTGATTCCCTTCCTCGAGCACGATGACGCCAACCGCGCGCTCATGGGATCCAACATGCAGCGGCAGGCGGTTCCGTTGGTGCGGCCGGAGGCGCCCATCGTCGGGACCGGCATGGAAGCGGTGGTGGCCCAGGACTCCGGCGCAGTGGTCATCTGCCATCGCGACGGTGTCGTCGACAAGGTCGACGCCCAGCGCATCATCGTCCGGGTCGAAGGCGGCGCGGGCGGCGAGGGAGAGTTCGGCGCCGACATCTATCAGATGACCAAGTTCCGCCGTTCCAACCAGAACACCTCGATCAACCAGAAGCCCCTGGTGGCGGAAGGCCAGACCGTGGTCAAGGGTCAAGTGCTCGCCGACGGGCCCAACACCCAGAGGGGCGAACTCGCCCTCGGCCACAACGTGCTGGTCGCCTTCATGCCCTGGCGGGGCTACAACTTCGAGGACGCGATCATCGTGTCCCAGAAGCTGGTCAAGGAAGACAAGTACACTTCGATTCATATCGAAGAGTTCGAGACCTCGGCCCGTGACACCAAGCTCGGCCCCGAGGAGATCACCCGTGATATTCCCAACGTCTCCGAGTCGGCGCTGGCGCACCTTGACGAGGCCGGGATCATCCACATCGGAGCCCAGGTCCGGCAGGGGTCCATTCTCGTTGGCAAGGTCACCCCCAAGGGTGAGACCCAGCTGACCCCGGAGGAAAAACTCCTGCGTGCGATCTTTGGTGAGAAGGCCGGAGATGTCCGCGACGCCTCGCTGCGCTGCCCGCCGGGCATCGAGGGCGTGGTTGTCGGGGTCCAGATCTTCGCCCGCAAAGGCGTCGAAAAGGACTCGCGCCAGCTCACCATCGAGAACGAGGAGATCGACCGGATCCGCATCAATTCCGAAGACGAAAAACGCATCATTCTCGAGGTTCGGGACTCAAAAATCCAGAACCTCCTCCTCGGTGTGGCCGTCAAGGACGACGTCAAGGCCAAGGGCGGAGATGTCCTGGTCAAGAAGGGCGGCAAGATCACCGCCGAGGCCCTGCATCGCCTCAACCGGAAGGACCTCCTCGGTCTTCCGCTCAAAACCCCGGCGCTGATGGACAAGGTGCGGCTCATCGTCCGCCAGGCGGAATCGCAGATCGAAGTCCTCGACAAGATCAACCAGCAGCGGATCGAACGGCTGCGCGAGGGACATGACCTCCAGCCGGGCGTCATCAAACAGGTCAAGGTCTTCATCGCCATGAAGCGCAAGCTTCAAGTCGGTGACAAGATGGCCGGCCGCCACGGCAACAAGGGCGTGATTTCGCAGGTGCTGCCCGAGGAGGACCTGCCTTTCCTTCCCGATGGGACGCCCGTCGAGATCATCCTCAATCCCCTCGGCGTGCCCTCCCGAATGAACGTCGGTCAGATCCTCGAGACCCACCTCGGCTGGGCGGGCTCCGAGCTCGATATGTCCTTTGCGACACCGGTCTTCGAAGGGGCGTCGGAGGACGACATCAGAGAGATGCTCGAGAAAAGTGGTCTTCCCGAAGACGGCAAGAGCCTGCTCTACGACGGTCGGTTGGGACAGGAATTCGAGCAGCGCGTCACCGTCGGTTACATCTATATGCTCAAACTGAGCCATTTGGTGGACGATAAGATCCATGCTCGGTCCATCGGTCCATACTCGCTCATCACGCAGCAACCGCTGGGTGGTAAGGCCCAGTTCGGTGGTCAGCGACTTGGCGAGATGGAGGTCTGGGCGCTCGAGGCATTCGGCGCCGCCAACACCCTGCAGGAACTGCTGACCGTCAAGTCCGATGATGTCGAGGGCAGGGCGAAGGTCTACGAGGCCATCGTCAAGGGCCAGGTTCCCGAGGAACCGGGTCTGCCCGAATCGTTCAACGTCTTAGTCCGCGAGCTGCAGGCACTCGCACTCGATGTCGAGTTGCTGCAGCAGGACGACGAGTAAAGGGGGGGTTGCACATGGAACGTTCGAACCTGTCCGACGTCCGCGGCTTCTTCGAGAAGCCGAAACCCCTCAATGACTTCAATGCGATCCGGTTGGGGCTCGCGAGCCCTGAGAAGATCCGCTCGTGGTCGCACGGCGAGGTCATCAAACCCGAGACCATCAACTACCGCACCTTCAAACCCGAGCGTGACGGTCTCTTCTGCGCCAAGATCTTCGGTCCGGTGACCGACTGGGAGTGCTTGTGCGGTAAGTACAAGCGCATGAAGTACCGCGGCGTGGTCTGCGACAAGTGCGGCGTCGAGGTCACCAAGTCCAAGGTCCGCCGCGAGCGGATGGGACATATCGAGCTTGCCGCGCCGGTCTCGCACGTCTGGTTCTTCAAGGGCCTGCCGTCGCGCATCGGTCTGCTCCTCGACCTCACCATGCGCGAACTCGAGCGGGTTCTCTATTTCGAGGCCTACGTGGTCGTCGATCCGGGCGACACGACCCTTGAAGAGAAGCAGATCCTCACCGAGGAAGACTATCGCGCGGCCAAGGAAGAGTTCGGCGAGGCATTCGTCGCCAAGATGGGCGCCGAGTCGATCCGTTCGCTGCTCGAGGTTCTCGATCTCGACGACATGGCCGCCGAACTGCGGATGATCATGCGCACCGAGACCGCCATCATGCGGCGCCAGAAGGCGGCCAAACGGCTCAAGCTCATTGAGGCGCTGCGCCGCTCCGGCAACCGGCCGGAGTGGATGATCCTCGAGGTCATTCCGGTCCTGCCCCCCGAGCTGCGGCCCCTCGTGCCGCTGGATGGCGGACGATTCGCCACATCGGATCTCAACGATCTCTACCGTCGGGTCATCAACCGGAACAACCGACTCAAGAAGCTCCTCGATCTGCGCGCCCCGGAGGTCATCGTCCGCAACGAGAAGCGGATGCTCCAAGAAGCCGTCGATGCGCTCTTCGACAACGGTCGGCGAGGCCGGGTCATCAAGGGCTCGAACAACCGGCCGCTCAAGTCGCTGTCCGACAATCTCAAGGGCAAGCAGGGCCGATTCCGTCAGAACCTGCTCGGTAAGCGCGTCGATTACTCGGGTCGTTCGGTCATCGTGGTCGGCCCCGACCTCAAGCTCAACCAGTGCGGGCTGCCAAAGAAGATGGCGCTCGAACTCTTCAAGCCCTTTGTCTATCAGGAGCTCGAACGACGCGAGTTGGCCACGACCATCAAGATGGCCAAGGAACTTGTCGAACTTCAGACTCCGGAAGTTTGGGATGCCCTCGAGAAGGTGATCCGCGAGCACCCGGTGCTGCTCAACCGCGCGCCGACGCTCCACAGGCTCGGCATCCAGGCTTTCGAGCCGGTGCTGGTCGAAGGCAAGGCGATCAAGATCCACCCGTTGGTCTGCGCCGCCTACAACGCCGACTTCGATGGCGACCAGATGGCCGTCCATGTGCCCCTGTCGCAGAAGGCCCAGC
>Ga0316193_10003010_pt1 | contig 12026 bp, 12 predicted proteins | sample MerIslsedime2_MG_FD_207735 | JGI IMG/M metagenome (GOLD analysis project Ga0316193, IMG submission 207735) | Coastal sediment microbial communities from Maine, United States - Merrow Island sediment 2 | ecosystem: Environmental > Aquatic > Marine > Coastal > Sediment | place: USA: Maine... | reverse complement strand
GCAATCGAGGATGAACTTGCGCAAACCATGGCAATGCAGTTGTGCTCGGAGATAATTCGCGCAGAAGCTGCTCTGGCAAAGCAGGTCCCTGCGGCAAATCAAGATGCTTTGTCCTGCCACCAACAAGCTAAGGCATTATTGCTTTTTAAAGGCTGGAGTAAAAAGTCTTTTTCGGAAGCGACCAACCTGCTGCGACAGGCCATTAAGCTGGACCCTGATCTGGCAGCGGCACATGCGTACCTTGCGCTGCTTCTTGCCATCGGGGGGCAGGCATATTATGCATCGGACCGGCAGGCAGCGCGTGAGGAGGCGCTTGCGGCGGCAGAGCGCGCGCTCGACCTGGCGCCGCAATCATCGGAAGTGCTGGGCTGCGTCGGATGTGCTTATTCAGATCTTGGTCTTCATCAAAAAGGCATACCCATTATCGAAAAAGCGATTGAGATCGATGCTACGAATGCCCAGGCCTTTGCCGCGCTGGGTGCAGCCAAGATCGTAACCCTGGATCTTCAGAATGGCGTTAATGACCTGGAACATGCGATCAAGCTGTCACCGGTAAATGCGGGTAGTGCAGTCTGGAAGGCCGTCCTGAGTATAGGTCAGTCGGTCCTTGGCGATCTCGTCGCGGCGCTTGAGATGGCCAGGCAGGCATGTAAGGACGACCCCAGGTATTATCCAGGCTATATCGCCATGGCTCTGGTGCTTGGCCTGCAAGGTAGCAAGGAGGAGGCGCAAGTCGCGATGGATGAAGCTCAGCGCATCCTGCCTGAACTTGATCGCACCAAAGTGCGGGAGTTTTTGGGTGCCTGGGTGGAGCAAACCCTCGTTGAATCGGGTATAGATATTCGAAATTAAAAACCTGAGTGGGCGGTACACTAGTATCCGCATCTGGTTTGGCAGTTAATTGCGACCGCGTTTCTCGCCCTTGTTTACTTCATTACCGTGGACGATCAAGCTTGCTACTGCCTGGCATCCGGGGCAACACATGGCCTGTTCTTTACCGCCAATAATGATGCAATAGGCCGAGCCCTGTTTGTGGGGTTGGCCGCAATGGCAACAACATTGGTGGTCGGCATTTTTCATTCGCGGCCTGCTGTATCGATGGCATCAGCGAGCGCTTCCCATGATAACAGTACGCACTTTTGCCTGGCGGGGTGTTGGCGCACTGCCGCAAGGGCCTGCAGACTGTCCGGCAGGGGGGCGCCGGCTGCAGGCTCAATATCGCCAAACCAGGCATGCATCTGTTCACACAGTATCCGGGTGCTGGGCACGTTCAGGCCAGCCACTGCTTCGGTCAGCATCGATGCCGAGGCAATACAGATCGCACAACCACGGCCGCGAAATTGCACATGCCGGATCTTTTCATCTTGCAGGAAGATACCGATCTCGATCTCATCACCACACCGGGGGTTGGCGCCACGCTCGACTGCATCCGCTTCTTGAATGGGTCCATCACAGCGATTTCTGGGATGCCGGTAATGCTCCAGCAATGTCTCCTTGTATAAATCCTGGGCGATCATTCACAGAATACCTTTTGCGCACTGATAATGGCGTCTATAAGAGCATCGATATCTGACTCGTCGTTATACACCGAAAAGCTTGCCCGTGCGGTGGCTGTAAGCCCCAGATGGCGCAACAGCGGTTGCGCACAATGATGACCCGCACGAATAGCAACACCTGCTTCACCTGCGATCTGAGCCATATCATGTGGATGCATGCTGTGGTGGGTAAATGACACGATGCCGGATGCGGGCAGCCCGGCATGGGGAAGCAGGCATATGCCGTCTATGCGCATCAATCGCTCAGCAGCCAGGCATGTTAGTGAAGCGATGTGTCTGCGCACACGCTCATGGCCGAGGCTGGAAAGATAATCAGCCGCAGCCGCAAAGCCTACCGCTCCGGGCATATCGGGTGAGCCCGCCTCAAAACGAGCGGGAATCGCAGCCCAGCGGCTGTCCTCCATGCCGTCCCCCACGCTGTCGACCATGCCCCCACCAACCTGCAATGGCGCCATGTCCGCCAGGCGCTGCTGCCTGCCGTAGAGTAAGCCAATACCCGTTGGCCCGAACATCTTGTGGCCGGAAAATGCGAGAAAGTCGCAGCACATTGCGGCAACGTCGAGTTCAAGGTGTGACACCGACTGGGCGGCATCCACCAAAACTGGAATTCCATATTCCCTCGCCGTGGCACACAGTGCCGCAACAGGGTTTTCTACGCCAAGTACATTAGAAACGTGGGTGATGGCTATGAATTTGGTGCGCTCGGTAAACAGTTCGGGTGTGCCGTCCAGGTCCAGCTGGCCATCTTCTGTCAGTTCAATGAACCGGAGCTGCGCCTGCTTTTCCCGGCAAACGCGCTGCCACGGTAAATAGTTCGAATGATGCTCCATGCGGCTGACCCATACCACATCTCCACGTTGCAAGCGCGGTTTCAGCCACCCGCTTGCGACCATGTTAATGGCCTCGGTGGCAGAGCGGGTAAACACCAGTTCGTCGGGGGAGGCCGCGCCGATGAAGTGTTGCAGTGTCCTGCGAGCGTGCTCGTAATTGCTCGTGGCCTGCTCCGCCATGGGATAAAGGCCGCGATGGATGGGTGCATAGCACTGTGCATAGCAGCCCGTAATGGCGTTTATAACCGCGCTGGGCTTATGTGTTGTTGCGGCGTTGTCGAGATAGTGCAATCGCTGCGACTGGGTTGCCTCTGAAAATATCGGGAAATCTCGTCTTACCGCCTCCGGGTTAAGGGTTTCAGAGTCATCGATAGGTTGCACTGCCAGTGACATTGCTCAGCTCCGCTTGATCGACTTCACTTGAGCCTCGGCACCACCTTCCTCCAGCAGGTCACGCATCAGCCTGCCGCTGCCGCCGCGGCGCAACATGACGATTTCGCTAATGATGCAAAGTGCGATCTCCTCTGGCGATCGCGGAGACAGGTCGATCCCGGAGGGGGTGACCACGCGCTGGATGTCCTGTTCAGAAAAACCCTGCCGTTTAATGTAGTCAAGCACCAGGCGGGATCGTTTTCGACTCGCGATCAAGGCGATATATTTGGCTTCGGAGGCGAGGGCGCGACCAATCGATTCATGATCCCCTTTGTGCTGGGTGGCAATGACGACGTAGTCATCTGGCCTGGGTTGCAACATGGCATAATCCAGATCGTCGGTAATCAGGCGACTGGCCTGTGGGTATTTTTCCCAGTCCACCGCCGGATCATTGACAATGACCTGCAGTCCCACCAGGTCGCCCATGATGCACAGGCTCTCGGCCACACGGCCATGGCCCATGATCCATAGAGCGGGTTTAGGCAGTACCGGCTCCACATAGACACGCATGCTGCCGCCGCAGGGCATGCCCGCTCCCAGAATTTCATCGTCCAGGTCGATGTCGAGGATAGCCGTTTCATTCCGGCTGATGCAGGTCAGCGCCTGCTCGCAGGCACTGGATTCCGCGCAACCACCGCCGACCCATCCGGCCACGACCCGCCCCTCGCTGTCGATTACCGCCTTGGAGGAAGTCTTCGCCGAGACCGAACCTCTGGTCTCCACCACCGTAGCGATAGCAAAGGTTTCCCCTGCAGTTTGCAGAGCCTGGATTACATCAAAGATATCTTTTGCCATGGGCTTATTTATCCAGTCATATTCATGTTTTCAGGGGCAGTGCTGTTCGCGCACAGACGCTGCGTTAAATTGGCGTAGGCCTCCGGCGTATCGAGGTCCATCAGTACATGATCATTCGGCATCTCCAGGACTGTGACCAGTTCCGGATTCTTTTCTATCAGGCGCTTGCAGCCAAGGTTCTTGCGATCAGCCAGAATAGTCTCCCGGTGCGCGTAATCCAGTACGATAGGATTGCCCCGCTGTCCTTTATAGACCGGCACCATTATCGAGGTGGGGCAGCTTGCAAAGCCATGGACGATGGTCCTGATATCCTCGACGTCAAGCAAGGCCTGATCCGACAGGCAAATCATCACACCGGCACAGGGCTGCTGCAGGGCAGCAAGGCCCTGAAACACCGAGGTCATCTGGCCCTCGCGAAAATCTTCGTTGTAGACGATACGGGCCGGTATGCCCTGCAGCAATTCACGCGCGACTTCCTGTTCGTGCCCCACGACCACCACCAGTTCAACCAGGTCGGCGCGGGCAAGGGTCTCGGCGGTGCGCCGCAACAGTGGTTTGCCATTGATGGGTAAGGTGAGTTTGTTGATGCTGCCCATGCGGCGCGACTCACCGGCGGCCAGCAGCACCGCGGATAAGCTGTTGTTGCTGAACTGGCTCATGTGGCCGGATTGCTCCCGCAACACCCGGATTCCGCCGGACTCGAACTGGATTCAGCGGGCACCGCCTGCTCTGGCAGCGCTGCTGCAACGGCCGCTGTAGTGGTGTTGTTGACGGGCAGTTCTTCCGGCGTTTCCATTTGCGCATTTCGCGCGGCGATCAACCCGGCGAGCACTGAAACCGCTATTTCTTCCGGTGAATTTGCGCCGATTTCCACGCCGGCTGGCGCGATAATGCCATCGACGGCCTGGGGGTCATGACCTTTCTCTTTCAAAAAGTCTTTCAGCTTGTCCGCTTTGCGTTTACTGGCAATAAAGGCGCGATGAAATGTATCAACCCTGAGTGCAGCCTGCAGCGCAGCCTGGTCTCCCTTGCCCTGGGTCGCCACTACTACCAGCGGTGCACTTGAAAAGGTGGCGCTGCTGGCATCGAAACCCGTGATGATCTGATCGGCTTGGGGGAAACTCGCGGCGTCCGCTGCCGGTGAGGCGACAGTCACTGTGAACCCGGCGAAGTGCGCGAGCGTGGCAAGAGATTTGGCCACTTCCGAAGAGCCCAGCAGTAATACAGCAGGTCGCGACAATATGGGCTCGATAAAGATGTCGAGGGAGCCGCCGCTATGACAGGCCGACTTGAAATCTGTGACATCATCTTCCGGATGTGCATCCTCGACCGGACTGACGCGAATCAGCTGCGGCACGCCATCGCGCAGTGCCTGCCTGGCGGTTTTTATCACCGCCGGCTGGACACAGCCTCCACCGATCCAACCGTGAATATCGCCCGCAGCGGTAACCAGCGCCTTGTAGCCGGGCTTCGCGGCGGTGGGTGATTTACACCGCACGACGGTCACCAGTGCATAGGGTGTATGTTCTGCTTCAAGCTGCCTGGCCTTTGCGGTGAGCGTTTTGTCATTAAGCATGGTCAGTAACCTCAATACATCACAGTCTGGTCAGGTCGGGTTCCAGTGCCTGCAGACTGTTCAAGTTGTGGGCCGGTGCGAACATGTCCAGATAAGGCAGCGCCGCCTGCATTCCCTGGCTGATGGGTTCATAGCCATTACGTCCAAGTAACGGGTTCAGCCATACCAGCTTGCGACAACGTGGTTTGATTCTTGCGAGCTGCGCCGCCAGGTAGTCGGGTTCACCGGTATCCAGACCATCGCTGACAATAACCGTAATACTGCGACTGTTCAATATTTGACCGTATTTGTCATTAAAGGTTGCCAGGCTATCGCCGATTCGCGTACCCCCTGACCAACCTTGTGACATCATCGCCAGACTGTTGCGGACACGGATTAAGTCGGTTTGTCGCAATGCTTCGGTGATGGGTAGCAGTTGGGTATGGTAGGCGAAAACCGATACGTCTCGAAAAACGGATACCAGGGCGCGGGCGAAACGCAGAAAGAAAAAGCTGTACATCGACATCGAGCGACTGACGTCCACGATAAGAACCAGACGTGGCTGGCGTTTGATGCGCTCCCTGTAGTGGAGCACCATGGGAGTGCCACCAAAGCGCAGGCTGTTGCGGAAGGTCTTACGCAGGTGTATTTTTTTGCCCGTTTTGCTGGGGCGCTGCCTGCGTATAGCGCGCTTGCGCATCTGTCTGGCCAGCCGGTCGACCAGTGCTTCAACAGCCCGCATTTCATCGGGATCGGTGAGTGCCTGGAAATCCGTTTTCGCCAGAGAGGCCGCGAAACTGGCGCCCTCCCGGGTACCGCCGCCATTGTCTGTTTCATCTGAATCATCGGCGCACTGGCTGTCGGCGTCACTACTGCGTATATCCTCCTGCCGGGACCCTTCAGCCGCGCTTCTGGCGTCCTGTCGCTTCCTGGTCAGGCCACCGGCGCCCGCGCTATAGCGGCTTTGGACGTTGGCGGGATGCCAGAAAGCGTCATAAAGCTCGTCGAAGCGCTCCCAGTCATCCTGGTCTGAGCACAACAGGGCTCGCAAGCCCCACCTGAGACGCATACTGTTACCCAGTCCGCACTTGAGGGCGACATTCTGGGCATCGAGTTCCTCGGCTACGCCTACCTGAAAATTGTTGCCACGGGCGAGACGGACAAATTCCACCAGGCGAGTTTGCAGAAAGTGTGCGAGCTGTCGCTCTTCCATGGATGTCAGGGCTGCTCCGCTCACAAGGCCCGCGCCACCAGTCGCTCAACTTCAAAAGACTCCAACCTGATACTGTCTTCCCGTGTTTTCAGCAAGCAGACCAGGGTGTCGAGCAGCAGTTGGGGCTCCGCATCCAGGCTGTTGATTCCAAGCTTTAACAAGGCAGCAGCCCAATCGAGGGTTTCGGCTACCCCGGGCTTTTTCCGTAAATCGAGTTTCCGCAGGTCCTGCACAAAGGCCACTACCTGCCGGGACAGCTGCGGTCCGACCTCGGGTAAACGGGCGTTGACGATGCGTAGTTCCTTGTCGAATTCGGGGTAGTCGACATAGTGGTAGAAACAGCGTCTGCGCAGTGCATCGCTGAGCTCGCGGGTGCCATTGGAGGTTATGACGACATAGGGCTTACTGGTCGCTGTGATCGTTCCAAGCTCGGGGATACTGACCTGGAAATCAGAGAGCAATTCCAGCAGATAGGCTTCGAACTCTTCGTCGGCGCGATCAATTTCATCAATCAATAGAACGGGGGACTGTGGCTGGGTAATGGCCGCCAGTAGTGGTCTTTCCAACAGAAAGCGCTTGCTGAAGATGGCCTGCTCGGCACTCTCTGCGGAGACTCTGTCCTGTTCCAATAATTTGATGGAGAGTAACTGGTGCTGATAGTTCCACTCGTACACCGCAGAGTTGACGTCCAGCCCTTCGTAACATTGCAGCCTTATCAGGGGGCAGTCAAAAACCCGGGCTATGACGTGAGCGATCTCGGTCTTGCCGACGCCAGCGTCTCCCTCCAGCAGCAGCGGCCGCTGCATCTCTGTAAACAACAGCAGACTGGCACTCAAACTGCGTTCAGCAATATAACCTGCCTCAGCGAGCCTGGCCTGCAGTGTGGTAACCCGGTCTTCTCCCTCCATTGCTTAATAGCCCATCAAGTGAATGCCCGGCCAAAATCAGGCTTACTTGCCACTAAAAAGACTGCGCAGCCAGCCTATGAATACCGACCAGGCGAATCTCAGGCCATTAATTTCCTTGGGCTGATGCGCAATGTGTTCCCGCGCTTCCTCGGCTTCAGCACCGCCACCCATGGCTGCGATATGATCCGCGAAATTTGCCCCGAACTGGTTCAGGATCTGGTCTGCGACCTGCATCATCATGCGTCCGCCCAGACTGGCTGCCTTGCCGGTCACTGTTACTGACGCATTGCCTTTCAAGGCACTCTTGCCCCCATCGGTATCAACGATCCAGGCGGTAAGGTCCATTGAAGCAGATGAACTGCCCTTGCTATCCTGGCCCTTGCCCAACAGGTTAAGCTCGCGCTTTTGCACATCAATATTGCTAATTACGATGTCGCCAGCGAAGGCCATGGCAGCGGGCCCGATCTTCATTTTAACTTTGCCCTTGTAGTTGTTCTCATCGATGGTATCGGTGATTTCGGCGCCGGGCATGCAGCTGGCCACGCCGGGGATATTCTGCAGAAACTCCCACCCCTGGGCAGCCGACCCTGGCAATTCAAATTCTTTTTCCAAATCTACTTGCATCTATATCTCTCCAACGAGAAAAGGGTCGCTTTCAAAGGTATCAACCACCACACCGCGGGCGGTGTTCTATGCGGGTGTGTCCAGGCCCAGTTCGTGCACTTTCTGCCACACGCGCCAGGCGCTGTGTGGCATATCCATATGTGTCACATCCAGGTGCGCAAAGGCATCAACGATGGCAGAGGTGAAGCAGGGTATGCTCCCTACATGGGGTGACTCCGCGACGCCCTTGGCACCTAGTGGGTGATGCGGTGACGGCGTGACGGTGTAGTCGGTTTCCCAGTGGGGTGTCTCTACGAAGGTTGGCACGAAGTAATCCATCAGGGTATTGCCCAACAGATTGCCCTGCTCGTCAAAGGGCATTTCCTGCCCCATGGCAACGGCAAAGCCCTCGGTTAACCCGCCATGTATTTGCCCTTCAATAATCATGGGGTTAATGCGCGTGCCGCAGTCGTCAAGTGCGTAAAATCTGCGCACTGTCGTCTCGCCCGTGCTTTTGTCGATATCCAGCACACACAGGTAAATTCCGAAAGGGTAGGTAAAATTGGGTGGATCGTAGTAGTCGACCGCCTCCAGTCCTGGCTCCATACCCTCTGGCACGTTGTTATACGCCGCCCAGGCGACTTCCTTCATGGTTTTTTCCTGGCCGGGCACGCCTTTGACCTTAAACCGGTCTACTTCCCATTCCAGGTCATTCTCACTGACCTCGAGCAGGTGTGCTGCGATTTTCTGTGCTTTCGCGCGAATTTTGCGAGCAGCCACTGCGGTCGCCGCTCCGCCTACCGGGGTTGACCGGGAGCCGTAAGTCCCCAGGCCGTAGGGGGCCGTATCGGTATCGCCCTCCTCAATGGAGATCTCATCGGAGGAGATACCCAATTCGCTGGCGATAATCTGTGCGTAGGTCGTCTGATGTCCCTGACCCTGGGTAATGGTGCCCATTCTGGCCATGACGCTACCGGTAGGGTGCACGCGAATCTCGGCGCTGTCGAACATGCCGACGCCCAGAATGTCACAATTGCGCGACGGCCCGGCGCCCACGATTTCGGTGAAAGTGCACAGCCCGATGCCCATCAGCTCGCCCTGCGCCCGCTTTTCCTGTTGTTCCTTGCGCAGCGCGTCGTAATCTACCGCGTTGAGCACCTTTTCCAGAGCGGTGTGGTAATCGCCGCTGTCCAGCTCCCAGCCCAGGCAGGTCTTGTAGGGAAACTGCTCAACCTTGACGAAATTGCGCCGCCTGAGCTCCGCTTTATCAATGCCGAGTTTCTGCGCCAATACGTCCATGGTGCGCTCTATTACATAGACAGCCTCTGTTACCCGAAAAGAGCAGCGATACGCCACACCGCCGGGTGCCTTGTTCGTGTATACGCCATCGACATTCAGGTGTGCCACGGGGACATCATATGAGCCGGTGCAAATATGCATGAGTCCAGCGGGAAACTTCGAGGGATCGGCACAGGCGTCAAAAGCCCCATGGTCCGCCAACACGTTAACGCGTAGCGCCTTGATGCGCCCTTCCTTATCGGCAGCAATCTCGCCAGTCATGTGGTAATCGCGGGCGAAAGCGGTAGTGGAGATATTTTCCATCCGGTCTTCCACCCATTTCACGGGTACGCCCAGCACGATTGAAGCCACAATAGAGACCACGTAGCCGGGATAAATGCCTACCTTGTTACCGAAACCACCGCCAATATCGGGCGAGATAATTCGAATCTTGCTTTCGGGAATCCCGGACAGCATCGACACCACGGTGCGCACAACATGCGGCGCCTGGGAGGTGATATGGACGGTAAGGTGCTCATTGATTTTATCGAAGGAGGCGACACATCCGCAGGTTTCCATGGGGCAGGGATGTACTCGCGGGTAGTACATGTCCTGCTTGACAGTGACTTCAGCCTGCTCAAAGACCCGGTCTGTGGCATCTTTATCGCCGGCCTGCCAGTTAAAGATGTGATTGTCATGGACACGCTTGCTGTGCGCACCGTCCATCTTGCCCACCAGGTCCTCGCGCAGGATTGGGGCATCGCTATCCATAGCCCGATGCGCATCAACCAGCACCTCCAGCTCTTCGTACTCGACTTCTACCAATTCAATGGCATCGGCCGCAATGTAGCGATCGTCAGCAATGACGACGGCTACTTCCTGGTACTGGAAATGCACTTTTTCATCTGCCAGCACTGCCTGGACGTCACCGGCCAGAGTCGGCATCCAATGCAGATTCAGCGGCTTCAGATCGTCCGCGGTGAGCACGGCGTGCACGCCGGGCAGGGCCAGTGCTTTTTCTTTGTTAATACTTTTTATACGGGCGTGGGCGTAAGGGCTGCGCACCATGTCCGCGAACAACATACCCGGGAATTTGAAGTCATCGGTATATCTGCCGGTACCCTGCACAAAACGGGCGTCCTCTTTACGTTTGCGTGAACACCCCACACCTTTGAGGGAATCTTCGCGGTCCTGTACTTCAGCTGTATGTTCCATTCCGGTCACCTCAGGCTTGTTGTAGCGTTTGTGCGGCTGTCTGCACCGCCTTGACGATATTCTGGTAGCCGGTACAGCGGCACAGGTTGCCAGACATCCCCCAGCGGATTTCCTCTTCGGTGGGGTTCGGATTCTCCTGTAAGAAGCGGTAGGCCCTGATCAACATTCCCGGGGTGCAAAAGCCGCACTGCAGGCCATGTTCCTCAATGAAAGCCTGCTGTACAGCATGCAGGCCCTCGGCATCTGCCAGTCCCTCCACTGTTTTAAGCTCCGAGCCGTCTGCCTGCATCGAAAGCACGGTACAGGATTTAACCGATTTGCCGTCCAGATCGACTGTGCAGGCACCACAGTGCGAGCTCTCACAGCCTATGTGGGTGCCGGTCAGGCTGAGCGTCTCCCGGATGGTGTGCACCAATAACTCTCTGGGCTCCACCAAAGCGTCAACTTGCTTACCGTTGAGGTTGAATGAAACATGTTGCTTTGCCATGGTGTTATCCTCTTGCCTGTTGCAGTGCAGCGCGAATGGAGCGGCGGGCCATCTCGGCCCCCATATGGGATTTGTAGAGAATGTCTCCCCGGAGGTCTTCTGCGGGGTCACAGACCGCCAGGACTTCCGCGGCGGCCTGTTCGATCAGTGCGTCGTCGATGACCTTGCCGCGCAGTATATTTTCCGCTGCTTCCGCTCGAATCGCCATGGGTGCCACGTTGGTCAGGGCGATTCTGATGTCGCGACAGACGTCCCCGTCCAGTTCAATCACCACCGGCGAGCCAGCGACGGCATAATCACCTGTTTTGCGCTTCAATTTGCTGTAGCCGTGGCCCACGCCTTTTTTGATCACGGGGACACGCAACTCAACCAGGATTTCGTGCTCCTGCAGGTCGTTCCAGTAGGTCCCGAGGAAGAAGCCATTGGCCGGTTGCTGGCGCTCACCGTCAGGCCCATGCAGGACCAAAGTGGCATCCAGGGCCAGCATCACGGCAGGGTGATCGTTGCCCGGGTCGCCGTGTGCCACATCGCCACCAATGGTGCCGCGGTTTCTTACTTGCGGATCGGCCACTAACCGGGCAGCTTCCACCAGGAGCGGGCAGTGCTGCTGCAGAATCTCTGATTCGATCAGCTCGTTTTCGGTGGTCATGGCGCCGATACAGATCGTATCGCCCTCCAGCCGGATGCCCCTGAGTTCCTCAATGCCATTGATATCTATCAAGTGAGGTGGCTCGGCGAAGCGTAATTTCATCATCGGCAGGAGGCTGTGCCCGCCCGCCAATAGCTTGGAGTCTTCATGTGCGCCGAGCTGGGCTATGGCGTCCTGGATACTTGTGGCTTTGTGGTATTCAAATTCCGATGGAATCATAGTGACCTCGCATGGGGGCAGTGAGCCAGGTGCTGGCCGCCCGTGTAGTTATAGTGCTTATAGTTATAGCCTAAAATTTGATAAAACCAAAGAAACATACGGGCAGTCCGGTAATTCAGATGATAAAAGCCGTGCGATCTTTGCGGCTCGTCATATAAACCTGCCAGGCTGGCGCGCTGGTCAGTGCGAAATTGCCCCGGCAGACCGCAGGGTGGATGGTCTATTGCGTGGCGGCGAATTCTTTTATGCCTAATAAAATCAATAGCCTAGGTATTAATGTAAGCAA
>Ga0316193_10003008_pt1 | contig 12028 bp, 13 predicted proteins | sample MerIslsedime2_MG_FD_207735 | JGI IMG/M metagenome (GOLD analysis project Ga0316193, IMG submission 207735) | Coastal sediment microbial communities from Maine, United States - Merrow Island sediment 2 | ecosystem: Environmental > Aquatic > Marine > Coastal > Sediment | place: USA: Maine... | reverse complement strand
GACCTGCAGCGACGCATCGTGCGTTTCCCAGTCCGGTTCATTGAAAGTGCCGGCCACGCCGTATCCGGCGTTGTTGACAAGAAAGCTGATCTGGATGCTTTCGTGGCCAAGGTAATCGGCCAGTTTTTGGGCGGCGCCGGCTTCTGCCAGGTCAAGCGGGTAGAAGCGGCAGTCGATTGAATTCTGCCTTGACAGGTCTTCCGCCAACTCCCGCAAACGGTTCTCGCGCCTTGCAACCAGGACGATGGAATACCCCCGTCCGGCCAGTTGACGGCAGAACTCAGCGCCGATCCCGGCCGAAGCGCCAGTGACCAGTGCCCAGGGTTTCTGATTTTGATTCATTGCAGCCTCCTCTATTTGACATTGCATGACCGGCGTCAAATTTTGCAGTTTCACACCTTGTGATATTCATCATGCGTGGGTATTCTAGCGCCCGTTTACCCACTTACCCTGAAGGATAGATCATGCGCAGAATTCTGGTCGCTGGAAATTGGAAAATGCATGGATCACGTGCCATGGTGGCAGAACTCCTCGAGGGTTTGCTGGAAGGCACCAGGAATCACGGTAACGTTGACATGGCGGTGTTTCCGCCCTTTCCATACCTCGCAGATACACAGGCATTGCTCACCGGCAGTTCCATCAGCTGGGGCGGGCAGAATTTGAACCCGGTCGCCCAGGGTGCGCACACGGGTGAAGTGTCTGCGGGCATGCTGCTCGATTTTGGATGCAGCCAGGTGCTGGTTGGGCATTCTGAGAGGCGCACCGTCTACGGCGAATCAGATGAGGATGTGGCGGACCGTTTCGAGGCTGCGCTCGCGGCCGGTCTTGAGCCGGTGCTCTGCGTCGGTGAAACCCTGGAAGAGCGCGAAAGCGGTAAAACCGAGACGGTTGTCAATCGACAACTCGACGCGGTATTGGACCGCTGCGGCATTGCCGGCTTCAACCGGGCCATCGTAGCTTATGAGCCTGTATGGGCCATTGGGACGGGCAAGACAGCTTCGCCGGAACAGGCTCAGGCAGTTCATGCATTTATACGTGACAAATTTGTTTCTCAGGATGATATAATCGCCGGTCAATTGCGTATTTTGTACGGCGGCAGCGTGAATGGTTCCAATGCCGCCGATTTATTTGCCCGGGAAGACATAGATGGCGGGCTGGTGGGAGGAGCTTCGCTCAAGGTCGAGGATTTCCTCGCCATTCGCAACGCCGTCGCCTGAGCTTCCCTGAGAATCGGAAACATTATGCAGGTTTTAAATATATTTCATGTTCTTATCGCGATAGCCCTGGTGGCCTTTGTTCTCATCCAGAAGGGGCAGGGCGCGACCGCCGGCGCCGCTTTTGGCAGCGGCGCATCCGGCACGGTTTTTGGCGCCAGGGGCGCAGGTAACTTCCTCACCCGGTCGACCTGGGTGCTGGCAACCTTGTTTTGCACGATCAGCCTGACCATGGCTGTATTGGTTTCCAGGATTTCGGCGCTGCCTGAGAGCGACCTTGGAGTCGTCGGCTCGCCCCAGGCTGCCCCGGTTGTTGAACAAAGTCAGCCGGTAAACGAAGTTTCAGTAACGTCGGATGAGCCGCTTGTAACCGACATACCCTCTTTCGACGCAGCGGACGATGATGTGCCGGCGCCGGAAACCAATGCCGTCACGGAAGAAATTCCGGCAGCTGAAGGCGAAGATGACAGTTCGGGGTCGGGCGGCAGCGATAGCTGAAGCCGGCTGAAGTACGGGCCCAAGTGGTGGAATTGGTAGACACGCTATCTTGAGGGGGTAGTGGCGACAGCCGTGCCGGTTCGAGTCCGGCCTTGGGCACCATTTAGGAAAACCAATAAGAGAGACGGGCATGCTCGCAGAATATTTTCCGGTTCTGATTTTTCTCGCAATATCCGTGGTACTGGGTATCATTCTTCTGGCCACGGGCGGAATACTCGGCGCGCTGCTCGGCCACACGGTTCCCGACAGTGAAAAGTCCTCTCCCTACGAGTGCGGTTTCGAAGCCTTCGAAGACACCCGTTCTAAATTCGACGTCCGTTATTATCTCGTCGCTATCCTGTTCATAATTTTCGATCTTGAAATCGCATTCTTCATGCCCTGGGCGCTGGTGTTGGACAAACTCGGTGTTTTCGGGCTGGTTGCAATGATCATATTTGTCGTTGAACTCATCATCGGGTTCTTCTTCGTCTGGAAGAAAGGAGCACTGGAATGGGAATGAATAATCCCGTCCCGTTGGACTCGGTTGACGATATTCTTCGCCCGAGTGCCGACGCCAACCCCCTGCTGGATCGCGGCATGGTTACCACTTCACTGGATGCATTGCTCAATTGGGCACGAACCGGTTCCATGTGGCCGATGACCTTTGGGCTGGCCTGTTGTGCTGTCGAAATGATGCAGGCCGGCGCTGCGCGTTACGATCTTGACCGTTTCGGTGTGATCTTCCGGCCCAGTCCACGGCAGTCCGATGTGATGATCGTGGCTGGAACGCTCACCAACAAAATGGCTCCGGCATTCCGCAAAGTTTATGACCAGATGCCCAACCCCAAGTGGGTAATTTCAATGGGTTCCTGCGCCAATGGCGGCGGTTACTACCATTACGCGTACTCGGTAACCCGGGGATGTGACCGGGTTGTTCCCGTGGATGTTTATGTTCCGGGTTGTCCGCCGACCGCCGAGGCGCTGATTTACGGCATTCTCCAGTTGCAGGCGAAAATCCGCCGCGAAACGACGATCGCCAGGTAAGGGCATGAACGAACCAGCAAAACCCATTTCGGAATTACTCAAGAGCCGGTTCGGAGACCGGGTTTCACTCGGCAGTTCCCAAAACGGGATCATGACGGTGGAAGTCGATACCGGTGCCTGGCTGGAGGTCTGCAGGGCACTCCGTGATGAAGATGAGTTCAGCTTCGAGCAGCTGACTGATCTGTGCGGCATCGATTACCTCAGTTATGGCCAGGAAGAATGGGATACGGAGGATGCGTCGACCGAGGGTTTTGGCCGCGGTGTCGAGGGCATGGGGCCTGGCCGCTTCAGCTGGGCTGACCGTCCGGAAGCCGGGGACCTGAAGCAGCGTTTCGGCGTGGTGGCGCACCTGCTTTCGTTCAGGCACAACCGGCGCTTGAGAGTACGCTGCTATGCACCTGACGAGGGAATGCCTATCGTTCCATCACTGGTGGAGATATGGAGTTCAGCCAACTGGTACGAACGCGAAACATTTGATCTTTACGGAGTGGTCTTCGAAGGCCATCCCGACTTGCGCCGGATCATGACGGATTACGGTTTTACCGGTCACCCTTTCCGCAAGGATTTTCCGTTGATAGGCAATGTGGCCGTGCGTTATGACGAGCAAAAAAAACGAGTCGTCTATGAGCCGGTCGAAATCGAACCGCGAGTAGGCGTGCCGCGTGTCCTGAGAAATGACTCGCGCTACAACACGGATGAACTTGACCAGGCTGCAGATGCCGCGGCCGAGGAAATTGCTGCCCAAGAGACAGCAGCAGGCGAGCAGGAAGACTGAGATGGCTGAGATACGCAATTACACGATGAATTTCGGCCCCCAGCACCCTGCAGCTCACGGTGTATTGCGACTGATACTGGAAATGGATGGCGAAACAGTGGTTCGGGCCGACCCCCACGTGGGGTTGCTGCATCGCGCCACAGAAAAACTGGCTGAAAGCAAACCGTTTAATCAGTCCATCGGCTATCTGGACCGCCTGGACTACATGTCGATGATGTGCAACGAACACGCTTATGTGCGCGCCATCGAAGAACTCCTGGGCATCGAGCCGCCGCCGCGGGCGCAGTACATCCGCACAATGTTCGACGAGATTACCCGCTTTTCCAACCACCTTCTGTGGATTGCATCCTGCGGTATCGATCTGGGTGCGATGACTGTATTTCTGTATGCCTTCCGCGAGCGGGAAATGGTCATGGACATGTACGAGGCAGTCTCCGGAGCCCGCATGCACGCGGCCTATTACCGTCCCGGTGGTGTCTATCGCGACCTGCCGGACCGGATGGCTCCTTACAAGGAATCCCGCTGGACCAAGGGCAAAAATCTCAAGCGCAGAAACGAATGGCGTGAAGGCTCACTACTCGATTTTATCGAGGCCTTTGCGAAAGACGTCCCGAGCAAGATCGATGAGTACGAGACGCTGCTCACCAATAACCGCATCTGGAAGCAGCGCACGGTTGGCATCGGTGTCGTTTCACCTGAAAAAGCCCTTCAGCTGGGCTGTTCGGGCGTGATGCTGCGCGGCTCAGGTATCGAGTGGGATCTGCGCAAAAAGCAGCCTTACGCGATGTACGACCAGGTTGATTTTGACATACCGGTCGGGGTCGGCGGCGATTGTTACGATCGCTACCTGGTGCGTGTTGAAGAGATGAGACAGTCGGCGCGGATTATCCTGCAGTGTGTTGACTGGCTGAAAAAGAATCCAGGCCACGTCATGCTGAAGAACTTCAAGGTTATCCCGCCTACCCGCGAGGAGATGAAGGATGACATGGAAGCCCTGATTCACCATTTCAAACTGTTCACTGAAGGTTATTGCGTTCCTGCCGGTGAAACCTACGCCGCGGTAGAGGCGCCCAAGGGTGAATTTGGCTGTTACCTGGTATCAGACGGGGCGAACAAACCGTTCCGGGTACATTTCAGGGCTCCCGGCTTTGCCCACCTGTCGGGGATAAACGAAATGGCCCGGGGTCATATGCTGGCGGATACCGTTGCCATCATCAGTACGCTGGACCTGGTGTTCGGAGAAGTGGACCGCTGACATGCTGACAGAGAAAACACAAAAAACCATCGACCACTGGGTTTCGAAGTTTCCGGAAGACAAGAAACGATCGGCCCTGATCCAGGCACTGATTGCAACGCAGGAACAAAACGGCGGCTGGATCACCCGCGAACTGACCGAGGCCGTGGCTGAATATCTCGACCTGCCCCCGGTCTGGGCCCATGAAGTGGTCTCTTTTTATTCGATGTTTTTCACCGAGCCGGTCGGGCGTCACAAAGTCAATATCTGTACCAATATTTCGTGCTGGCTCAATGGCGCCGAAGACATAGTGGCTCATGCCGAACAGAAGCTCGGCGTGAAGCTGGGTGAAACCTCCGAAGACGGGCGCATCACGTTAGTCAGGGAGGAAGAGTGCCTCGCCGGTTGCTGCGGCGCCCCGATGGCTGTCGTGGACGGGCATTACCACGAAAAACTCGATTTACAGAAACTGGATGCGATCCTGGACGGGTTGGAGTAGAACGACATGGCCGAACATAACGTCGTATTCACCACGCTTGATGCTGACCAGCCCTGGTCACTGGATACCTATCTTGCAGTCGATGGCTACAAGGCCTGGCAGAAGATTCTCGAGGAAAAAACCTCGCCGGAAGACATTATTGACGCGGTCAAGGGGTCTGCTCTGCGTGGCCGCGGCGGCGCAGGGTTCCCAACCGGCCTCAAGTGGAGTTTTATGCCGCGATCTGCGCCGGTTCAGAAATACATCCTGTGCAATTCGGATGAATCGGAGCCCGGAACCTGCCACGATCGCGACATACTGCGCTTCAACCCGCATGCTGTGATCGAAGGCATGGCCATTGCCGGGTATGCCATGGGCGCAACCGTGGGTTACAACTATCTGCGCGGTGAATTTCACCATGAGCCTTTTGAGCGGTTTGAACAGGCCCTGAAAGAAGCCTCCGAGGCCGGATTGCTGGGCGAGAACATCAAGGGTTCCGGCATTGATATGAAGATCTACACGGCCCTGGGCGCCGGCGCTTATATCTGTGGCGAAGAAACCGCGCTGATGGAGTCGCTTGAAGGCAAGAAAGGCCAGCCCCGCTTCAAGCCGCCGTTTCCGGCTAATTTCGGGCTCTACGGCAATCCGAGCACTATTAACAATACCGAGACGCTGGCCTCTGTCCCCGCCATCATGCGCAACGGCGCGAACTGGTTTCTGAACATCGGCAGGCCGAATAATGGCGGTCCGAAATGTTTCTCCGTATCCGGGCACGTGGCCAGGCCGGGCAACTATGAAATCCCATTGGGAACCCCGTTCTCCGAGTTACTGGAACTGGCGGGCGGCATGCGCGCCGGCCGCAAACTGAAAGCAGTGATACCGGGCGGCTCATCGATGCCCGTGCTGCCGGCAGATATCATCATGGCCTGTGACATGGATTTCGACTCGCTGAGCAAAGCCGGATCGGGGCTTGGCTCCGGAGCCGTCATCGTGATGGATGACACAACATGCATGGTCAGGGCCTGTGAACGAATCGCCCGCTTTTATCACATGGAGTCCTGCGGCCAGTGCACACCATGCCGGGAAGGCACCGGGTGGATGCACCGCATGTTGAAGAGAATTGTCGACGGCAAGGGCCAGCAAGGCGACCTCGAGTTGCTGCGGTCAGCCGCAGGCCAGATCGAAGGCCACACCATTTGCGCGTTTGGCGAGGCGGCAGCCTGGCCCGTGCAGGGTTTTCTGCGGCATTACTGGGATGAATTTGAATATTACGTCAAGAACGGCCGCTCAATGGTCGAGGGGCAACAGGGGCTGGCCGCATGAGTGCCAAGATGGAAGAAGCAACGGAACGGGCCGTGGAAATGGTCAACATCGAGGTAAATGGCGTCGCTCTCGAGGCTCCGAAGGGCTCGATGATTATCGAGGCGACGGACAAGGCGGGTATTGAAATCCCCCGGTTTTGTTACCACCCGAAACTGAGTATTTCCGCCAGTTGCCGCATGTGCCTGGTCGATGTCGAAAAAATGCCCAAACCGGTCCCGGCCTGCGCCACGCCGGTGATGGAAGGAATGAAGGTCTACACCGAATCACGCAGGGCCATGGATGCCCAGCACGGCGTGATGGAGTTCCTGCTGATCAATCACCCGCTCGATTGTCCGATCTGCGACCAGGGCGGTGAATGCGAATTGCAGGACCAGGCCATGGGTTATGGCCGTTCGGTTTCGCGGTTTACTGAACGCAAGCGCGTCGTCAAAGACAAGGACGTGGGCCCGCTGGTGCAAACCGAAATGACGCGTTGCATTCACTGCACGCGTTGTATCCGCTTTCTCGAGGAGATTGCCGGAACCCATGAAATGGGCGGGTCCGGCCGTGGTGATCGCCTGGAAATCGGCACCTGTGTGCAGAACAGCATCAATTCTGAATTGTCCGGCAATATCATAGACTTGTGTCCGGTCGGTGCGCTGACCAACAAGCCATTTCGCTTTGCGGCCAGGGCGTGGGAACTGATGGCGAAGCCGTCAGTGGCAGCGCATGACAGCGTGGGGTCCTGCCTGTTTCACCATGTTCGCCGCGGACAGGTATTACGCACGGTCCCGCGTGAGAACGAGGCGACCAATGAAACCTGGCTGAGCGACCGTGACCGCTACAGCCACATTGGGTTGTACTCTGATGACCGTGTCACCACGCCGCAAATCAAGGAAAACGGAGAGTGGAAATCCATTTCATGGAATGAAGCGGCAGAGTCGGTGGCCAGGATACTCAAAGATGGAGTAGAAAAGCACGGGCCGGATCAACTCGGCGTGCTTATGTCTCCTTCAGCGCCTTCTGAAGAGTACTTCCTGGCGCAAAATCTGTTGCGGCAACTGGGTTCCGGAAACATTGATCATCGGCTGCGCGAACAGGATTTTTCCGATGACCCGGCGCGCAGCACGTCAGCCCCGTTCGAGAAAAAAATAGCCGATATTGAAAACAGCGATGCGGTCTTGCTGGTGGGCAGTAACCCCCGCGAAGAAGCACCGCTCATTGGCCACCGTATTCGCCAGGCATGGAGAAAAGGCGCCAAAATTACCGCGATCAACCCGCTGGACTGGAACTTTACGTTCGACACCAGCCTGGACTCTTTTATCGCGCCGCAGTTCATGGTCGGTGAACTGGCCGCTTTGGCGGCAGCCGTGGAGAAGTCCACCGGTGTGGCAGCCCCTGGATATCTGCGCAGCGTAATTGATGGTGCAAGCCACAAAGATCAATTGGATGAGCTGGCCGGGCGGCTGCGTGACGCTGGAGACGGCCTGGTGCTGCTGGGACAGTTCGCGATGGCGCACCCCGACGCAGCATGGCTTCGCGCACTGGCGGCCTACGTTGCAACGGCGACCGGTTCCGCCCTGAACCTGCTGCCCCACGGCGGTAATCCTGCAGGGGCACGCCTGGCCGGCGCGCTGCCGGACCAGGGACCGGGAGGGGCTGAGGTCCAGCCTGGAATGAATGCTTCTCAAATGATGGAAGATCCGAGGCAGTGTTATCTGCTTTGGGGCATCGAACCCGATTACGACATCGACAATCCGGCCCGTGCGATGAGTGCGTTGCGGCAGGCGGAGTCGGTCATATCGGTCGTTTCTCATGCCAGCGACAGTCTGCGCGAAATTTCGAGCATCATGCTGCCGTTGGCGCCACTGGCTGAGTCCGAAGGAAGCCTGGTTAACCTGGACGGCACTACCATGAGTTTCAGTGCGGCCGGCAAACCCCAGGGCGAGGCCAGGTCCGGATGGAAAATTATTCACCGGATCGGAACTGAATTGGGGCTGGACGGCTTTAAGCAGGTCAGCGTTGAAGATGTGCTGGCTGAGTTACAAGCCGCGATCGGGGCGGCGAGTGCGGCGCAGAAAGAGCCGGCGCTATCGGAGCCGGCCCGGGAAAGCGGTCTTTACCGCGTGGGTGATCTGGCCATGTACTCGATCGACCCGCTGTGCCGGCGCTCTTTGCCGCTGCAGGAAACAGAACAGGCCGGAAGCATGTTCCTCGGACTCAATCCTGAAGATGCGGCCCGGTTGGGCCTGAATGAGGGTGCGATGGCCCGGGTGCGGCAGGGTGACTGCCAGGCCGAATTCGAGGTGAGTGTCAGTGCAAGCGTGCCGGCCGGAGGCGCCTGGCTGCGCAGTGCAACAGCCGCTGCCTGTGAACTTGGACATGCGGTGGCGCCGCTTACCGTGGAGGTGTCCTGATGCCTGAAACATTCCTGGACCAGATGCTCTACATGCTCTTCCTGTTGCTGAAGATCCTGGCCATCATAGTGCCGTTGATTCTGACCGTGGCCTATTACACCTACTTTGAAAGAAAGGTTATCGGCTACATGCAGATCCGCCGGGGGCCAAACCGGATCGGGCCGCTTGGGCTGGCGCAACCGTTTGCGGATGTCTTCAAGCTGCTGCTGAAAGAAATTGTGTTGCCGGAGAATGCAAACAAATTCCTGTTCCTTCTGGCTCCCGTGCTGTCGCTGGCGCCGGCATTCGCTGCCTGGGTCGTCATACCATTCGATGACTGGGCTGTGATCGCAAATGTCGACGCCGGCCTGCTCTATTTGCTGGCGATGTCATCACTGGGCGTTTATGGCCTGATCATCGCGGGCTGGGCCTCCAACTCCAAGTACGCGTTTCTCGGCGCATTGCGCTCGACGGCCCAGATGGTTTCCTACGAAATCGCGATGGGTTTTGCGTTGGTCGGAGTGCTGATCATGGCCGGTACGCTGAATCTCAGTGAGATCGTGCTGGCTCAGCAGGGCGGAATATTCGATTGGTTCTGGCTGCCCTTGCTGCCGCTGTTCATGATTTACATTATTTCCGGACTGGCGGAGACCAACCGCGCCCCGTTTGACGTGGCGGAGGGTGAGTCAGAAATCGTAGCCGGTTTTCACGTGGAATACGCCGGCGCCGGATTCGCCGTATTCTTCCTGGCTGAATACGCCAACATGATCCTGATTTCTGCCCTGACGGCGCTGATGTTTACCGGCGGCTGGTTATCGCCGTTTGAAGGAGTTCCGGTGCTCGGCAACACGTTCCTGGCCGAGGGCAGCATCATCTGGTTCCTGGCCAAGACATCGTTCTTCATGTTCGTGTTCCTGTGGGTGCGGGCAACTTTCCCGCGCTATCGTTACGACCAGATCATGCGCCTGGGCTGGAAAGTATTCATTCCGATAACGATCGTGTGGGTAATGGTTGCCGCGGTCATCACTGTATTTGGCCTGGTTGTGAGGGGTAGCTGAACATGAATCCAATTACCCGTTACTTCAAGAGCCTGCTGCTGATCGAACTCGGACAGGGGCTGTGGCTCACACTCAAGTATTTCTTCCGGCCCAAGTTCACCATCAATTACCCGGAAGAAAAGACCCCGAAGTCAAATCGGTTTCGCGGACTGCACGCGCTCAGAAGGTATCCCAACGGCGAGGAGCGCTGCATTGCCTGCAAATTGTGCGAGGCCGTTTGTCCTGCCCTGGCAATCACCATTGATTCCACGCAGAGAGACGACGGTACGCGGCGCACCACGCGCTATGATATCGATCTTTTCAAGTGCATATTTTGCGGATTCTGCGAGGAGTCCTGCCCTGTTGATTCGATCGTGGAAACCGGAATCCTGGAGTTTCACTTTGAAAACCGGGGTGAGCACATCATGACCAAGGAAAAACTGCTGGCCATTGGCGATCGCTTTGAAGAGAGCATCGCTGAAGATCGCCGGCAGGATGCAGCGTATCGCTGAGCGGAGCAGAACCCATGCCGATTTATGAAATAGTGTTTTACGCGTTTTCGCTGGTGATGCTGGCCGGAGCAGTGATGGTCATCACTGTGCGAAACCCGGTCTACGCAGCCCTCAGCCTCGTCCTGACTTTCTTCAGTGCTTCGGCGATCTGGATGCTGCTGGAAGCTGAATTCCTGGCCATTGTCCTGATCGTTGTCTATGTCGGCGCGGTTATGGTGCTGTTCCTGTTCGTCGTGATGATGCTGGACATAAACGTGGCGCCGTTGAAGGAAGGCTTTATCCGTTACCTGCCGGTAGGCATCCTGGTTGCGGTGCTGATGGCCCTCGAACTGCTGGCGCTGATCTGGTCCAAGGGCAGGTTCGAAGCAGGCGCGTATCCCCTGCCGGCCCCTCATCCCGAGGGTTACAGCAACACCAAGGCCATCGGTGAATGGCTGTTTACCAATTATCTGCTGGCCTTCGAAGTGGCCGGTGTCATCCTGCTGGTGGCGATTATTGCGGCTGTGGCGCTGACCCTGCGTCAGCGCAGCGGCGGCCATCGTCAGAATCCGTCCCTGCAGGTCCGGGTCCAGCGTGACGAACGGATTCGCCTGGTGAAGATGAAACCGGAACCCAGGCAGGGGAGCTGAGGAAAAAACATGCTGACACTCACACACTTTCTGACACTCGGCGCTCTGCTTTTCAGCCTGAGCGTCACGGGCATTTTTCTCAACCGGAAAAACGTAATCATCCTGTTGATGTGCATCGAATTGATGCTGCTGGCAGTAAACATGAATTTTGTCGCTTTTTCACGCTTCCTGGGCAACCTCGACGGACAGGTGTTCGTGTTCTTCATCCTGACCGTTGCCGCGGCTGAAGCGGCCATCGGCCTGGCGATTCTCGTGGTGCTTTTCCGCAACCGCCAGACGATCAACGTGACTGAACTGGACGATCTGAAGGGCTGATATGTCGCTTAAAACAATATTGCTGTTGATCCCCCTGTTGCCCCTGGCCGCAGCTGCCATAGCCGGCCTCCTCAGGAACCAGGTAGGCCGGCCCGGATCGCACTGGGTCGCCATCCTGGGTGTCGGCGCCTCTTTTTTCCTCTCGGCCTACGTGTTGTATCTGCAGGTTTACGGTGGTCTTGAGACACAGAACCTGAGTATTTACACCTGGATGGTATCGGATGGAATTCGCTTTGAAGTCGGATTTCTGATCGATCATCTGAGCGCATTGATGATGACCGTCGTCACCTTTGTGTCGTTCATGGTCCATATCTACACCATCGGCTACATGGCGGACGACCCCGGGTATCAGCGTTTCTTCAGCTACATTGCCCTGTTTACTTTTTCGATGCTGATGCTGGTGATGTCAAACAACTTCCTGCAGTTGTTCTTTGGCTGGGAAGCCGTGGGGCTCGTTTCGTATCTGCTGATCGGATTCTGGTTCAAGCGCGAATCCGCCATCGCCGCGGGGTTGAAGGCTTTCCTGGTCAACCGTGTGGGTGATTTTGGCTTTCTGCTGGGCATTGCAGCCGTGCTCTACTGCTTTGGTTCACTGGATTACTCCGAGGTGTTCGG
>Ga0316193_10003007_pt1 | contig 12029 bp, 9 predicted proteins | sample MerIslsedime2_MG_FD_207735 | JGI IMG/M metagenome (GOLD analysis project Ga0316193, IMG submission 207735) | Coastal sediment microbial communities from Maine, United States - Merrow Island sediment 2 | ecosystem: Environmental > Aquatic > Marine > Coastal > Sediment | place: USA: Maine... | reverse complement strand
AATTTTCGAAAAGACATTTATTAACGCTGTTTTAAAAATGATTCAAATGCAGCTTCAAGAGCGCGCCACTGATTTTCAAGCTGGGCATTAATAATACCAGCTTCTGTCTCTATAATACAACCACCAGGTTCAATATCTGATCTTTCTTGCAAAGAAAATGTATCAACTTGTTCTAAGATCTTTTTAACGTTTTCTTTTTCTTTATCTAAAATCTCGAGGTCTGCCTTATTTACAAAAATTTTAACATGCTTGTGAGATGTAATTGGCTTAAGCGCTTGAGATATAATTTCAACAATGCGCTCAGGATTTAATTTTAGCTCTTCACCAAGAATTTTTCTAGCTGCCTGCATTGTTAAAGGGGTTATTTTTTTTTGAACATCGTCATGAATTTTTTTGCTTTCTTGATTTAACTTTAAAGTAGCTTCGTTTAATTTTTTTAATCCTTCTTGGAAACCTTCTTCATATGCTTCTTTTTTTAAGTTGTCACATTCCTTTAGAACTTCTTCTCGATACTCTTTCATCTCGTGTTCAACTTTCTCTAGTAGCTTGGCAGAATCAATCAATGACTCAAGCTCTTCTTTAGGAATGACCTTAGTGTCTGGGGCGGCGTGGAGTTCACCGTCTTTTATTAAAGAAAAAAATTTCATAAATTAGGCCTTTAGCATATCCAATATTTCCAAAATGTGTGACTGTATCGTACTTGATATTACAGGGTTTACCTTTTTTTCACACATTTTCATTAAGCTAGCCCCTCTACCAATATCTAAAAGATGGCAAACATACCAAATTAGATCGGAGTGAGCCCCGCATAAAGCAAGCCCGAACCTGTATAATCCTTTTTTATGTAAGATTTTTCGGAAGCTTTCCTCTGTTCCATCCCACTTTTCCAATAAAGAGCTGAATGATACAGGATCATTTAGAGACTGTGTTCTTTTTAAAAATGTTTTCTCAGGCTCACTTAGAAAGGAGTAAATTCTTTTTATAGTGCTAGTGTTTAGAATTTTTCTAATCTCTTTAGCAAGATCAAAAAGTGCTAAATAATCAATGATTTGAATAAGAGTTTTTTTTGTTTTAGATGCCAACACATTGATAGGGGAATGCTCAAGGTATTGAATAGGCAAAATTATATCCTCATCTCCTAAAAGAGAGTTTAAAAAAATTAGATGGATATATTCTTTTGCGTTTTGGGTAATTTCAGATGGATAATTCTCTACATTAAACTGTCTATTTAGTTTTAACCTCATTTTTTCAGGTAAAGAAGCCAAACAAAAACTTAGATCTTCTTTTAGGTTTTTTAAGGTTGGAATTAACCAGGAGTAGTGAACATTATTTAAAGTATTTTCTGAGAAAAAGTGCTTGTAAGAAAAAGCTTTAGGAGCTTCCAAAGAAGCTAATTTATTTAAAAGCTCTTCATCTAAAAAAGGGGCAAGCCTCTCAAAGCTTTGAGAGGCATTCAAGATGCTTTTTAATACAATATAAGACGATTTTCTCATCTATTTATTTTTTTTAGTTGGGATAACATTTTTTATTTTTAAAATTTTCTGAAAAATTTGGGGATAAAAGTTATAAGCTGCCCAAATAAGAGCTGCACCAAGCACAAAAATAATAATTAGCATAAAAAAGAATATTGTGCGGAAAGCTCCAACAGATTGTTTACTCATTGTAATAGACCACAGTTTCACATAGTCTTTTTCCAGGTCTTTTGCTAGAGCCTCTTCTTTAACGTCAGCCCAAGCCATAAATCTGGATCTGTCTGATATAACAGATACGCTATCATATTCTAACTTTGGAATACTACCTGCAACGAGACGTTTAATTTTGCTTTCTAAATGGTTGTTTGGATTATCTAATACGCCTTGATGTTTCACGTATATTGCAGCGGTAATTTTCGAAGGAGCTTCTCCAGGTAAAGGCTCTTCTAATGGAAAAGAAATTTGAACATCAGCATCTAACACTCCATCCATTTTGCGAATAGTATTTTTCAGCTCTTCAGCTAAACCGGCATGGTACCTAATTGTTTCTTCTCTGTTCGAAGACATCAGCCCTGACTTTGCAAAAAGCGTTAGTAAATTAGTCCCTTGTCTTCTAGGGAGTCCTACTTCATTTAATAAAGCCATAGCTTTTACAGAATCACTATTGCTGACCATGATATTCCACATGTTTGAAGCTCCTACCCCAGCAATTTCTCCAGCAGTAGACGGTGCCTTCTGAGATTCAACATTGTTTTTTGCAAGATATACAATGATTTCATTTGCTTCACGCTCATCAACGTTGTTAACAATTGGCATGTTTGTTTCACACCCTGTTAGAAAGATAAGTGCAAATGAAAGAAAAAAGAATTTTAATGTTTTTTTTAAACGCATAAATAATTACTCCTACTATTTATTTATACATAGTTAGAAGATTTTTTTCCCCGCTAAACTTTTTTATATGTGTTTCCAAACCTGTTCATGAAATAATCTCTAATCCCTCTGCAACCTGCTTTTAAACGACGATATTGTTCTTTTCTTTTTTTTCTTTTCCCCGAAAAACTAAATATTAAAAGGATGCCTTTTAAAAGAAAATGCTTATAAGCTTTGATTATTTCAGGAAGGATTACTTTTTTGTATGCTAGTTTTTTTTCTTTTTTGTTTAGGTTTCTCTTTATCCATAAAAGGCGGTTTCTCCACCAAAAATAATGAGTCTGTGGTTTTCCATCTTCAAACGAAGCAGATATTTTATGCCATATTTTAGAAGTTGGTTGAGTCCAAATTTCAAACCCTTTTTTCATAGCTCTTGCACACAAATCTGCTTCTTCCCATAGTAAAAAAAACTTAGGTTCAAAGAAGCCAATCTCTTTAATAACATCTCTTTTAATTAAAATTGTGCAACCACATACATAATCTACTTTTTTAGGAACTTTAAAAGATTTTTTATTCGAAACAAACTCACAAACAGATGAATCATAAAAGCCACCGAGGTGTTCAATCTTGTCAGGCTCGTCATAGCGATAGATAGCTGATCCGAAAATGCCTCCTTTTGGTTTTTTTAAAGCCAGGCTAAGTAGTTCCTCTAAGAAATAGGGGTCAACTTTAATATCATTATTCAACAGTAGAATGTAATCTGCTCCCTTATCATAGGCAAATTTAATTCCAACATTATTGCCACCTGCATACCCAAGATTAGTTTTATTTTCAATTATTGGAACTTTAGGAAATTCTTTTTTTATTTCGGCTACTGATCCATCTATGGATGCATTGTCAACTACTACTATTGAAGCACTTTCAAGCTTTGCTGAAGCTAGTGAATAAAGGCAGTCGATCGTATCTGATTTGCCATTATAGTTTAAAATAATAATGTAAACTTTAGGATTCATGTTTTCTGACATATAAATTCCATTCAAGAGCTTTGTAAAGCAAGGCCTATTTAGTAAGATCTGAATTTTTCTAAAAATCTCATTTTAAGATTATAAGGTGAAAGGCATTATTTAACAGTACATCTGAAATGTTTGTTAAAATTTTAAGACTTTTTTAGATAGTATATGGTAAATTACTGTTCCAGTTTCAATTGCTAAGACCTGTAGCTTTTTCATTGATTTACCTCTTCTAAAATCTCAGACTTGCTTAGATCAGTGATTGAGATTAAGTTTCTGACTTTCAGTAGGCTTGACATACTTTGTATTTAAAATTTTTATTAGAATGTATAGTGTAGTTAATTATTTTTCTAGAAAATTTCTGGATCTTTCAAAAACATCTTTTGGACTTATTTGATAAAAACAAAAAGGCTCTCTACACTTTTTTAAAAGGCAAGGTAAGCATGTTCTTTGTACTTTAATTACTTCAACCAACTTTGCCCTAGGTCCGCATTCATCGGGATCTGTGGGTGAAAAAATTGCAACAGTTGGAACTTTTAATGCACAAGCTAAGTGCATAGGACCTGTGTCATTTGTAACTACTAGGTCCATTTTGCTTAAAGTTTTTGTAAAATCCTTTAATTTGAGATTTTTTATTATTGTGTCATTGCAAGAGTTTTCAATCTTTTTCAAAAGAGCCTTATCGTTCGGGCCAGTGGAAAAGAAAATTTTTGCATGGTATTTTTTTTTATAAAGTTCAGCAAGATCAAGATAAGACTCTAACGGCCAACATTTATAACCGTCTTTTGCTCCAGGGTGAAACAAGATCCATTTTTCTTTTTTTTGACTTACACTTTCTTTTTTTGATAAAAAACATTCTGGTAGAGATGTCTTTGCTGAAATTTCAAGGGCTTTTAATAATTGAAGCCTTTTTTCAATCTCGTGCAACTTTCTTTTTTTTAATGAGTCTGTTAAAAGCTGATCTAGTCCTTTAGTTTTACCCAAATAGCCAATGATTTTTTCAGCTCCGATAGTAGCTGCAAATGGTAAAATGACCCTTTGTGAAGTATGAAAATGAAGGATTACTTGTATTTTTTGCTTTTTTAATATTCTCCAAAGGTAAAAGGTCTTCCAAGAAAATAACTTGCTAAAGATAAAAATTTTATCGATGTTTGGATTGTTTTCTAACACCTCTTTCCCAAAGCTAGTAGTTAAAACAGCTAGATAGGCATTTTTAAATTGTCTTTTCAAATCCCTGATAGCAGGAGTAGCCCAAAGAGTATCACCAAGACCGGTTGTTGATAAAATAAGAAATCTTGGACTAATTTGTTTGTAAGCGTTCTTTTTTGAAAAGATATTTAAGAACTTTACAAGTGACAAAAGGATAAAGTTTTTTAATGTTTTCAATTTAAAAAAAAATAAGTTCAAATGCTCATTTTACACTTTAAGACTCACTATAGCAAATTTAAAAAATTTGCGTTTAATTAGAAAATAGCGCTATATATTTTTTTAAACAGCGGGAGTGTCTATGGCAGCTGCATCAAGTGTTTCAGGGAATCCACTAGATAATGCTTTTACAGAAAGTTCAAATGGGACAGTTCAATCAATAGAAATAAACCCAGAGGCTCTTGACTCTGATACTTATTATTTTTTTCTTATACATAAAAGTGTCCTTGATAGAATGCAGGCGATATGTTTTAGAAAATTAAAAGAAAATGGAAATATAAACCGAAGCAAAGATGAAGATTGTTATACTTTAGAGCGGAGGAAAAAAAATATTATCACATGCGTATCGATAACTAATGAAAAAGAAGCGGCTTTAGAAATGATAAACAGTATTCTCAAAGAAGCTGGGTATACTTTTAAACCAAAAAAAATTAATCAAAATAGGGAGATTCCTGGGACTATCTTCACCTTTCAAATTTCTATCCCTGAAGCTTCGAATGTCTTTTATGCTAGGTCTTTCTATAAATAAACACAGCTTACTTTTCATTTTTTTAATAAGTAATTTTACAAAATGTATTCGATTTTTTTTTTAAAAAAGAAGAATTTACCTTTGTTTTAGCAATGGATAAAAATTAATGGTATAGCTTATGTATTAAAAAAACAGTTTATTTTCTTATGAGACACCTTTTAAGCTTTTTTTTACTCTCACCTTTATTACTCATGTCACTTCCAAAGGACATGCAAGTAAGGCAAGGCCAGATAAATACAGAGAACAAACTGCAAGAGCTGATTATTCGCCAAGGAACAGAAAATGGGATAATCAACTGGAAAGAGTTTTCAATCGGTGAGAAAGAGAAAGTCCTATTCACTCTTCCAAATGGAGATTCAAAAACTTTTAATCGAGTAATTGGGGAAAACTTAAGTGAGATCAATGGAAAGCTAAGCTCTAATGGAACTATCTATCTCATCAATCAAAACGGTATCTTAATTGGACCTAATGGATCTATTCAGACTAAGGGATTTGTAGGGTCTACCTTAGACTTATCTAATGAAGATTTTTTAATAAAAGCTCAAAAGTTCTACGGTCAATCAGAAGCATCTATTGAGAACAATGGACTGATAGAAACAGATGGCAATATTTGTTTATTTGCAAAAGAGTTGATCAATCAAGGATTGATCAACAGCAAAAAAGGCAATGTTTATCTCTTATCATCAAATGAGCTCATTTATCAGCCCCATGCAAGAGAAGAGATCTATTATCAGATACCGATCAATGATCCAGAAGAAGAGTCAATTGGCAAATTGGTAAATAAAGGAATAATTGAAGCTAATACTTTGCAAGAGGAGAATGGTAGAGTTTACCTTATAGCATCAACAGGCGATGCAGAAGTACATGGAAATATTCAGGCTGAAGAAGTTAGGGTATTAGGGAAAAAAGCTCTAGTTTATGAGACATCAAATATAGATACATCAAAAGAAGGAAAAGGCGGGACAGTACTAATTGGTGGCGACTACAAAGGACAAAACCCTGAAGTTCAAAATGCCAACCTTACCTGGGTTGCTGGTGGAGCTACCATCAGAGCTGATGGTACTAATGGAGATGGTGGAAAGATCATCTGCTGGTCAGACTATGCAACTTACATGTATGGAAGCTTATCTGCCAAATCTAAAGAAAAGGGTGATGGAGGTTTTATAGAAATATCCTCTCCATATACTTTGAGCTACAGTGGAGATGTCAATGCTTCGTCAATTAATGGTAAAGCAGGAACTGTATTATTTGATCCATCAGATATTACAGTAAGTGTTGGTGTAAGTAGTCCAGCATTTACCCCCCCAACTTACAATCCGGCAGTTGTTGCTAGTGCTAACCTAAACACAACAGATCTGCAGAATGCTTTAGCGACACAAAATGTAACTATTAGTACAAGTCTTGGTGCTGGTGGTGCTGGAGATGTTACCTTTCAAAATGATGTAACATGGGCGTCAGCTTTTACACTAAATGTGAATGCAGCTAGATCAGTTATAGTTAATCCAGGAGTAACACTAAGTAGTACTAGTGCAAGCTCAGGTTTTACTGCTTTCGATTTTACTTCAAATTCAGGTGGAGCTACATCAGGAACTTTCAATGGAATGTTTTTAAACAATTGTACAGCTAGCTCTGTTGGGGGAGATATAAATGTATCATCCCAAGGGGGAGATACCTCAAATAATAATTTTGGGATTAGGCTCGATGGAGGAACTATTACAACAAGTGGAGCTGGTAATATTGATTTAACTGGCATTGGTGGTGGGGTAGTTGGAGGTCGAGGAATCACGATGATAAATACAAGCGCTATTACAGCAACAGGTAGCGGTGATGTCACTATAACCGGAAGTAGTATTGGATCTAGTACAGGATGTGATGGTGTCACACTTAATAGCAGTACTATAGCAACTCAAAATGGAACTCTAATAATAGATGGCAGATTCGGAGGGACATCTGGATCTGGAATAGAGCTTTTTACTAATGCATCTTTTACTACGACTACTGGAAATATGTTTATGACTGGAATCGGAGATGCAGTCATTATGTTTGGACTAGACATGACAGCAGCATCTGCTTCTATTACCTCTACAAGCGGGAATATTAGCATTACTACAGATACTATTCTTATGCCTGGAACTATTTCATCTTCTGGCAATTTAATTATTCAGCCATTTACAGCATCAACTACAATAGGACTTGGGGTAGGAGCTGTTGGTACATTGAATCTGGATAGCACAGAACTTGGGAATCTGACTGATGGTTTTTCATCAATTACATTTGGAAGAGCAGATGGAACAGGTGCTATTGACATGACAGCTTTCACGTACTTAGATCCTATTATTGTACAAGGAGAGAGCATAACAACAAGTGGAGCTATAGCAGCTGGAACAAATGATGTTACTTTTAATATAGGTGTGGCGTCAGCTGGAACATTGAATTTGGACAGTACAGTTATAACAACAGGAACTTTTTCAATCAACGGTGGAGCTAATAATGATGTTTTCAACATAAATGTTGCAGGGCAGATAGCAACATTTGATGGAAGTGGAGGGACTAATACATTAAGTGGTCCTAATGCAGTAAACACCTGGACAGTCACAGCTAATGATACAGGAGAACTAGGATCAATTACTTTTACAAATATTCAAAATCTAATTGGCGGTACTAATGATGATGCCTTCACCTTTAATGGGGCATTTCAGATAACCGGGTCAATTAATGGAGCTGCTGGCATAAATACAGTTGTTGGTCCAAATATTGTGACTGATTGGACTATTACAGCTAATAACACTGGGACTATAAACCCAACAGGAGCCTCTGGAGCTACAACATTTTCGAATATTCAAAACCTAAATGGTGGAAGTAATAATGATAACTTCACATTTAGTGGAGCTTTTCAAATGTCAAGTTTAATTGATGGAGGAGCTGGAACTAATACAATAACCGGTTCCAATGTTAATAATGCATGGGCAGTCACATCAAATAATGCTGGCACAATAAATCCAACAGGAGCCTCAGGGGCGACAGCGTTTTCAAATATTCAGAATTTAACAGGTGGAACAAATAACGATACGTTTACCTTTAGTGATGGAGTGAGCATCTCGGGGACAGTAGATGGAACGAGTGCCACAGGGAATGAGATTGATTTGTCAGCCTATACTACAAACGTGTCAATTAATCTACAGACAAGTGCAGCAACTGGAACTGGAGGTTTTTCAAATATTCAGTCCTTTATAGGAGGAAGCGGAGGCTCTAATACATTTACAGGAGCAAATGTAGTAAATGCTTGGACAATTACAGCAGATGATACAGGGACAGTAGGAAGCATTGCATTTGATACTTTTGAGAATTTAGAAGGTGGAACGAATAATGATACATTTACTTTCAATGGAGCTTTTCAGATATCAGGCTCGATTGATGGGATAGCTGGAACTAATACAATAATAGGACCTGATCTTGCAACTGACTGGCAAGTAACATCAACTGATGGGGGAACATTAGACCCCGGAGTTGGCACAACCTTATTTACCAATATTCAGAACCTAACAGGCGGTAGTCCTACAGATGATTTTGCATTTGCAGATGGTCAAGGGTTAACTGGAGCTATTAATGGAGTAGCTCCAGCTGCAACAAATACTTTTGATTATACAGCTTTTACAACTACAGCAACCATTAATTTGATTACATCAACTTCTGGCACAGCTTCTAATTTAGGCGAAGGATTTACAAATATTGCCAATTTCATTGGAAATGTTAATGTTATAGGACCACCGGCTCCGCCAAGTCCAGCAACAGTAGTAGACTTGGTAAAATTCAACTCTTTAGACACAGAGCTCTTTTTAACATTAAATGAAGTAAGACATTTTAGTTTGATTGAAGAGTTTGCTTGGTTGCAGTTTAACGATCCAATTTTAGGGGTGTTAGATAAAGAAATACCTGAACCATTAATTTTAGATAGTAAAAATAATGCTTTATTTTATTAACGCTTTTCTTGAAATGATCTTCTAATAAGCATTTGATTGTTCATTAGGTTTGTTTCCTTAAGTATTTCTACAATAGCATCTATCCAAGTACTGTCTTGATTCAAAGCAGGGCATCTAAAAACATTATACTTTTTGTTTTTTAATATTGGTACGTACTGACTTTCAATCTCAAATAAGGTTTCTATGTGATCACTTGTAAAACTAAGTGGTACTATTATGATATTCTTTCTACCTTGTGTCCACTCATCCGCTTGATTGCATAAATCCTCAGTATAAGGCCTTAGCCACTCTCCAGGACCAAACTTTGATTGATATCCAAGCTTTCCTAATAAATAGGGGAAATTTTTCATTACCTTCATAAAAGAAATCTGACATTCACTTTCATAAAGATCTCCAGTTTGAACAAAGTCTTTAGGTATTCCATGAGATGAAAAAAATAAAATGGTTTCATCTATGTTTAGGTGGTTTTCTTGAATAATACGATTAATTTTTTCAGTATATGCTTTTATGAAATAGTCATTCCCAGGATATGACTTTATCCAACGTATTTTTTTTAAAATATCTTCCTTTAGGTTCAAACTAAAAAAACGGGCAATGCTTCCAGTTGTCGCATAACTAAATTGGGGGAACATTGGGAAAATGATTATTTCATCAGCTTCAAGGCTATTTATTTCTTCTAAGAAATTTTTATGAGTATCTGTTAGATAGCGATGAAAAGTAATTACTTTTGTGTCGAGCTTTTGGCTAAGTAAATGAGCTATATGCTCAGTATCGAAGAAAATCGGTGATTTTCCACCTATTTTCACATAGTCTTTTTGAATTTTTTTTGCTCTTTTCTTAGCAATTTTTTTAAACAGGTATTTTTGGATGAAGCCAAATAGATTAGTTCTAATAACGTCAGGATCAGTTAAAAGTGCCTCTAGAAAAGGTCTGATTTCTTTTAAATTTCTAGGGCCACCAAAATTAACGATGACATATGCAGCTTTTTTCTGGTACATTATCTCTCACAATAAGAAAAAACATCTTCTTAGTAAAACTATTTTTAGTCAAAATATTTTAGTGAGTAGAAGTCTAAAAACTTTTATAATTTGTTTGAAACGTAACCTGATTTATGAAGCGATTATCAATTTTATTAATTTTTCTGATTTTTTCGTGCACACAAATAAAAATCCGCTCTACTGTAAGTATTGGTATTGATCCAAATTTAGATCAAATCCAGTCTATTGAAATGAAAAACAATGTAATGGGTTTTATTCAAGATTTGCTAAAAGAAATAACTGCAAAAAATAAAATTGGTTTTCATTTAATAAATGAGGATTCTAGAAACCTTGAGAAAGGTTTAGTAGAAGAAAAATATCAGCTTATTTTCTCAGATCTTATTCCTTATAACTTTAACGAAGAAGACTACACTTTTTCAAAAAATATAGTTCAACTAGCGCCATATCCAGTAGTTCGATCGGGGGCAAAAATTAAAAATCTGAATGATTTTAAAAATAAAATAATTGGAATCCAAGAAAATGACTTAAGTAAGATTGATTTCAAGAAATATCCAAACTGGAATTTGAGAATATATGCCTCAGAGCTAGAAGCTTTAAATGATCTTGCTAATAATAAAATTGATATAGCCTTAATTAATTATTTAAGTGCTTTAAGTTATGTTGAGGACACCTTTTATAATCGACTTGAAATGCTGAACATTCCTTTGAATAATCAAGGATATCGCTTTGTTTCACTAAAAGATAAACAGTCAGAGATCATTCAACTAATTAATAATAATATTAAAAAAAATAGCGATCTAATCAAAAAATGGAACTTAAAAATAGAATAAGACTCTATTTGAAGATACGCTTACCACCGTGTTCCATATACTCATCTTCTACTTTTCGCATGATCTCCAAGCTGGGCGGGCAAGGCTCGATTTCCCAAATAGATTGAGCATAATTAAAAATACTTTCATCTGAAGAAAAACGACCTGTTCCAGCGATGTTATGAATCGCATATTCAGCCCATTTATTAGGCTTTATGAAAAGTTCTTCTACTTTTAGTTGTTTTTCATAGTAATCATTTAAATCTTTGATGACAAAGTATTGGTCTGCAATCATACCATAAGGAGCTTCAATTAAAGAATTATGGATGTTTTTAAAAGCCTCTTTTTCTACATCATTTATTGCAAAGGTTCCATCAATTAAAGTGTCGACGGCATGTCTTATTTTTTCATTTTGAATATAATAGTCTGCAACATGGTAAGAATTCTGGGAAATATGCTTATTAACCTCTTCTGCAGTAAGACCAAATCTAAAAGGCCACCATTCATCTCCGATTTCTTCTCTAAGTTCGATATTAGCACCGTCTTCGGTTGCAATTGTCAGGGATCCATTCATAGATAGTTTCATATTCCCAGTGCCTGAAGCTTCTTTGCCTGCCCTTGAAATTTGCTCCGATAGATCTGCAGCTGGAATAATAATTTCAGCCGTAGATACGTTATAATTTTCAACAAAGGCAATTTTTAGCATGTCTTCAATATCTGCATCATTATTTACTTTTCTGGCAACGGCATGGATAAATTGGATGATATCTTTTGCTGTTCTATAACCAGGTGCTGCTTTTGCACCAAAGATAGACATACGTTTAATCTTACGACTTTTAGGGTTTTCTTTAAGCTCAATGTAAAGCATTACGAGATGCAAAATATTCATGAGCTGTCTTTTATATTCATGCAACCGTTTGATATGAACATCAACCA
>Ga0316193_10003002_pt1 | contig 12035 bp, 12 predicted proteins | sample MerIslsedime2_MG_FD_207735 | JGI IMG/M metagenome (GOLD analysis project Ga0316193, IMG submission 207735) | Coastal sediment microbial communities from Maine, United States - Merrow Island sediment 2 | ecosystem: Environmental > Aquatic > Marine > Coastal > Sediment | place: USA: Maine... | reverse complement strand
GATTAAAGTATGTAATCTAAACTTTGGGAAAAAACGGTTCGGAGTTTGGATATCAATGATTAAATTGAGTCTGCCGTACATTATCTATGTAATTCTGTAGGACGCTTCCTTCGTCTACCGCTTATCATAAAGCCTAGAAGCCAGCCAAATACTATGAATCCGGCACCACAGAAAAACCAACGCATACTGCTAGAAGATTGCAGCTTATCATAGGCTCTCTGCGCTACCTCTAGATCCGCTTGGAGCTTTGGAAGCTCTAATGAGAGCTTCTTATGGGCTTCTTGCAGTCCCGAGTAATTAGTCGCCCCCTTCTTGAAAGTTTTGTGCTCATGGCTGGTTGTTTCAAGATCCTGCCGCAGTCTAACCAGCTCCTTCTCCATCCTATGCTTATCCTCACCTTCTTCAAAATCGCCATAAAGCCCTCATCCTCCAAAGACTTTTAATCTTATGTGAGTTCATTGCTGACAAGTATTTATTGACTCTTTGCGATGAGATCTCGGATGAACTGGCGGTCAGTACGCGCGACCCTAGTGAAGCGAATACCCATCCCACACGGAGGAAGATCTTTATCATCGCAGCAAACATGCAACCAAGCCACTTCAGCACTGGCACTCAAAGGACGGTGATTGGGAACAACTACATGCAGCTTGAATCGCTCTTTAGGTCTCAGTGGCTTTCCGCAACGAATAAATGCACCACTAGCACTGATGTTTTCCAATTCAGCCACTATACTCCCGTTGGGATATCGAACAACAGCAGGCCAATCTATAGAGATTCTACTGCTTCTGCGTTTTTTTCTTTTCATATGTCACCTCACCAAATTATTCGATGAGCACTTGTTCAGGGTTTCTTTCTGGCACGTCGCTAGCAAACTATTTCTCATACGACTGCGTTTAATATCTCAGTGATTCACAAAGGTCAAGTTTAAGGTAAGTTTACTCTTAGACTCGTATCGTGACTAAATCTCCTCCTGCGGGCAGCATGGACAGTCTGCGTTGAAATGGAAATTCAAAATTATAAAGGCTTCGTTTAAAGTCGGTAGGAATTAAATAACGATGAAAAGTACAAACTCGCCTCGATACGGCGAAATTGGAGATCACATCCTTTAATCTAAACTTTGGCTGGTCTTAACTCTGGCACAAGATATGGGGAGGGATTAAGGGAGTATTTGTGCAGCAAAAAGAAAGCCCTAACCGACCGGTAAGCCAATTGGGGCTAGTGGGTTTGGGCGAGGGGAAACTCACCTAACCCAACAAGAGATTTATCTCATATGTTGGTAATCGAGTCTATCCGAAAAACAACCATTTTGCGCCATGGGGTGAACCAAAAGGAGTAAACGGACGGTATGTTTTAGTGAGGCAGCTTATGAGATGCCTGTGGCAAGGGGAGTTACTTAGTCCTCTTCATATTCTATCGAATGGATGTCCTCGGCTTTAAGCTGATTCGAAACTACTTCAGAAAGGAATTGGCGGTCTTCATGAGAAATTACTATGAACCGCATTCCCATCCCAATCTGTAGTACTTTACCCGTCCAATCCACCTCGGCGATGACCTTCAGAGGTGAACGAGTGGGAGGTTCAATCGTAATGGTAAGAATTTGCCCAGGTTTCGCTGGTTGGTCACGAGAGATAAAGGCTCCATAAGGCCCGAGGTTCTTCGTCTCTGATCTTATAGGCCCATGCGGAAGGTGTAATGTGACAGGCCACTTGATATCAGCCTTGATGTTCTGGCTTCTATGGAAGACTTCTGTTTTACCCACAGTGTCTACCTGCAACACAGCCGTGGAAACTTGATTGGCCCTAGCTATGTGTTGATGGGACGAGTACATTAGCTTTTTGTCACAAGAGATACAATCAGTAGAAGGTATGGTTTTTCTCATACCTTGGTATGAAAATTCAGGGACCAGATTGGTCGATGGGACCAATAAATCTCATGTAGCTAATGAGAAAGTCATGGATTGCATATTGAACAGAAAGGCTTGCATTTTATTACTAGTTCTAATGCTGCTCCTAGCCTCAGATTGAATTGCTTGGGCCTGGTCTGGCAAGGTGGTCAGTGTAGTAGACGGTGACACCATAACCGTGCTGCGAGACAAGGAGCAGGTGAGGATTAGGCTCTATGGGATTGATACACCAAAACGAGGTCAGGCATTCAGCAAGAAGGCGAAGCAGTTTGCCTCGGAGATGGTATTTGGGGAGGTAGTTGAAGTGGGACCGATAACCGTCGATCACTACGGCAGGACTGTCGGTCTTGTTTACGTTGACGAAGCCTCCTTAAATGGTGAGCTAATCAGGGCCGGGCTGGCATGGGTCTACTACGTTTACTGCAACTTGCCGATCTGCGCGGAGTGGAAGCAATTTGAGTCTGAGGCAAAGAAGGGCAAGCGAGGGCTTTGGAGTGATCCGGGTGCAATACCGCCGTGGGAGTATAGGAAGAGGAAACGGCGTGAGGACTAATGTCGTTATTTCGATTCAAGTGATGTGTCGATAAAATTGCCACTTTGTCACAGGGGCACTGCTCCGTATCTGGCAGCGGACACTTACTTACAGCGATTAATCTAGCCAATAGAATTCCGAAAGGTACTGAAAATATAGACCAAATGACTAATATCAGTATCAGATTCATGCCCTCTGTCCTGCCTTTCAAAAGCAGAGAATCTGCAAAGATTATGCCTCAAATCTGCTTAGCTAAGCTGACACCTCAGACGAGTGAAAAATGAAAGCCCGAAGCCATTTTGACCTAAGATGTAGTAGGTAGTTTTCCAATGGCAAAGTGGCGATTAAAGTAGTCGGGATAGAATTACGGCGCGCGCACCCGTAGGTGGAGAGTTACCGACTCGCACCCTTTCGGTCAGTGCGGCGGGTTCCTAGTTCCACCCTAGCCCACGTTTCCGCAAGCCCCCCTCAGATCCCGGACAGTCGGTTTTCCCGAATCCGGTTCAGACCCTGGCATGTCCTCCTGCTGCCTTTCCGGAGGCGAGGAAGCTTAAATGCTGGCTCATATACACCCCTCTCGACTACGGTTTACATGCAGGACTAGACCCATATTTAATGGCTCAGCTACCCCGGCTCAGTGTCCGGGACCGGCCAAGGCCCACCAGGTGCCCAGAGCCCCTTTGCTCCCTCAGGGTGTTACCCTTCAAGGGATGGCGTTTACCGCCACCTAGAGAGGCATTGCCCTCTCATCATCGCTCATACGGGCTCATGCGCCAGACCAAGACCCTCCCGCTGTTTTCGGTCGCCCTATACAGCAGGTCTTTGCAGGTTGTCGCCAGTCCCTGCTGGGAGATGGTCCTTCCCAACGTTATCTCCGCGAGTCCTTCCCCAGGTGCCTGGACCCTTACCCCGGTTGGGACCCTATGGTGCATTCGCCCGTTTCTTCCCATAAAACATCGGCCTTCCCCGTATTACAAGCGGGTCGGCTCCCACACTTAATCCGTACAGCGTTCAGTACGGGACTTTTACGAGGCTGCAGTCATTTCGTTATGTTCAGGCCCCAAGGTTTGCTCGCCACCCAGGTCGCTCCTACCGCAGTCAAAAGACTGGGCAGCCGTGACTTTTACTTCCGAGCACCCCACGGTTCGTTACCTCTCCGTGTCCCGGATATACTAGCCGCCTGAATCGGGCAATTGACGGCAGGGGACTTGACTCCGACTACAGCCGTAGTCTCACCCCATAAGACTCGCGGCCTTGTCGGCCGCTCCTGTAATGCAAAGTCCTAGGAAAAGGATATGAGAGTTTAGATATTAACGATAATCCAATGACAGCCCGTGATATTAAACGAGATTCAAGTTAGTTTTGCTATAATGACAATCTATCGCAACCGTAAAAGAGGAGAAAACTGGCATGAGTACGGTGACTTGGAAATCAGTATTCAGTATAATCGGATGCTGCGTAGCATTCTTAACTGCTGGAGTGACCATGGGGGCTGAGGAAGAAATAAGGCTTATAATACGTGGAGATGACATGGGTATGACCCATGGGTCTCTCGTGGCGTTTGAAAAAGCTTTTAACGAGGGAGTCTTAACGTGTGCTAGTGTTCAGGTGCCGGCTCCCTGGTTTGAGGCGGCTGCAGAACTTAGCAAGAAAAACCCCGGTTGGTGTATTGGCGTTCACCTCACAGTCATCGGCGAATGGAGAGGCTATCGCTGGCGACCAGTACTTCCTTGGAACAAGGTGGCATCCCTAGTTGATGAAGATGGATTTTTTTATTGCCATCCTGACGAGTTAATTTCTCACAATCCAAAGCCTGAAGAGATAGAAGCTGAGTTCAGGGCTCAGATTGAGCTTGCTCAGAAGAAAGGTATAGAGGTTCAGTATCTCGACAGACACTATCTTGGGTATTCCAAGTACCCTCCACTAAAGGGGATCCTTGACAGATTGGGGAGTGATTACAACTTACCGATTTCGGGTACGATGGGCGAAACTCGAATTCCAGGTGTCTATAAATCAGCCGTGCATAAGAAGAAACAACTAGCAGTGAAACAGCTCAAGGAGTTAAGGCCTGGATTATGGATTTGGGTTACCCATTTGGGAATCGACTCGCCTGAGCAGAATGCACTGATCCACTTTCGTCCTCATCCTGTCTTTTCCAAGGGTATGGCTAAACACAGAGCCGCGGAGCTTGAGGTGCTTACAAGCGCAGAAGTGAGAAACATGATATTGGAAAAGGGCATCAAACTTACCAACTACCGGGAACTGTGGAAAGAACGGAATAAACAGTGAACAAGTTTCTGGGGAAAATTAGTCTCAATGATTTCAATAACTTAGCGAAATCCAGTTGTGCCCCGGTAGCGGATATTTTGCCCCAATCTGCAACCTATACGCAACCATTTTCCACACTTTGCAGAGGTGGGTTTTGATCGTGTGGGTGGCCCCCTACCCTACCCCCCTTTGACCCAATCCTAACATCCATATAAAAAAATAAGGAGGCTCCACTATCACATTGGAGCCTCATTTTTGATGTCTAGGTACCATCTCAGGCAGCAGGTAACCTTACAAGAGATTTTTAGGAAGAATTTTATTTAGGTAATGCATTTCAGAAGTACTATTGCGATGAGCTTGTTAGCGGATTAAACACTAGATATTGTGGCCTTCTTTCAGAGGCAGAAGTGTGGATTAAAGTATGATATATAAATTCTTGAAACACCACTGTAGACCTCAAGGATAAAGCCGGGGAGCCTTTGAGCTCCACCCGGCTTGGGTTCTGGGTGAAACGCTGGTATCTGTGGGGCAGAGCCGGGCTTCCCAAGACACGACGATCGTGTGTCATGCAGAATCCCGCCCTAAGGCGTTGGCGGCGGCTCGAAGTCAGGGAATTCATGCCCCCCTGCTGGCTTACCGCTGGTGGTGGGGCTTTTTGTTTTTGGTGGGGCAGCATGGAAAATGCGAGAGGCTAAAGAAACTCAACTAAAACATCAAAGGAAGCATGCTGTATGCATCGTACACAATTCCCACGGCTAGCAACAACAAGATCGTGAGTGCGATTACTAATTGTTTAATTGTAATATTCATTGGGCACCATCTAGGGGTGGAAAAACCCCCACCGACCCTATGCCGATGGGGGCAAGCCATGAAAGTTGGGCATGAGCGAGCCATCATGCTCACGGCACGGATTCACCCATGCAAACCCGATGCCAATAAAAATGCCCCCACTGACCAGTCCAGTTGAGGCCAATGGGGGCAACCCTAAAAGAGGTTAGGAGAACACCTCTATTGATATTACCCTAGGTATAGTGGGCATTTCTGAAATGCAGAAGTGTAGAGTAATCTGAAGTTTTGCTGGGGACAAGGCGAGTTTGCATTTCTCATCATTGAGTTTACTTCGACTATGTATAACAAAGTGAACTAGTTGAGCCAGATCGTTGTCTAGTCGATCTTTTTTAGATGATAGCTTATTTCATTAAGCATTGCCCAAATCATAATATAATCCCTCACCAATTAGTTTTCTTCTGTTTTTGCAATATATTAGCATACCTTCTTTGCTTCCGATGCAGTACTGTACTTCAGATATCCAAATACATACTATAAATTTCAATTATCGTTGATTCTGTCGCTGTCATAAGGCTTATCGGTCCTTTTAAAGTTTACCAGTGAGTAACTATATCTTCCCGATATTCCATAGGATCTCTTTCCCACAACCCTGTCATAAACGGCTGTATATAGCTCGTCCATTCCTCTTGGTACGTCAATTGCCCTGGGCATGTGAACGTACCCATTTACTCTATACAGAGATAATTTCATGACAACCGTTTATGATTTATATAAGAAACATAACAAGTCTATAGTATCCTGTCGTTGCACGTTGGCCTTCGTGTCTTTTGCGGCTTTGCTCATAATTCTTCCTTTATCCCCCAAAAGTGCCTACCCGGCCCAGATAAGACTGGCATGGAATCCGGTTATAGACCCAGACATTACTGGTTACATGGTTTACTACGGCACTTCCAGTGGAGATTACGATGTGACGTTGGACGTTGGGAACTGGACGAGTGTCACAATCGCAGACCTCGAAGACGGTGAGGCCTACTACTTCTCAGTTACTGCTTACGATCTTGGGGACAATGAGAGCGGATATTCTAACGAAGTGTGCATTAACTGTGCTAGCCAGGGCGCTACCAATAGCAGCGGGGGAGGTGGCGGTGGTGGTTGCTTCATCGCCACAGTAGCCTACGGGTTCCTTATGGCGCAATAATCAGTGCAGGGAAAGCCTGAGCGTGTAAAGTCAAAAGAAAGGTAGGGCGCTGGTTTTGCCTACTAACGGTAGAGTCTGTATTGCTCTCCCGGAAGTTAATATTACATACTTTAATCTCCACTTTTGCCTATCGAGACCGAGCTACAATATCTTTGGTTTAAACTAAGAAAATGCGGAGTTTTTGGCTCCGCTTTATTCTTTTCAACATCTTGGGCTGAGGCTTCTGATGGGGAAAGTGTAAATTAAGGGATACAGACTTCCGTACTTAATCGAGGTGGGATTGCATTTCTCATAAAGATCACAACAATGTCCCCTTTCTGTTACAAGAAGAATGCGATAGACTTAAGCTAATAACTTTAGATTGGCCAACCGCTCCAGCGGACAGGCTATTCGGACGATAAGGGAAATGGCTATGAGGGTTATGTCATTTTTCGAAGATCACGGGGATGTTGGCGCGTAGTTAGAGCGCATTTACAAGTTTCGAAAGGAAGTCCAACACGTGGAGCGGGAGTACCTTTAACTAAGGGTACTTTTGCGCGATGCTGAGGCCGTCCTCAGAGCCGATCCCGAGGACGGAGAGAAGCGTGTAAGGGTGCATCACTACAAAGAAAGGCTAGAAGATCTTGCGAGGCAGCATCCCTGGATCTCCTCGGGCAATGCACGGGAAATAGGTCTCTGGGCTCCTCCGGCCGGATAAGCAACGGTCGATGGTCGAGATCATACTAAGTTAATCCAAACTATATTGTCTGCGATTCACCTACCCCATTTTGGGCAAAGGTCATTCAGGGCTGAAGTTTAGGATGTAGTCCACAGTTTCGCTCTGGACTCGGCGGCAGTCCACGTCTTTTATTATTATCTTCACTGGCTGGGGTCTAAGAGTTCGCTTTTTTAATTTCCACCACTCATATTGCCCACAGCACTTTCTCTTAATTCCTGTATTTACCCTATGACCGAGTGTTCGTGCTTAGGATTCTTGACACCGAATAATAGCATAGTTATCATATGGGATAAATAGATTTTATTTCTGCATGGATTCTTGGTATATGGCTTCGAACGTACAATATAAAGGAATCCGATCTGAAAACTTTGGAAAAGTATCTGTCCAGGTAAGTTCATACTTGGTTAGTGAGGTGAGATTATGATGAAGCTATTGGGTTTCCTTGCTCTATGGTTAATTGTGTCCATTCCTGTTACTGTTTTATTTGGTAAACTTATCGCTGCCGGGAATGGCATGGGTGCAGATACTGTATCCTGTCCAGAAAAAGAGTGTGATAATTTCTCAAAGAGTCAGATACAGGGCTGCGGTTCATTAAAAAATGCTGCGTAAAGTTCAATTTCTGAAAATTAAGAGATATAGTTCATCGATTTGGCTGCGGGCAAGAAGAAATCCACACCTACTTTCGGTGAAACCTTGATCAAGAAGGCTAAGAAATTAAGTATCGACCTTGGCCGATTGAATAACGACTTAATCGAAGAGGGAATGCGTTCACTTGTAAATAATTATCTTAAAGATTCTTCGTGAAGATAATCGGTCGTTATACTTTTTAGATAGAAAAATGCTATTTTCTAACTCTCCAAGATTTGGGATGAGCTGTGCAGAGAAACGGTAAATCATTGAATTAGGCCTGTCCAATCTGCAGCAATACTCTAGTGAGTCATTGAGAGCAAGGGAGAGCCTGCTAAGTTCATTCGTTGGTGTATATACCATCACATCGTTTTCTCAAAAGTTCATTATCTGGCCAACGATTTGCGCTCGGTACTTGTCACCAGCCTCGCACCAGGGGAGGGCAAAACGACCGTGTCCCTCAATGCATCAGTTGCTCTGGTGAAGGGGCTTGGCGAATCAGCCATTCTTATCGATGCGGATTTGCACAAGAAAAGCCTCACCGCCCTTTTGGGCTTGGAAGAAAGGCGGGGACTGTCTGATCTACTCTCAGGAAGTGCAAACATCGAAGAAGTCATGCTTCAAACTGAAATACAAGGGTTGGCCCTTATACCAACTGGGCTCCATTTGACCAATGCCGTTAGACCGGTTGGATCGAGCAAAATGAGGCAATTGATTCAAGAAATAAATCATAAGCATGAGAAGTCCTACATTGTGATTGACTCAACACCTTTGCTTCTCACCTCAGAAGTGAATGCTCTCAGCCAGATGGTCGATGAGATTCTGTTAGTGATTCGCGCAGAAAAGACAAGAAAAGATCTGCTTAAAAGAGAACTTACTACAATAGATAGAGAAAAAGTCTTAGGTATAGTGCTAAACGCTGCTAAATTTGAAATATCTCATTGTTATCACAAGTACTACAAAAGTTACTATGGAAAAGCGTATGGCGAAGGGAGATAATTGCGAATTTCGGATTGCTAGTGCGACTATTTCACTGAGGCCTCTCATGCACAAATCCCGATACCACGTGAGATTTCAGCTGAATTCATAGGAACTCTATTAATGATTCTAACAGACGTCAATCGAAAGCGCAAAACCAATTCAGCCAGGCCACTGGGCGTTGTAGGTTTGAGGCAACAAGCATGAAAAGAGAACAACTTTTGCCTGCAGCCTAGAGCGAAGCGCACGTTGCACAGTTATAGGTTAACCAGAAATGTTCCACTCTTTCAGATACCTGGCGGCAAGCTCCTAACAGCCGACAGCCCTGTGACAAGCTCAGGGCCTGACGGCAGAGTTCAGAACGGTTTCATTGGCTGCGAAGATTTTAACGGCTTGAACAATTGCAATGGTTTAAACGAACTTAGCGATTGGACGTTATTAAAGAAGGTGAATTGTAATGTTGAAAGGGATTTTCTCAAGGAAAAAGCAGAAGAATTCGAACAATTTCTTTCGTGCTCAGTTTGATGGTTTTCTGTTGGACTCAGAAGATTTCCTTAATCGTATGAGGCAGGAAAGATTGAGATCTGAGCGCTATGAAACACCCCTGTCTTTCATCACGATCAATATCGTAGGGTTGACAGAACTCTTAATGAGAACAAATGGTAAGTATGCGCAGGCATTCATCAAACATGTTGCAGGTGTCCTTAAGAACTCAACGAGAGAATCCGACATCAAAGGATGGTATCAGGACGATAAGATCGGCCTGCTTGCCCCCAACACAAACGAGCTTGGGGCCCGGAACCTTACCAGGAATCTTGTGAAAAGTGTCGTGAACTATTCCGTTTCAGGTGGCGATCTCGAGACAACCGATCTAATTCAATTCGTCAATGTTTTTTCCGTAGAAACAGGCCACAGTTACCTGGCAGACGGTCAAGATTTAAACAATAAGAAGACTTCACCTCCATCCTCCGAAAAGCAAGATGTTGTCGAATTCACTCAGGCTGAGCATCTTCCCTCTCGCACTGCGGTACTTGCCGGCAGTGTGGATGTGGCAATAGCGGAAAGACCTCTTTCCATCGAGATCCTCAGTCAAGATCAGATGCAAGAATTAGAGCTCAAAGTAAAGCGCTTCATCGATATACTCGGTTCTTTTTTCGGTATTATCCTGACTGCGCCTCTCATGCTTATTATTGCACTTTCCATTAAACTCACGTCCCGTGGCTCCGCGCTTTTCCGGCAGGAGAGGCTAGGTTTTTTAGGAAAGCCTTTTATTTCTATGAAATTCCGCACCATGAGAGTTGACGCAGATTCCTCTCTTCACGAAGAATATGTGACAAAGCTAATACAGGGGAAAAATGAAGATATAAACAAAGGATCCACTGACCAGCCCCTATATAAGATTGCCGATGATCCGCGCGTTACCTTGTTTGGTAAATTCCTTCGGAAAACCAGCCTGGACGAGCTACCGCAATTTTTCAATGTACTCAAAGGAGATATGAGCCTCGTTGGACCACGCCCGCCAATCCCTTATGAGTACGACATTTACAAACGGTGGCACTGCAGGCGCGTTCTGGAAGTTAAGCCTGGTATCACGGGATTGTGGCAGGTAAGCGGTCGGAGCAGCATCACATTCGACGAAATGGTTCGATTGGATCTCGCGTACGTCCGCAACTGGAGCCTTTGGCTAGACTTCAAAATCATCCTCCAGACCTTCTGGGCAGTGGTGTCAACGAAGGGAGGATACTAGCCTCCCAAGAATTCAGAATTCAGGACTCAGAATCCAGAAGTACTATTCTTTGTCTTTTCTTATGCTCGTCATATATGCTTCCAGCATACGACTGACTTCTACCAAGTCATCTCTAAGCTCTGCAGTATCTGCATATTTCAAATCGGCGCAGAGAATCAGGTAATAACGCACTTCTTCCACTGAACCCTGGGCTATGTTGAAAAATCTTAGCTTGTCACGATGGGTTCTCTTCTTGAATCCTTCAGTTTACCCGTCGATTATGCGCAATTATTTAAGACGTCATATATAAATCCCCTAGACAAGTTATAGCCGAGGCCACGGAGTTGTTAGAAAAAGCTATTGCCCTGGATGACAATCTTGCTGGAGCACACGGCCTTTTGGGATTTTTATATTCAATAGAAAGACAGCATGATAAGGCCCTTGCACAAGGGAAGAAAGCTGTCGCACTTAATCCCAATTCAGCTATGGCCCATTTTTATCTGGGTAAGGTACTTACTTTTGCTAGAAGGTGGGAGGAATCCATTCCGGAATATAAGATAGCGATACGTCTGAATCCTATCCCGCCCAGTTACTATTTTTGGAGTCTAGGATTGTCCTACGGCGCGACGGGGCAATACGACGAGGCAATAACATGGTGTGAAAAAGCTGTCCATATGGAGCCCGATTCTCTAATGGCTCGTATAATGATGACTGCGGTTTATAGTTGGTCAGGACGGGATGAGGATGCTCGGGCTGAAGCCACTGAAGTGCTAAGGATAAATCCCGGCTTTTCTCTCGAGAGATTTGCGAAGAAAGCCGGCTCTAGGCTCGTTAGCGCACTGCGCAAAGCAGGGCTAAAGTGATGAGAGTGTAGATTCCCTTAATTCACACTATCGCTCTGAGGGAACTAGCACAGAATGTGGTAGGGAATCCAAATGAGGCAGAGTGTAGATTAAAGTATGTAATTCACAGTCTCAAACGAGTTTCAAAACAAACTTTTCAAAAGGCATAAAACAAGGACAGGGCATACAAAACACTTCTGATTTATATAAATCTATGTTGGAGTCGCTTCTGCCTGCGAGGATCCCTTATGCTCGTCTGAGGGGATTTGTGAATGATACGGGCTAAAGGGGAGTGCAGGCGCCGAAAACAACAAATCCCACCTGGTCACCGGAGGCGGTCAGAACCGCCTTGCCTGTCTCTTCCGCGATGGCCATGGTCCAACCCACACCGTCTCTAACGCCCTCCACACCGTCCTCAGCTCCTTGGAGGATCAGCTTGCCATCAATCAGTTCC
>Ga0316193_10003001_pt1 | contig 12037 bp, 6 predicted proteins | sample MerIslsedime2_MG_FD_207735 | JGI IMG/M metagenome (GOLD analysis project Ga0316193, IMG submission 207735) | Coastal sediment microbial communities from Maine, United States - Merrow Island sediment 2 | ecosystem: Environmental > Aquatic > Marine > Coastal > Sediment | place: USA: Maine... | reverse complement strand
GCTCGACTCTCGCAACTCGCATGCTCCGGTCACGGCCAGCCGCGTGATTGTCGCCGCCGGCGTCGTGGGCACCCTCGATCTGCTGTTTCGATGCCGCGACGAGCTCGGCACGCTGCCCAACATTTCGCGTCGACTCGGTGCCGTGGTTCGAACGAACAGCGAGGCCATCGTTGCCGCGCTATCGCCAGACATCGACGAAGACCTGACGCATGGCACGGCGATTTCGTCTCACTTCTACGTGGGCGACCACACGCACATCACCCAGAATCGCTTCCCTGCCGGCTACAACTTCATGCGTTGGTACCAAGGTCCGCTCGTCGATGGCTCGACGCCGTTGCGAAGGGCGCTTCGCGTCCTGAGCGAGACGTTACTCCACCCCTCTAGGTCTTTGCGCTGTTGGTTCGCCAAGAACTGGCACAAGCGGGTGGTGGTGTTGACGGTGATGCAGAACCTCGACAACCAAATCGCGTTTCGTTTCAAGCGAAGGTGGTTCTGGCCCTTCACGCGCCGGTTGAGCTCGGATGTCGCGTCGGGCCAGGGAGTGCCCGCCTACATCGCAGAGGCCAACGATGCGGCGCGCAAGCTTTCGGCCCAGATCGGTGGCACTGCGCACAACAATCTTCTCGAGAGCCTCGGAAACGCTTCGGTCACTGCGCACATCTTGGGCGGCTGCGGGATTGGTTCCGGTCCCGAGGGCGGTGTGATCGACGTCGATCATCAGGTGTTCGGCCATCCCGGGCTCTTCGTCACCGACGCATCTGCGATCCCGGCGAACGTGGGCGTGAACCCTTCTCTGACGATCACTGCCCTCGCAGAGCGCTTCAGCGAGCGCTTTCCTTCGAAAGACAGGGTATAGCCGCCGGCGATCCCGGGGGTGGAGGAGGGCGACTCTTACTCTGGCGCTGCGACCAAGGCGTACTTCGCATCGCTGTTGGTATTGTCGTAGTAGGCAATGTGGGCGTTGCCCGAGACGTCGACTGCGATCGAGGTATAGCGGCCCACGTCCCCCGGGCTATCCAGCGTCTCCGAGGCCCAACCGGTGGTACCGAGCCGGATCGCATACTTCAGGTCTCGGTTGCTCTCGTCATAGAAGCTCACGCGAGCGACGCCGAGGGCGTCGAACGCCAAGGACGAGAACTTACCGACGTTGCCCTGCATCTCCACGGCCTCGTCGATCCAGAAGGTCCCGAGTATCTGGGTGGCGTAGCGTAGATCCTTGTCGGACTCGTCGTAGTAGCTGATGTGCGCTGTGCCCGTCGCGTCTAGGGCGAGCGAGGAGTACTTGCCGACATCGCGATCGCCGTCCGCGTTCACCGTGCGAATCGTCCACGATTCGGCGCCTGTACGGGTCGCGTGCCGAAGGTCGCGGCCCGTCGACGCGTAGTAGCTGATATGCACCGTGCCTCCGGCTCCCACCGCAAGAGAGGTGTACTGGCCGACGTCGTCACCGTCATCACCGTCGACCGTCTCGACTGCCCACGCCCCCCCGGTCGTGCGCGTCGCGTACCTCAGGTCCTTGTTCCCCATGTCGTAGTAGCTGATGTGCGGAACGCCGGACGGATCCAACGCCAAAGAGGCGTACTGTCCGACGTCGCCGGCTCCGTCGACGACTTCGACCGCCCAAACGCCATTGCTCTGTCGCGTGGCCAGCATCAGATCGTCGTCGCTCTCGTCGGCGTAAGCGATGTAGACGACGCCCGCGCTGTCGACTGCGATCGAGGCGTACTTGCCAACGTCGCTTCGTCCGTCGGGCGACTCCGAGAGCCACGACGCGTCCGATTGCTGGCGGGAAAGGATCAGATCTCGCCCGCTTTTCGCGTAGTGCGCGATCTGGGCGAAGCCCTCCGCATCGAGTGCGAGCGAGGCGTACTCCCCCCTCGTGCCTTGCGGATCGGCGACCTGAAGATGTACGCGTGCGCAGGTTTGATCGTAGAGCACTTCCCCCGGGGGGCAGTTCGTGAGGCAGCACATCTGCTCACAGGGTTCGTAGTCGATGGTGCACTCGAAGCCGCACACACTGAGATCGCAGACCGCCACCGAGTTGGGTGGCGCCTCGCATGGAGTGCACAGGTCCCCACATGAAGCGACGTCGAAGTCCGACACACAAGCGTTTCCGCACGGGTGAAAGTCCGGCGCGCATGCGCAGTCGTGGTTGGGGACATCACACACTTCATTGGCGCTGGTGCACTGGACGTCCTGGTCACAGCCACGCAGACAATCGCCCGAGGTGTCGTCACAATAGGCAAACCCGCTGCAGCCCACGCCGTTCGTTCGGCAGTCCCCAGGGTCGACGCAGAATCCGGAAGCGCAGGAGAAGCCGTCCGGACATGCCGTCGTACAGTCGCCGCAGAACGAAGGGTCATCTTGAGTGTTGACGCAGCCCACCTCGCAGAGCTCGAAGCCGAGCCCACAAACACACTCGTGGATCTCCGCGTCGCAGACTTGGTTGTCGCCTTCACACTGCGCGGTTTCGACGCAGCCGACCAAGCACTGGCCGGTGCTCTCTTCGCAATAGGTGAAGCCGCTGCAGTCTGTCCCATCGATTCGGCAGTCCCCTGGGTCGCGGCAGGTGCCGGATTCGCAGACCGATCCGCTTGGGCACTCCGTTTCGCAGTCGCCGCAGTAGCGCGGGTCTGCGTCCGTGTTGACACAATCGAGTCCGCAAAGCGTCAGCGGCTGGCCACAGTTGATGCCTCCGCCATCGGGCGTGCCGGCATCCGGCTCGATCCCGCCGTCATCCGGAGGAACGCCCCCATCCGGGATGCCCGCGTCCGGGGTTGCGATCCCCGCATCTGGTGGGAGGGCGCTGGGGTTGTCGATGGCTTCTAGATCTTCGGGGGGGATCGTCTCTTCGACGCAGGATGGTGTGGCGCAAGAAGTCGTCCCAGGACAAGCACAACTCTCGCCGCTCCCGCACGTCACGCCCACGCAGGCGCGGTAGAGCGCCATACGCACGAGGCGGGACTCCCCTCGGACGAAGCCGGTCTTCACACGACGCGAGACGATTGCTCGGTCGCTGCCCGGCGCAAGGGCATCGAGCTCGATGATGATCTCTCTATCGAGGTCGGCCTCGTCAGCCAAGATGCCGAAAGTTGCCGGGAGAGCGTAGACCCCGGGCTCGCCGTCTTGCGTGCTGGCGAGGGCGAACACGTTACTCCATGTTTCCACCTCTTCTCCGTTTGCGGCCGGCCCCATGACCTTCGAAACACGAGCCTCGATTCGGTCCACTTCGCTGGGCACCAGGTAGTCGGTGTCCATGAGGACCACGACCTGCGTCGATCCGCCTTCGGAGCAGCCCGCTCCTAAGAGCGCTGCACAAACGACGAAGAGTACCGATCTAAGCTTGAAAGAGGGCAAGACTACAAAGGATAGCCCTTCAACGGAGCGCGGCAAATCGGCGCAAATCGAGGCATGACACGGCCCCTGTCGGCTTTCCCTTGTCCAAGCGGCCCAGATCTCACACTCTCTTGTATTGCTCGAATGGCCGATCTAGACCCCCGCACGCCGAAAGACACCCTGGTTGGCGGCAAGTACCGCTTGGGTCCCGTCATCGGTGCGGGTGGCGTGGCGACCGTCTATCGCGCGACGCACATCTGGACGGAGCGGGAGGTCGCGGTGAAGATTCTCGACCCGACGCTTCCACACTTTGATCGGTTGCGAGAAGGTTTCTTGAGGGAGGCGCGTGCGACGGTCCAACTCGACCATCCCAATGTGGTCGATGTTCTCGACATGGGCGAGGATGGCTGGGAAATAGCCTTCTTGGTCATGGAGCTCTTGGAGGGGCCCACTCTTCGGGATGTGCTCCTCGAGCATGGTCACCTGGACCCGGAAGAGACGCTGGCGGTCCTGCTACCTCTGGTCGACGCGCTCGAGAAGGCCCACGAGCTCGGGATCGTGCATCGTGACTTCAAACCCGAGAACATCATGTTGACCCCGGACGCTTACGGTGCGGCCACGCCGAAGTTGCTGGACTTTGGCGTCGCGGAGATTCTGCAAGACGCGCGCGCACGACAGGCCAACGGCCAGAGTGACGTCATCATGGGCACACCTCAATACATGGCCCCAGAGCAGGCTCGCAATCAAAGCGCGCTGATAGGGCCGCACACCGACGTATGGGGGGTGGGCGTCGTCTTGTACGAGTGCCTGACGGGACGCTCGCCGTTCGACGCCGAAAGTGCGACGGAGATCCTTCAAGCGGTCTGCGACTCCGCGATCGACTTCGATGCCGCGCCGGAGGCCTTCATCCCCGTACTTCGGGACGCGTTGAATCGATCGCCGCAAGAGCGGATCAGCTCTCTGTCGGTCCTCAAAGAGCGCCTCGAGCAGATGGGATTCACGACGGCGTCCGCACGGCCACCCGCGCGAGCGATGGCGTCCTGGCCACCTCCAAGCACGAATGCTGGTGTCGCACAGCCGACATTGAGTGGGTTGGGGCCCCAGCAGTTGTTCTTGCCCACGCCCGCCAGCACCCGTGTCGACACAGAGGCGGTGCAAGTTCCCTTCAGGTCCAACCGAAGGGTGGGGATCGCGGGGCTTGCCTTGACCGTTGCAGTGGCGCTGGCGGCCTGGTGGACGGTGCGTCAACCCATCGAACCAATTCCGGTGCGGACCGAACTCCCCGTGCGGTGGCCTGACCCGGAGCCGCCACCGCGGAGGGTCCCGTCGATGCGAGAAGCCGCGGTGGAGCCGGCTGCGGAGTTCCCGGCAGAGGCTGCTGCGGAGCCGGCTGCGGAGCCTGCGGCAGAGGCCGCTGCGAAGCCTGCGGCAGAGGCCGCTGCGAAGCCTGCGGCAGAGGCCGCTGCGAAGCCTGCTGCGGAGCCTGCGGCAGAGACTGCTGCGGAGCCTGCTGCGGAGCTCGCGGCAGAGGCTGCTGCGGAGCCCAAAGCTGAACCCACCGCGGAGCCCGAGGCAGAGGCTGCTGCGGAGCCCAAAGCTGAACCCACCGCGGAGCCCGCGTCCGCGCCTGCGGCAGAGCCGGCCGCAGAGCCCAAAGCTGAACCCGCTGCGGAAACGGCGACCGTGGAAGAGGCTGCGCCGCCCAAGAACAGCAAGCCGCCCGCAAGCAATGCCCGCCGACGGCGGCCGGCGCCGAGCCGCCCCGCACCTCCACGACAGAGTGACTCACCGAACAAAAAACCCCCTGATCTGGTGACCGAATGGTAAAGCTACTGTATCTGACTCTGGTCTTGGCGATCACCTTGGGCGTGGACGGGGGGCCCTTGTGCTCGACCGCGGGAGCGCAAGCGGCTGCCGTGCAAGATGTCGGGGCGTCCGAAGAGCGAGCGCGCCGGCTCTTCGAAAAAGGCCTATCGCTGTCGCAGTCTGCACGCTGGGCCGAGGCTCTATCCGCGTTTCGCCGCTCGGCGGAATTGGTGCCCCGCGGCAGCACGTCCTACAACATTGCCAACGCTCTCTATCGTTTGGGCCGACCGGCAGACGCGTTGTTGGAGCTGGATCGTCATGCAGCCATGCCTGAAGTGCAGGCCGACGAGGCAGCGATGGAGCGCGAAGCCGTGTTGCGCACACTGCTCTTCGAGTGGGTCGCGGAAGTGCGCCTCACGGTGACGCCGGCAGACGCGATGGTCTTCGTCGACGGCGGGGTTTCGTCGCTCAGCGGCGCAGAGCGTCTTCTTCGCTTGAACCCGGGCACCCATTCCATCCGTATTGTCCATGAGGGTTACATGAGCTCGCTGCGAGAGATCCGAGTCGAGCGGGGAAGCCGCGAATCTTACGCGATCGCGCTCGAGCCGGTGACGCCGCAGCCGACGGAGTCGCTGAAGGTCATACCTGCTGGCCGCACAGTCACCGAATCGGCTTCGGACGATCGCAAGCCGTTCGTGAAGCGTCCGGGGTTCTGGGTCATGATCGGCGCGATTGTAGTCGTCGGCGTAGGCACCGGTGTCGCTGTGGCGCTGACCCGCAAAGACGACGCGCCTGAGTGCGGGACCACGGGTAGCTGCGCGACGACGCAGGGGCTCAGAGTGGCGTCGTTCTGAGGGCGACAGCGATCCCGGCCACTTCCGAGCCGCTGCCTTCGAACGTTCCGTCGTCGGTCACGACCGTCACGTTCACGGTCCGATCAGGGCGCGCGCGGTCGCCCTCTTCGGCTTCGATGCGCACCAGGACCTCGTCGCCTGTCTGCTCCGCGACGTACGTGGTCAGCAGGTAGTCACCTTCCTCGTATTCGTAGCCTTCGCCAGCATCCTCGTAGAGAACGCCCTGCGCCCGGCCGTCGGCATCCAAGGAAACGATGAGGGTCAGCGGCTCCAGCAGCGCTTCGGTGGTGCTCTGGACGATACGGCCCGCCGCAATGATCGCGCCGCCACGGAGCTTGAGGACAGGTAGTGCCGGAGTCGCGGCCGGGTCTTCACCAACCAATGTGAAGTTTCGCCAGATTCCGGATGGAAGGTTGAATTCGTGCGAGTCGCCCTCCGTGAGCACCGGAACTACGAGCAGGTCGGCACCGAGCAAGAACGCGTGGTCCTCCGCCCGGAGCGCGGCGTTCGCGGGCTCCGCAAAGAAGACTGGCCGCCAAACCGGAAGACCATTGAGCGACGACGCACGGAACAGGGTATAGATGTAGGGCAGCAATCGATAGCGGCGCTCGATGGCGGCTTTCGAGATCGCCTCGACCTCGGGCCCGAACGACCAGGGCTCCTGGTCCGCCGAGAGCTGGACCGTATGCGAGCGGCTGAACGGGAAGAGGGCTCCAACACCGATCCAGTGCGCGTAGAGCTCGGGTGTCGGTGTCTTGAAGAAGCCACCGATGTCCGGTCCGGCGAACGGCTGCCCCGACAGGCCCATGTTGAGTGTCATGCTCACCGACCAATAGAGATGATCCCAGGTCGCCGAGTTGTCGCCGGTCCACATCGCGGCGTAGCGCTGCCCGCCGACGTAGTTGGAGCGCGACAGCAAGAAGGGCCGTCTCTCGGGACGCGCTAGCTTCATGCCTTCATGCGTCGCCTGCGACATCAGCATGCCGTAGCCGTTGTGGTAGCGTGCGTGGGTATCGGGGGGCAGCTCGTCCCCTCCGACGTGAAGCAAGTCCTCGGGGAACGCTGTGCCCTGAGGAAACACGATCGAAGGCTCGTTGAAGTCGATCCAGATCCCATCGATGCCGTTGTCGAGGAACTCTGGGATGTAGCTCTGCCACCAAGCTCGGGTGTCGGGATTCGTGTAGTCCGGCCAAACCGAGTTGCCGAGCGGCCAACTTCGACCCGTGAAGAGCTTGCCGTCGGGCCGTCGGAGGAAGTGATCTCCTTCGAGGCCCTCATCGTACACGAAGTACCCCGTCTTCTGCTGCACCGCCGGGTCGAGAATCCAAACCGACTTGAATCCGCGATCGTGGAGGTAGTCGTTTAGACCGGGGGGATCCGGAAACTTGTCGGCACTGAAGGTGAAGATCCGAAACTCATCCATGTAGTCGATGTCAATCCAGATCACGTCGCAGGGGATCGAGCGCGCGCGGAATTCATCCGCGATCTCTTTGACGCGGTCGTCGGGGGCGTACGTCCAACGCGCCTGCTGGTAGCCAAGCGCCCACAGAGGCGGAAGCTCGAGCGTTCCCGTTAGCTCGGCAAGCTTGATGAGAACTTCCTGTGGCGTCTCCCCCTCGATGACGATGACCGGGAAGGGGGCTCGAGCCGTGAACTTGATTCCGTTGCGAAGGTCGATCTCGGTCCGGTATGTGGTGTCGGCGAACGCACCGAAGGAAGAGCCGTCGGCGCGCGTTCCGAGCACCCACGGGTGCGCCTGGAAGAGACGTGGCGTTTCGTCGTCGTACTCGCCCGGTGAGGTGCCGGGTTCAGCGTCTGGGTTCCAGGGCTGTTCGCCCCATGTCTCGGTGACGAAACCGCTTCGTTCGAGTGGCCCCGCGATTTCGCCCGTGCCGTAGAGAGTGGTGCCCTCGTCGATCGGAATCGCCGCGCGGTAACTCTCGCCATCGATGGACAGCACCGGCCGGGTAGGCCAGTCGGCGGGCACTCCATCGGTCGGCGGCATCGGCTCGAGCAGGGCCAACGATGCGGGGATGTCCTCGCAGGCGACTTCGGAGGGGCTGAATCGGGCCACACCTTCGCTGATCAGGCCCTCGCCCGAAGGACATGAGCTCGTTTGCTCGGAGGAGGTGCAGGCCGCGAGGAGCAGGAGCCCGATGAGCGCGGCAAAGCATGCGCGGCTGAAAAGCATGCGCGAAGCATGCCTAAGCCGCGCGTCGCGCGCCAGCGCAAAGGCTCGTGGATTTGCGAACGCGGGTCAGGGCGTGACGATGTTGAACGTCCCGCTTGGCTTGTCGAACAGACGAAAGAAGCTGACGAGGTCGAGGCGGCTGCCTTCGATCTCGAGGTCGTCGCCGAAGAGCGTGTCCTTGAGTCCCGCTCGGCCGGCAATCATCTGAAGAAAGAGGCCCTTCGTGATTCTGAGGGTCACGTTCGCGTCCGGGTGCGGGTCGCGGGTATAGTGCCGCAGGACGGAGTTCTGGAGCTCGAGAACGTACGATGTGCCGATGTCAGAGAAGACGAGGTTCACAATCATCTCTTTCCCTTCAGCCTTCTCGGGATTGAGACGCGTCGCCATGGCGTCGAGGAATCGCTCGATGGGTGCGTGTTTCAGCATGTCGATCGCCGAAGCCAGATCGACGCCAACCTCGGGTCCACCGTGACGAAGCTCGAAGGCGCCGGTGAGATAGGAATCGCGCCAAGGCCCCGACTCCGCTTGGTAGCCGAGCTGGTCATACACCTCGGCCAGGAGGTCCTTCGCTTCTTGCTTGTCCGGGTCGGCAAAAACTAGGTGATTCAAGACTTCGGCAGCCCATCGGTAGTCGCCTTGGTCGTAGGCCGACTCTGCGTTCTGCATCAGATTGGCGGCGCCTCCTGCGAGCTCGACGTATTTCGCCCCGGCTTCGGCTGGCGGAAGCGGGTTCAGGTTCGCGGGGTTTCCGTCGTACCAGCCAAAGTAGCGCTGATACACCGCCTTTGCGTTGTGACTGAGGGTCCCGTAGTAGCCGCGGTTTGGAAAGGACTCACGAAGCCGCTTTGGCAGCCGGAGTTGCTCGGCGATCTCGCGGGGTGTCAGGCCCACGAGCGCGAGGCGCATCGTCTGGTCGTGGATGTACTTGTACATGTCACGCTGCTTTTCCAGGAAGTCGATGATTCGGTCGTTGCCCCAGATCGGCCAGTGGTGGCTGCCGAAATAGACCTCGGCCTCGCCGAAGATCTGGATGATCTCGTCGATGTAGCCCGACCACTTGAGGGCATCACGTACCTTTGCGCCGCGTAGCGTGTACAGGTTGTGCATGTTGTGCGAGACGACCTCGGCACCGCAGAAGGTCTTCTGGTCGGGCAGGTAGAACGTGAGCTCTGCGGGCGCCTCCGATCCTGGCGCGCTCTGAAAGATCAGCTTCACGCCGTCGATGGTCATCTCGGTGGGTGTCTTCCGAATGACGGTCGTGGGCGGAAGAATACCGATCGTTCCAAAGGCCGGGCCCTTGCCGAGCCCCGACCCAACGTGGCCACGCTCTCCTCGCGGAAGATTCTTGCCGTACATGAAGATCGAGCGCCTCCCCATGGTCACCCCCGCCAGGATGTTCTCGCTCGTCGCCTCTTCGAGAAAATGCTCGGGCGCGATGATGGGGACTTTTCGTTCGTCGGCCTCATCGGCCGACATGATCCCGAGCACGCCGCCGAAGTGATCGACGTGACTGTGCGTGAAAATGATGGCTGAAATGGGCTTGTCCCCGAGGTGCTTGCGCGCGAACGCCATCGCCGCGCGCGCCGTCTCTTCAGCCGTCAGCGGGTCGACCACGATCCATCCCGTTTGTCCGTCGATGAGCGTCATGTTCGCGAGATCGAAGCCCCGAAGCTGATGGATGCCCTCGGTCACCTTGAAGAGGCCGTGGATGTTGTTGAGCTGCGCCTGCCGCCAAAGGCTCGGATTCACGCTTCCAGGCGGCGTTCCGTCCATGAATCGGTACGCCGTCATGTCCCAAACCGGCGTGCCGTCCTCGAGGTCCACGCGGAGATCGGGATCGCTCGCGACTAGGCCACGCCTGGCGTCCTCGAAATCCTGTTGGTCTGATAGGGGCAGCGCTGCTGCGACTGCGGCGTTGTTGGAGGCCGTTTGTGCGGTGGCGGCGCTGTTCCCAGCCACGTCGGGCGCGGTGTCCCCCGGATCGAAAACAGGCTGTGCCTTCTTTTCGGTGCACGCGCTCGACACCAAGGCGCACAAGAGCGCGATTCCAATCGGACGATGCATAGACTTGCCCTCCAAAGCAGGGCGAGCCTACGGGATGGCGCCTAGGAATGGAACCGTCAGGGGCTCGGTTCTTGGATCAAGTAGGCCCCGACATCGTCGCCGAGAATCTCCCATCGGTTCGAGTCACGGCTTCGATTCGGGCCGAACGAGTAGATGAAGACCGAGTGTCGCCCGTCTTCCCGATCGCAGCGGTCGCGAATCCAGTACGGAGAGCTCCAGGGGTCGATGAAGAACTCGGCGCGTGCTTCACGCGGCTCCTCCCCGGCGAGCCTCGCGAACTTCCCGGTCGCGAGCGGCCGGATATACTTTTTTTTCTCCAGAAACGTATAGAGCCGCTTGTGGAGCCCGCACTTGGTCACGGTGGCACGGTTCTTCGCTTTCGCGAGGGCGAGCAAGTCCTCTTTGAGGGCTTCGGTTTCGGCGCGCGCTTGAACGAGATCGCTGGGATCGTGACTCTGCCGGGTTTGTGACCAGGAAGCGGTGCCGAATCCGAGCATCACGACCAAGCTGGGAACGACCGCCGCGCGCGATACCTTGGTTGGGCTGCGCTCCGGCGCAAAGTGCGCGGCGTTCGCCATCGCGGCGAAGAGGAACGCGAATCCGAGCGCGCACTCCACAATTTCACCGGTGAACTTCCACGGGTATTGAAGGTGGATCCAGAACACGACCAACATCGATGGCATCAGCTCGACAGGCGGCGGCTCGATGGCGAGCCGATCGAACCAACGCCGGAGCAAAGGGACGCGCGCGAGGAGCGGCAACAGAACCCCGTAGCCGAGCACTACTCCGCGAAAGCCCCACACTCGAAGCTCTCGGCTTGCGATGTTGTGAAGGTTCAACTCCTGCTGATAGTTCTCCGCAAGGAAGTACTCGGGGGGCAGGTGCCCGAACACGCGTTGCCCCCACGAAATCTCTTCCATGGCGACCAGCGCGCAGAACAGCCCGACCCCTGCGAGGAACCACGGGACGGATCCAGTCGTCTGTCGTTGCCGCCGTGCTGCGAAGGCAAACACGATGCCCGCGATGAAGAAGCCATAGAACGACGCCCACTCGAGCGCTTGGTCTTCCTGAGCGCTCGCGTAGTAGACACTCGGATGCGCCGACTGGAGCCACCAGGAGCAACCCAGGAAGCCCAGAAGAAGTAGATTGGCGAGGACCGCGAGCTGCCTGGACACAGTCGAGAACTATACCGTGCTTTGCAGCTAGGCTCGACATGGGGACCGGTGCCGTGGTTTCCTTCGGCCCTCCGGGATCATCGATGCAATCGCACTTCTATAACGAGCACGTCGAACTCGACCCTTTTCTCGGGGAGGCCGAGGCGCGCTCGCTGGTCCAGCTTTGCGAGGACTTCGGCACGTATGGAATGTACTCCGAAGAAGGGCTCAACGAGGGCATTGGGGAGGGGCTGCCGCACCGGTTCGACGCGGCGTTCAACTTTCTTCGCACTGGGGGCCGCTTGGGGATGCGCGACACCGATCTCACCACCCTCGTCGCGCGCACCAACTACTTCCGGGAGACCTATGCATATGGCGATGATGTGTACGCCCCGGGCATCGAGGTTCTCTATCGAAACGAGCGGCTCGTCGACGCGGCCAAGCGGATCTTCGGCCGGCCAATCGTCGAGCCTGCAATTGTTTACGCGAACATCTTGCTTCCAGGCCAGGAGCTTGCAGTCCACACCGATGTGCCTGAGTTTCGCGGACTGAATCGCAAACTTCATCCCGAGTGGCTCATCGTCGTGGCGCACCACTCGGGTCTGTTCGATCGCTATCGGATGCCGATCGCG
>Ga0316193_10003000_pt1 | contig 12038 bp, 12 predicted proteins | sample MerIslsedime2_MG_FD_207735 | JGI IMG/M metagenome (GOLD analysis project Ga0316193, IMG submission 207735) | Coastal sediment microbial communities from Maine, United States - Merrow Island sediment 2 | ecosystem: Environmental > Aquatic > Marine > Coastal > Sediment | place: USA: Maine... | reverse complement strand
TTGCCAAACGTCTTACCAGATATCTTGATGATCTCGTTAGAAAACACAAGGTAAATAAATTATCAATTATTGCCGCACCTTCCTTTTTAGGTATATTGCGGAAAAATTTGTCAGATCAAACTGATAAGTTAGTGAGTTTTGAACTGGATAAAAATCTGGTTACACACAGTGTTGATGATATTCAGAAACACCTGTCCCAAGATTGATAGTTCGGGGGTGTATTGTGCCCCATTCAAAAAGGAGATCAGTGATGAGTAAAGATGTGAGCATTGTCGATATCGTGGTTCACCTCCACCCTGAATCGTCCCCCGACGAGAAAGACAAGATCGAGAATGAACTGCGCGCCCGTGACGGCGTGGTATCCGTGCACTTTAGTGAAGAGGATCACCCCCATGCCATGGTGGTGGCGTATAACCCTGACGCTGTCAGTTCGGATGCGGTTCTTGCAGAAATCAGAAAGCACGACAGTAAGGCGGTGATGGTGGGCTTTTAGTCTCGCCAATTCCTCTGCCGTTGAAACAATGCCGGACGACTGGGGTGCCCTGAATTTTCAGATCCAGTCGTGTGCGCACTTCACTCTAATAATGGTACTTGTTTTCAATATCTTCCGAGGTCAGAAAACCAAGCACGCGTGGAATTCCCGGTACTGTCTGACTGATGACATACAAGGCTTCAGCACCGCTTTTTTGCATTTTTTCCTGTGCTTCCTGCAATGTCGCCCCCATATCAATGGGCATCGTTTGCAAACGTTCGCCCGGCACGCCTAACAGGTCATGGCTTTCCTCATCGGGGGCGTCCCTGCGAACCCGTACGAGATCAACTGCCGCCAGCAATACATCCGCCTGTTCCGTTCCACGCACCAGGATCCACAACGGTTGCCCGGCCAGTGCATCATCGGCCTCGGCTGACGTTACCTGACGGGGCAGCACCGCCACTCGACGATTCATGACACTTGCCACACCGATACGACGCAACGACTGCGCCATCGGGTCATTTCGATAAGCAAGGCCACGTGTGCGCAACAAACCCTGAAACACCGACTCATAGCGACCGATATGGCCACTGGTGATCGTCGCAGCAACTACCGCAAGCATGCCTGGAAAAATCAGGTTGGGTTCGCCAGTCAGTTCCAGGATAGCGATCAAACCTGCCAGGGGTGCCTGTATGGTACCCGCCATCATGGCTCCCATACCTATCATGGCGTAGAAGCCAAACGATAAAACATCAGTGATGCCAAGCATTGCACCGACAGCGCACAGCAAACCACCCGCAGCAGCACCAATAAACAGGGTCGGCCCGATGATTCCCCCGGGTAGCCCAAGACCGATCCCACCGGTAGTGGCAATAATTTTTACCACGAGAATGATCAACAGCAACATAAACGCCGGTTCGCCGCGAAGAATGCGGTCAACAGTGTCATCGCCAATACCCATCACTTCCGGAACCAGTGCGCCGCACACACCGATCAATAAACCTGCCAGTACCGGGCGCACCCAGACGGGCAGTTTTTGACCGTTTACCGAGACCCACTGAAACAGCGCATTAAAACCGGCGGCCAACAGACCGATGAGAACACCGCACACCAGAATATACGGCAGTTCAGAAAGCGCACCCAGTGACAAGGACGGAACGTTATAGGCCAGATCACTTCCGAATACAGCCCGCGCCAACGTCGTGGCACTCACAGTGGCCAGGATAACCGGCAGAAAACCTGCGACCGTGTATTCCATCAGCAATACTTCCATGGCAAAAGCTGCCCCTGCCAGGGGCGTATTAAACGAGGCAGCAATACCGGCAGCCGCACCACAGGCTGCCAACACCCGCAAGCTGTTATTAGGCAAGCGCAAGGCCTGCGCAGGCAGGTTACTGCTGGCAGCACCAAGATGGGCGCTCGGCCCTTCCCGTCCGACCGAGTGACCGGCAATCATGGTAATCGCGCCGCCAACAAACTGGACTACCGCGTTTCGCCACGACAACCTGCCCTGATGATGTGCCAGTCGCTCCATTATGTGTAACACGCCGACACTGTGTGTTTTTTCACGTGTCATGCCAAACAGCAAGCCGATCAGTAATCCGCCAGCGACGGCTGCCCCCACCCGCCAGGCAGGTGACATCGTTTCAAAATCTTCAGCCACGTTGATAGGAAGCACTTCGATCTGTACATAATCGACCAAAAGGCGCAATGCAATAACAGTGAGTGCCGCCAGCGTGCCTGCAATAAGACCCAGAATCGAAAGCGGCAAAATGGCGTCGGGCCGGGAAAGCTGCAAGCGAAAGTTTTCCAGCCAGCGCTGGATACTATGAGGCATATCAAACCATGTATGGGTACAGAATGTACTTCACCAGTATACCGGATTAAGAATTCGCCACGCACAGGAAATTTTCAAAAGCACTGTGGCCAGCAAGCTATATGTTAAGATATTAACATCTCGATACGGATGAGTATTTTGACCACACGAGCCCTGTAGAAATATGAAACTTATCCCCGCGTTTTTGCTCCTTAATCTTGTTGTCAACGGCTGTATTGCACCCGCCTTTGCAGACACCCCGGTCAGTCTCTCCACCCCACCCGCCTCGCTGGAGAAATGGTACAAACCAGCCAATAAGCGCCAGGTGTGGTTACACACCATGTTTCGACTTCGTCGTGAAATGCAGGCCATTCGTGAATACGCTAAACAGAATGACCGGCCCGGCATGGAAAAATGGATATCCCGTCTGGAAAAAGATTACAACAAGATCGCCGACATGGTGCCCGAATGGGAAGAAGAGATAAAACCCCGGCTGTTACCAGAACTCGAGATGTTTGCAGGAAAAGGGGATACTTCCCGCGTTGCGAAAACACTGAAAATGATCCAGCGTACCTGTGACGACTGCCACAGCAATTACCAGCCGCTGGTGACTGCCATATACCGTTCACCATATTATGATGATATCCAGGTCAAGGATACCAACGGCATTCCGCAGAGTTTCGAAGACAACATGGAAGACCTGTCCGAATCCGTTAACCGAATCCTGATCGCGCTGGATGATGGTCACAAGCCCATTGCCCTGCAGGCCAGCCAGAACCTCGCCGGCCAGTTGCAGAATCTCGCTGATAGTTGCAACAGTTGTCATAAAAAAGACGAATACCCTCGCGAACGTATACTGGGCAAGGCCACCCTTCAACGTCTGGAATCTCTACAGGCAGGCATCGGCGAAGGGCGCGTGAAAGACAGTCAGGAGCTAATGGGTGAAATCGCTGTCACCGTGTGCGCACGTTGTCACAATACGCATCGTATTGTTTACGATCTGCGTAATGCGTTGCTGCCAGGTGAATAAAGCCCTGTGGGTGGTGAATTCTAAATAACCAACTAGCGGTACTGGCGCAGGTACATCCACTCGAATCGGCGTTTTGCCCAGTGGAACAGGCGGCTGGACGGCAGCACAAGACTGCGCTTTTCGGTGCGGGCGACCAGCATGCCACTGGTGCGGCTGTAAACACGGGATCGCCTTTCCAGCCCGAACCTAGCGACGGCCACCGCGACCACCGCCACCACCGCCTCTCGACATTCCTCCGGCGGGACGTCCCATGCTTCCCCCTGATCTGCTCATGCCTCCCCCTGGTCTGGTTACAGGTTGAGTGTTTGGTCGGTCTGGCCTGTTTTCCCGTCGCTCCTGCCTTCTCTCCTGGCCGGCCTGTCTTCTGTCCTGTCTCGCATCCAGATAATCGTCAACATCGTCGTTATCATAGTAATAACCGCCATTGCCATAGTACGGGTACCCGTAACCACCATATACACCGTCATGATCTGAACTATACCCAGAGCTGCTACAACCTGTTAGAAGCATGACAGCGGAGAGTGCCAGAGGAATCACGAATAGCCTGATAAATTGCCTCATGATCATTGTTCCCCTTTGGATGCCTGCGGAGGCCATCGCTGGATCAACAACAATGCACCGGTGGTATCGCCAATCAATGCGGTATCGCCGTTACTCGGCGCCTCATCAGGTGCAACCCATACGACCCCGCCTAATTCGCTCACGCGCTGCGCAGTCGCTTCAGGATCAGCAACCCGGACAACCGGCACCCAAAGCATGTGCTCTTTAACATTCTGCACAATACGGATACCTGCACGCCATTTTCCTTTGTGCAGGAAGACATCATAGTCGTCTCCCAAAGCCATCTCGTCATATCCCAACACGGATCGATAGAACTCCTCGATGTTATCCGGGTCGTTTGTCCAAATCTCATCCCACAGCCAATCACCGATGGCTGCCTCGGCATCGGCTGGATCTCCTCCCTTTGCGCTGAGTAACACCAGGTCTGCCCGTTGTGGATCACTGATCAGGGCAGCCCGACCGCGTTGATCCATATCAACCGGGCCTTTCAAGATCATTCCACCATTGGCCTTTACCAGGTTGGCTGCTGCATCCACATCGGCAACGGATACCGAGGGTATCCATACCCCGTCTCTGGTACCACCATCTGCTGGCTCCACCTGCAGGATTCCAGCAATAAGTTTGCCGTCATTACGCACTACCGCGTAGTGTCCCTGGTATTCGATCTGCCAGCCAAACAGCTCCTCGTAAAACTTCCCGGCCGACAGGGGATCTGGTGTCAGCAGATCATGCCAGATAAACTTGCCCGGATAGGTTTTGCCACTAGGGGTTTCTGTTATCGGGACTTGCGCCATTTCACGCCCGCCCTCTGACAGCTTGCCGAAATTGGCACAGCCACTCAGAAAAACTGCAACTGTAATTAAAACACCGACAAAACGCACTAATGATTGCATAGTATTAATCCATTTATACAAAAGTAATGACATAATCCGGACTAAGTCATTAATTAGGGCCGGCGATATATCGCCATAGCCCAGCGTGGTATTTGCTGAAATATTTTTCAGTGCGCTGTTACAGTTCTATCCCGGGAGCTGTGAAAAACCGCGAAACACTCAGACAGCGTGGACAGACGCCTAGTGATTGTCTTTTTTGCCGTCTTGCGCGGAGGATTCGTCCATTTTCTTGGTAACAGAGTCGGGCAGATTGATCTCCCCCTTACTGTTGCGGATCTGCAGTTTTGTAATGAGTCCATCCAGACCGTTGTCATTGATGATGGTGCTAAAGGAAGAGCGGTAGGTAAGCACCAGGCTTATGTTCTCAAAGCTGATGTCATAGATTTTCCACTGGCCGTCTGTGCGATACAGGGAGTACTTCACGTCAATAGTCTGCCCGCTATCCAGAGAAATCTTTGCACGCACGGCGGCCTTCCTGTCACCGGCCTGGTAGCGGGAGGGCAGGTAGACGATCTGTTCATCGAGCAGGGTATCATCCGCGTAGGCGCTCATTGCCGTGACATAGGAGCGGATAAGCAACGTGCTGATTTCATCGATCAGGCGCTGGCGCTGCTCAGCATTTGTATCGCGCCAGTATTTGCCCATGATGATGCGGGTTATGCGTGGAAAGTCCAGGTAGGGAACGACCAGTTCGTTACTGATCTCGTAAGCAACTGACTGGTCCTTATTGATCTGCTCGGCGCTGGCGCTCAGACGGTCCAGGAGCTCGTCGATCATCCCCTCGACCAGGGGTTGCGGTAGGTCATGGTCGTCTGGTTGCGTGGCGGCCGATCCGGCAGTAGCGAAAGCGAGCATCGCAACCAGGGTGATTATGGCAAGTAATGAACGTAAGGTATTCATGAATGAATGCATGCTCTGGCTCCCATTTCCCTGGCCGCTACCGGTTACGGTTAGAGGTCGTATCCCGTCAGAATTGCCAATAGTAATAACAGCAGAGTCATTTATCAAATGAGTTATATGCATTGTACTGATGCGCTTTATGCATGATTGAATGCGGTGGGTGTCCGGATGGTACCCACGATCAGGGGACGATCAATACCGGGGTTTTGCTGATTTTCTATTTCTTGCCTGTCTTTTTACTTTTGCCCTTCCCTTTACCCTTCCCTTTACCCTTCCCTTTACCCTTCCCTTTACCCTTCCCTTTGCCCTTCCCTTTACCCTTCCCTTTGCCCTTCCCTTTGCCCTTCCCTTTGCCCTTCCCTTTGCCCTTTCCTTTGCCCTTTCCTTTGTCCTTTCCTTTGCCCTTTCTTTTACCTTTGTTGTTTTTGTCTTTCTTGCTTTTGCCACCAGCCTTGTTCTTTTTCCCTGGTTTCTTCCCTTTATCTTTGGCTGGCTGGGTTATTCCTGATGCAGCAAGCAGTTCAGCGGCAGCAGCGATTACCTTGCTGGCACGTGCTTCACTGAAACCGGGAATGGAAACGATTTTTTCTACAGATGCTCCGGCAAGGTCGGCAAGGTCGATGACGTGGTGTTCGGCCAATGTTTCTGCTGCTGCCGGCCCAATGCCGGGAATATCGATAATGGCTGGTTTCATGTTGTTATGTCTCTGTTTTTCCAATGATGATATGTATGCGGAATGGTACTTACAACAAAGCTATTTATCAAATGAATTATACGTATTATTCTGATACGCTTTACGCATGATTGAAACACGCCTGCTGCGCAACGCGATCATGCTCGCCGAGCACAGGAATTATGCCCGGGCTGCACAGGCACTGAATATCAGCCAACCCACCCTGACCCGCAATATCCAGACGCTGGAAAATCAGGTCGGTGCCCGGTTGTTTGACCGCAAGAGCCGCACGGTACTACCGACACCTGTGGGCGAAGAGCTGTTGAAACACGCCAGGCTCATCGTCTCGTCGACACTGGCGCTGGAAGACGGGATGCAGCATTACCTGGGACTGGAAACAGGCACGCTGTCGATTGGTGTCGGCCTGTTTGCTGCCAGCCTGCTAGGACCGGCAATTGGCCGGTTCATGGAACAGCATCCAAACATCAGAATAAATATCGAGGTCGACAGCTGGCTCACTCTGCACGACAGGCTCAAGCAGGCTGAATTCGACTTTGTCCTGGCGGAGACACTGGTGGAGACAAGTGGACTGAACAAGATGCAGGACCTGGAAGTCATGAATTTAATCCCGCACCAGGGCTTCTTCTTCTGCCGCCGCGGACACCCACTCCTGAAAACGGCATTACGGTCACCAGGCGATCTTCTCCGGTACCCTCTGATTATCCCGATGCTACCTGAGCGGGTTGTAGCGCTGTTTCGCCAGCTGTTTAAGAAGAGCGGGGATGACCTGCAGTCCATCAGGCAAATAACGTCGATACAATGCAATGACATGTCAGTGATGAAGGATACCGTTGCCAGCAGCAACGTTATCGGAATGGCAATCTACGGAACGGTGAGCGAGGAACTGAAGCGAAAGCAGTTCGTGGCCCTGCCAATCCGAATTCCCGAGCTTAAGACCAATTATGGAATTTTGAAAAAGCAGGGATTATCCCTGTCCCCGGCAGCATCGGCCCTGGTCGATATTCTTGTTGAAATCAATGCAGTATTAAGTGAGCAGGAAGCCCCGCTTGTTGAGTCCCTGGGCCAGACATCCCAATAGCAGCCCATGCGTCGCGCAGGGTGAAAAGCGCTGTGGTAAGGAGCAATTCCCCGATCTGTGCAGCCAGGTTCTCCGCCTGGTCCTGGATTATAAAATCGACCAGCACTTCCATAGCTATGAAACCTGCTCTCAGGCCGGGATTTATGCAACTGCCGGGTTAATATTTCTGGGGGATGATGTGCCTGCCCTCGAGCGAGGCCTTGTCGTCATACTTGTCCTTCAGGTTCCGCTTGCCCAGCTTCACCTTGGATCGCGGCAATTCCTTGTAGGGAATCTGACTGAGTAGATGGGAAATACAGTTCAGACGAGCATGCTTTTTGCTATCGGAGGGCACAACATGCCATGGTGAGAAATCCGTATCGGTGGCCTCGAACATGGCATCCCGGGCACGTGAATAGTCATACCAGCGGCTGTAGGATTCCGTATCCATCGGGCTCAGCTTCCATTTCTTTCGCTCATCATCGATACGGCCCTGGAAGCGACGCTGCTGTTCATCCATGCTCACGTCAAACCAGTACTTGATCAGGATAATGTCATTCTCGAGGATCACCCGTTCGAACGCCGGGGTCATTTTAACAGCGCGCTCATACTCATGGTCGGTACAAAACCCCATGACACGTTCGACCCCGAGACGGTTGTACCAGCTGCGATCAAACAGAATAATTTCCCCCGCCGCCGGGAAATGGCTTAAATAGCGCTGCATATACAGCTGGGTCTTCTCGCGTTCTGTCGGTGCCGGCAGCGCAATCACCTTGAATACACGTGGACTTACCCGTTCCGTGATGCGCTTGATAACACCACCCTTGCCGGCCGCATCACGGCCCTCGAAGATGATGATGACCTTCGCGCCCGTCTTTCTCACCCAGAACTGCAGTTTGACGAGCTCGCCCTGCAGCTTCTCCAGTTCATCTTCGTAGGCCTTTCTGGAAAGCTTCTGCGGCTTGTCACCGCCTGCCGGTTCTGCTGCTGCGGATTTTTTGTGTTTTTTTGCCATTGGTCTGTCCTTTCTTGTGAAATGCCAAACAGTTTCTGTATGGTAACAAAGAAGTGGACCTGAGGTTAGAAGCCGTGGACTTTAGGGAAAAGTGCTTTTACTCTTGATGAAATCCACGCTCTTTGGGTAAAGCTGAAACCGGGAACATAATATGAAAAACCTGCTGCCACGACTGCCTGTATCTGCCCTGAATCGATCCAGGGCTATTTTGATATCGGGTGCCTTTCTTCTCTTTGTGATAGCGCTTCCCGTACTGGCTGAGACAGAACCGGATGCAGATGCTATCGACTGGTTAAACCTCGGCATGGGGCTGTTTGGCGGACTGGCCATGTTCCTGTTTGGCATGGAGCAGATGTCCGAAGGGCTCAAGGCAGCGGCGGGAGATACACTCAAGGATCTGCTTTCCCGCCTGACCAAAAACCGGTTTATGGGTGCAATGACCGGTGCCTTTGTGACTGCTGTACTCAATTCCTCATCGGTCACTACGGTGCTGGTGGTTGGCTTCATTTCTGCAGGTTTTATGACGCTCTCCCAGTCGGTGGGTGTCATCATGGGGGCAAATATTGGCAGTACCTTTACCGCCCAGATAGTGGCCTTCAATATAACCCAGTATGCGCTGATCATGGTAGCCATCGGTTTCCTCATGCTGTTTACCGGTAAATCTGAAAATACCCGGCATTACGGCAGCATGGTCATGGGACTGGGGCTGGTCTTTTATGGCATGGGTGTGATGGGGGACGCCATGCTGCCATTGCGCAGCTACCAGCCATTTCTTGACCTCATGGTCAGGATGGAAAACCCGCTGCTGGGTATCCTGGTCGGAGCGGTTTTCACGGGGCTGGTCCAGTCCTCGGCGGCAACCACCGGCATCGCGATTGTGATGGCCTCATCCGGTCTTATTACCCTGCCGGCCGGGATAGCACTGGCCTTTGGCTCCAACATAGGTACCTGTGTTACCGCCGTCCTGGCATCTCTGGGCAAGCCGGTGGAAGCTGTGCGGGCAGCGATGGTACACATTCTGTTCAATATTGCCGGTGTATTGCTCTGGGTTATGTTTATTCCACAGTTGGCCGATTTCGTCGCGGCGATCTCACCAAGTTCCCCTGATCTGAGCGGCAAGGCACGGATTGCGGCCGAAGTGCCACGCCAGATAGCCAATGCCCATACGGTATTCAACGTAGCCAATACCCTGCTGTTCATCAGTTTCACCACTTTTTTTGCACGGCTGGCGGAAAAACTGGTGCCGGAACGGCCGGTAGAGGAGAAGATTATCATCGAACCCCGTCACCTGGATGAGGAGGCACTCCAGGTTCCTGCCATGGCACTTGAACAGGCACGACTTGAACTTGGCCACATGGGTGAGATTATTATCGAAATGTTCTCGACCCTGCGTGCAGCAGTAACCGAAAAGGACAAGCAGAAATGTGATGCCATACTGAAACAGGATCACAAGGTGGACATTTTGCACGATGCCATTCTTGAATACCTGCGTGAACTACGCCAGGAACCCCTGTCGGACAAGCAAAGTAACAGCTTTCAGGCATTGATGAGTGCCACGGTGAACCTGGAAAACCTGGCAAATATTATCAACGATGAACTGGTTGGGATTGGTAAGGATTTCATTGATACAGCGGTTGCACCCAGCGAGGCCACCCGCGTGTTATTCACCAGTCTGGCAGACAAGATAGCTCATGCGATTGACCAGGTAATCCAGGCGGTGCGGGAAGAGGATGAAAAGGCCGCAGAAGAGGTTATTACTCTCAAGGACGACGTTCGCCGCATAGCCGACGAGTTCCTCCTGCGTCAGTCCGAGCGCATTGGTATTAAGGACAGCGGGCATCTAAGCCTGGTGCGACTGGAGATGGAACTGCTGGATAAACTGCGCGGCATCTATACCCTGGCCAAGCGCATCGCCAAGGACTTCGTACCCGACGAAGTGGCGAGCAAGGCGTGAGTCAGGCTCCAGTGCTGCCTGTTAATCCTTATCTCAATGGCAAAGGCCCGTATTAGACGGGTCTTTGCTCATCTTGAATTAAAGGAGAAACAAACGACTGTTCAATAAATGTATTCCCACTCGTCGTCATGCGGCAGTGTCTCGCCCACAAGCAGGTCCAGCATGACTACCATGACGTGGGTGTTGACCAGCATTTCCGTCGCGGACAATTGTGCACCCTGCTTGATATCAAGCTTATGCAACCTGTTGTCGATTAGACGCAGCATTTCACGTGCTGTTTTGAATGCCTTCTGCTTGGCCTTCTCTACGTCCCCCTGAGATCTTTTTGGGTCCTTGGTAATCTCATGCGCTTTTTGAAGTTCGGTCAACAGCGACTCCATCGTAGCGCTATACTGCGTCTCGTCGAACGCATCCCCGGGCACATCCGCTGCTTGCACATTGATACTCATCATTGCTGCGCTCATAGCGAATAACATTGTCAACACAAGAGTGACTAAACGGTTTTTTATCATCCTTATCTCCTTATTATGATTTGAATTAAATGAACCTGACTACTCTGAATGACGTGAACAGGTTAAACCCTGTCCCCACACTTTAAAATGTAGACACCTTCTGGCCAGTTGCCAATCAATATCCGGCGCAAATTGTAGCTCAGTGAATACGAATTACCTCCTTTATACCCTCATGAACATGCGAAAGATCGTTCGCCAAAAGTAGTTTTGACAGCGCTTCGGTATTGGTACGCTGTCGGCTGGCAAGCAAAGTCGCCATATGCCTGATGAGTTTTAGGGCTATAAGGTGATCCTTGTCAAGGAGATCGTTGAATTTGTCCTGCGGCATACGCAAGACCAACGTATCCTTTGTGGCGCGTATCGTTGCAGAACGCGGCAAGCCATCCAGGATTGCGATTTCACCGAAACAAGTTCGAGGCCCGAGCGTTTTAATTGTTTTTTCACCGCCATCTGATTCTTTCAATACCTCTACTTCGCCACTGTACAGGGCGTACCAGGCATCCCCGGCATCACCTTCGTGTAATAAAACATCACCGCTCTTGAATTTTTGCGTTTCGAGGATATGGATTATTTCACTGATTTCACGCGGTTCGAGGTCTTCAAACATCGGGGTTGTTAGCAGAAAGGTAATCATGTTTTCATGTGAAATGTATGCTTCCATGAGCTCCTCCATAAAATATTTGTTAACAATAATATTCTGGCAATACGCCACTTTGGTGCCGGCCACGTGGTTTAATAATGACTCGATCTTAGGCGTAGATCAACTGATACCGGAAAGCCATATTACTGGAATATTCTACCTGCGCGCATCCCTGAAAGGATTGATACAGATCAAAGGACGATTCGCGACAGTTTTCAATTATGGGGTTTGAAAGATTTAGTGCGCCGATCGGCGCCGAAACCACGCGTTATCCATATGAAACAAGGGCGCTGAACGCGCCCTTGTCCGGTTCGTAACGAAACTGACTACAGATCTGCCCAGGCTGAAGAAAGGGTTTCATCGATAATGCCATCGCCGTTTTGATCAACTTCAAGCTGGACATTTATTGAATCCACAACGGTCAGCGTTACGCTGGTGTTGCCTGCACCCACACAGGTGATCTGGCCGGAATCGGGATCAAAGGCACCTACCCC
>Ga0316193_10002998_pt1 | contig 12040 bp, 11 predicted proteins | sample MerIslsedime2_MG_FD_207735 | JGI IMG/M metagenome (GOLD analysis project Ga0316193, IMG submission 207735) | Coastal sediment microbial communities from Maine, United States - Merrow Island sediment 2 | ecosystem: Environmental > Aquatic > Marine > Coastal > Sediment | place: USA: Maine... | reverse complement strand
ATCAGTCTTCCAGCTCCGGTGGTTTGACGGTATCCCATGCCACGGGTTCAGCAGCATGCATTTGCCGCATATCATCGTTGCCAGCTTCAGCACGTAGCCGGGCACCAAGAACAAGGGCGAAACACAGCAAGGCAAAGCTGATCACGATCGCAGTCAGCACCAGGGCCTGTACCAACGGATTGGCAACAGCAGCAGCCTGCGCATCCTCGGCCGAGGCCAGCAGTGGCGGCGTCAAACTAGCGAAGCGCCCGGCAGCAAACACGACCAGGTTGATCGCTGCGCCGAGCATGGTCAGCCCGATAACCACGCGAAAAAGATCACGCGACAACGACAGATACACTGCAGTGGCGACAACAATTGAAATAGATAACAGCACCAGCAGTGTCATGTCACCTCTCCCTGATCATCCAGCAGCGCAAACAGGTATGTCGCAAAAGCGCCCCATACTGCAGCAAAAACACCAACATCGAACATGATGACTGTTGATAGCTTGAACACGCTGTTGCCGGCTTCGATGCTCCACCACTGGTGGGTAAGATAAGGGTTGCCATCCCAGGCGCCGGGTATACCACTGATCAGCGCCAGTAGTACGCCTGCGACTGCCAGTTGTAACGGCTGCAACGGCAGACGGCGACGGGCATCGTCTATGCCATAGACGATCGCCAACAGGGCTGTGGCTGCTACCGCCACCAGGCCTGCAATGAAACCACCACCCGGTGCGTTATGGCCGCGCAATAAAATCCACACGGATGCCAGCAGCATAAGCCAGTAGGCGGTTCGCGACACGTATTCAAGCATCAATGAACGCGATGTCATGATGCGCTCCTGCGCTTGCGCATGGTGCGTAACAGCGGCCAGGCCGCCAGCGCTGAAAATGCCACGACTGCAATTTCGCCAAAGGTATCGAGCGCGCGAAAGTCAACCAGAATGACGTTGACTACATTGCGCCCGTGCGCTTCGGGCAGACTGTTCGCAGCGAACCATTCAGCCAGGCTGCGATCAGCAGGCAGACTGAACATGTGCGCCAGCAGGATGAATGTACCCATGCCGGCAGCCAGGGCAACAGCCGCATTCAGCAGCCACGGTTCGGGGTATCTTGATGGTGCGCCATAGTGAGGCAAAACCGCGGCAGCCACCACGACCAGTACCGTTTCCACCATAAACTGGGTGAATGCCACATCCGGTGCGCCGGCGAACAGAAACAGCACTGCACTGCCATAACCGACCAGGCCGATGACCATCAGCAGCGCCAGGCGGTCATGTAAAAAGGGCGCTGCCAAGGCGCCGGCACTGATCAGAACCGCAGCCGCTACAAGTGCCCATCCCTGATCATAGCCGGACCATAATCCTGCCCAAAGCACAGACCCGTCCGCTTCACCGGCCAGCCATCCACCAAAACCGAGCAATAATAAAGCTGCCAGGGTGAGCCGCATGTAACCGGCCAGGTTGCCATGCTGCAATGCCTTCGTGTGCCAGGCTGCAACACGAGTCAAACCAACAAGCAACCGCTCGAACATCGCTGCCGGGCCATAACGATCCAGTCGCGTCAAACCACTCAGATAACGATGCAGTCGCTCCCAGAACAAAAACAGAACAAGACCGATAACGAGGGTAACTTCTGCAGCCGTAACGAAGGTCCCAAACGAGTGACTGGCAACCAGACCACCAATGTCAGCACCCGGCGCCATGACTCTCGCTGCGTCGACTAACAGGGGGTCGGTAAATTCAGGCATAAACTCGAATTCGAGGCCGACGATTGCAATCAGCAAGGGCGGTAACAGCATGCGCCACGACACCTCGCGCACCTTGACGAACGCAGGGTTTGCCGGCCCCCAGAAAACCCGGACTGCTGCCACCGCCGCCACCGCAACGGCGATACCATTAACGAACAACAATCCATAACTCACTATCGCCAGCAAATCCGTGCCTGACTTCGCAGCACTGACCACATCCTTGGCAACATAGCCGAACGACAACGGCAGCCCCGCCATCGACAGGCCCGCGAGTATCGCCGCCACCATGGTGAAAGGCATCTGGCGCCGCAAACCCATCAGATGATCGATGCTGCGGGTACCGGTGGCATGATCGATATTGCCGGCAACGAAAAACAAGGGGGCTTTGTAGAGCGCATGGGCAAACAGAAAAGCAATCACTGCCAGCGCGGCCTCCTCGTTAGGCAACCCGATCAGCAACACCAGTGTACCCAGCGCGGAAACGGTCGAGCGGGCAAGGATGCGTTTCAGGTCACGTTCGCGCAATGCCAGCAGCGCTGCCCATACAGCTGTGATGGTTCCTATGCTGATCAGTGATACTTCCCAAAACAGGAGTTCGTTGAAAGCCGGATCGAGACGGGCCAGCAAATAGATACCGAGCTTCACCATTGTTGCTGAATGCAGGTAAGCACTTGCCGGCGTCGGTGCTGACATCGCATTGGGCAGCCAGAAGTGAAACGGGAACTGCGCCGACTTTGTAAAACATCCAATGAACAACAGAACCAGTACAACAGGAAGACGGGGGTCTTCGACCAGAACCGGGCCGGATGCAACAATAGCTTGCAGTGACCAGGTGCCAGCGATTTGTGCGAGCAGAATGAATGCTGCCAGTAAGGCAAGACCGCCACCCAGTGTAATGAACAGTGCCTGGCGTGCCGAGGCACGTGCCTGTTCATCAGTGTGTTTGAAACCGACCAGAAAAAAAGATATCAGGCTGGTCAGTTCCCAGCATAGAAACAGAAGCAGAAGATGGTCGGCACTGACCACACCGACCATCGCAGTCATGAACAGCAGCATTAGTACAAAGAAACGCCCTGCAGAAGCGTCATGCGCCATGTAGCCACTGGCATAAATGAACACCATGGTGCCAATGCCGGCGATCAACACCAGGAATTGTGCTGATAAGGCATCAATATACCAGTTAAGCCCAACTCCCAGGCTGGGCACCCATACCAGTTGCAGCTGCCATGGTAAAGGAATTGAACTTAATGCCCACACGAGGCCAACGAACAATCCTAGAGGAACCAGCGCCACCCATAACATATCGCTATTCCTTGCGCTTGCCCTCGCGTCAGCATGACTCATATAACATCCCTGAGTGGTACCACGGTATTCCACCACGGAACGACCATTAACTATTACCTCTTATTCAGACCCAGCAGCCACCTTCGGCCCGCAAGCAGCGCCATTATACCAGTATGTGCCTAACCCTGACCGTGTGCATATCAGTTAAGTTTGCGCCATGGTCGATAAGGAATTTCCGCATGGGTATAGCGATAGTTCAGTGCTGCACCATGTTCCGACAGCAGGTGCCTGAAACCCCATACCAGGCCGATAATGATGGCCAGTCCTTTGAAAGCGGCTGCCATTGCAGCGATGGCAAGAAATATAAGTTCACTCATGATTCCATCCCCTGTTAAATTGATTGGCTTGCATTGAAGCGGTGTTTCAACCGGCTACAGGATTTATTATGGGGCAGACAGAAATAAATAAAATCCGTATTATATATGTTAACTATTCGTATTATTCGAACTATTAAGCTATATCGATGAAATAGATATCTGACCTTACTCTACGAGCCTGGACGTGACCCCGAAGACCCTGCAGACCCCCGCTATATACATGTAATTTAATTAAGGAAAATCGGGAAAAGACCACATTTATATTGTCTTAAACGGCCTACCCGCCTTAGCAGGAATGACTCGCCTTTTTTTGCAGGGTTGATATTTCCTCCTTAAAACGTTCACTGCCAAGCACATAATTACCATTGGTGGAAGTTCGAATATGATTAATAACATCGGAATCCATATACGCATTGAACAGGTTGCGATAAGCCTGCTGTCGCGATTGATTACACTCCACGAGCGCTAGATACTCTTCATAAGGCCTTTAATAAGCGGTATGTTTTAGAAGTTAAAGCTGTGTTAACTTTTCCTGAACATGAACCGCATCAACCCCAACAAGCTTCTCAACTCGAAATGGACAGCAGTTCAACCCGTGAACAAGCAACGTCATTTCATCGTAACAAACGTCATCCAGTCTGATGACGGCTTAGTCACTGCCTGTGAAATAGAAGCGGTGCTGACGCGCAAGGTGTCAGAGCTGGACTGGCGCGAGCTGAAAGATTCCAGTCGTTGGATTATGGGCTGGAAATGATCTTGGTCAGGGATGTCAGCGAAATTACAGCAACCGTATCTGCCCCCAGCACAATTTAATTCAAGCAGTCCGACTAACAGCGATTTAGACTTCGAAAAGGGGGCTGAAAACCATAAGTCGCCGCCTCCTGATCGTAGGCATCCAGAGATAAACTCGAATGGGCTTACCACCCAATCAGGAGACGATTTATGCAACTCTATTGCGGAATCGACCTTCACAGCAACAACAGCGTGATTTCATTGATTAATGACAACGATCAATTATGGTATTGCGATGGAGAAGGTATTAAAGGTGTCTGACCTCATTAATTTATGCACTGGTAGAATAAGCTGTTGACTATTGACCTGAAGCCCGTGTGACTTGTTAGACATGAACAGCCAGCTGAAGAAGCACACGATCTTGTCCGGCACCGGTCTGGTCGTCGCCGACATGATCGGTGTGGGTGTTCTTGTCAGTACCGGTTACATGGCTCAGGACATGTCCGCCAAACCGATACTGATTGCATGGTTACTGGGCACCGTGGTCGCCATTTGCGGTGTAATGGCTTACTCGGGTGTTGTTGCAGCGATCCGCCAGTCCGGGGGCGAATACCGGTTTCTCTCTGACCTCGTACATCCGTTCCTGGGTTATGTCGCGGGATGGGGATCGCTTGTCCTCGGATTCTCGGCCGCAATCGCGGTAGACGCCCACGCCATTGGCAGTTTCCTGAATACACTGCTGCCAGGCCCCGATCCTCGCCTTGTCGGCGCCATCCTGATCGTTTCAATCACGATCCTCCAGGGCTGCGATACGAACCTGTCCCACAGAAGCCAGAACCTGTTCGTCAGCTTCAAATTAAGCTTCCTGCTGTTATTTGTGCTGCTGGCGCTGATAATGGGCGATAATGCGATACCCACCTGGTCACCACCCAACCAGACGGAAGGCTTCCCCTGGATAAAGGTGATCGAAAACCAGTTCTGGATCGCATTTGCATTCAGCGGATGGAACGCAGCGGTCTACACTGCCGGTGAATTTCGTAATCCGGGCCGTGACGTTCCACGTTCGATGATGATCGGTCTCGTCGTTGTTGCCATGCTCTATCTCGCTATCAACTGGGTATTTGTGGCCAACCTGACACCAGCTGATGCTGTCGCTGTGTTCACCTACGAGGAAACACGGATTACGCTCGCACACCTGATTGCAGGTGATATCTTCGGCCAACACGGCGGACGAATAGTATCGGTTCTGGTTATTATCATTTTTGTTTCCGCCATCAGCGTGATGATGATGATCGGCCCGCGGGTCTATGCTGCGATGGCCGATGATGGCTACCTGCCTAAGATCTTCAAGCTGCGCGATGGTAAACCACCGTTGAACGCGGCGCTGTTACAGGCGGCGGTATCGCTGTTGTTATTGTTCTCGCATACCTTGAGAGAAGCGGTGCTGGCCGCCTCCGCTTTTCTGCTGCTGTTTACCGCACTAACCGCTGCTGCGCTGTTCAGATTACGCCGTTACAACCGACAGCCCTATCCGTCACGTTATCAACTGATCGCATCAGCACTCTACATACTGGCGGTCTTGGTTATTCTGATAACCGGGCTTCAAACAGCGACCGTCCAATGGTACGCCTTCGGGATCGTGTTGACTTTAGCCATATTGACATACATGGTTACGCTATATGCCAGACGCTTCAGGTAACGTGAATAAATGGCTGTTACTCCGGCGTTGGATTCATACAGAACTATGCAACTGTCCGAAATTATTTTTGCTCTTAGGATCAGCCCCCTTGATAAGATAATTCGCTGCTAGCGTTTAAAACACGTAATTGATCGCGGCAAAGCCCTTGATCACATAGTCCTGATCTACGATGGGGCTGTTGATCACTTCATCACTGAATTTCTCAAGATTTACATCCATGACGAAAAGCCACTCTCGTGTAATTTCGATGAATAGACCGACACCTGCCTCGACACTGGTTGTGCTGTCCAGTTCGTAGGCCGGCCTTGCGACCGTTGCCTTGTCGGTGGGTACGCCGAAATCATAATTGGCTATTTCTGAGCTCAGATAGTTGACACCCAGCTGGGGTGTGAGTCGGAAAATACCGGATTGCAGGCCCTTGCTGATTCGCAGGCCGGCTGTACCGCCTCCGATCCTGTCGAGCACGTCGTGCTGATATCCCAGTTCGAGATCGACGACACCGGGCAATTCAGCCTGGATTGCCAGCCCTGCCAGAAAAGTATCTTCCCTGTCACCCATGCCTGCGAGGAAGGGGCTGTCTTCTTCTTTGTAAACTCCGATACGGTATTCACCTGTCAGCGCCAGGCGAAGTTTCCCGCTGCCGGCAATACCAAACTGGATTCGGGGTCCGAATACCTGCAAGCGTTCACCGGTATACGTGATCGCGGGTATGAACTGGTAGACACCGCCGTTATATTCTCGGTAAGGACTGGTGCGGGCGATAACACCGACGCCCACACCCAACCGTCCTAGCTTGCCCAGTGGCAGATAAAGTTCCACATCGAAGTGACGTGTTTGTTCTTCTTCGATAACGAAGGCAGCACGGCTGAAGCTGGGTGGTGCCTTGGGTGCATACCGGTTTGAAAAACCGATGGGCTCTACAGGTATGCCTATGAAATTCTTATCGATGCGTTTATTGTCATTCTCATCATGGAAAACGAGCAATGCGTACTCGCCTGGCGGTAGCTTGTCGATGATGTAGGGAGCATTGTCATTAACGTTATATCTGACAGACTTGACCGGATTGCGCAGGGCGCCGAACGCATTGGCCGAATCATAAAGCTGGAACTCGATCGTGCCTGATTCCGGTGGATTATCCAGGCTGATCGTCAGCGTGGCGGCAATAGTCGGGAAGCTGTTCAACAGCAGGTATGTCGAAATGATAATCCTGCCACAAGCTGAAAGTGTTATTGCTCTGATGAATACCATGATGATCATTGTGGCCTTGATTGCCTGAGGGGCTGAGAACCATGCTACATTATCAGTAACACTACAATCAGTTGACGTCTATCATGACTTCATTGCGACGCAGGAACGGTAGTGTCCATGGTGGGTTGTACCCTGCCCAACGGGGTTCAGAAACAGGTGACAGGTCATTGGCTGCAATCCACTGCTTGAGTTGAATCGTTTTTTCATCAATCGCCTTTTCATGCGACGATCCCGAGTACCGAACGACCGCCACTCGCTTTTGGGGCTGGCTGGAGAGTTTTACGTCTTCATTCAAGGGTTCAGGTGCGGTTTGTATGGAATAGCTTGCCGGTAGCACGAACATATAGCGCCAGCCCTGCTCATTTTTTTGTTCCAGTACCGGCACCGTCATGTCGATTTTTTCACCGTTGCCAGACCCACCTGGATTGGCAATGACCGGCGCAGTCATCGCAATTTCGCTGGAGGTGGTATTGTCTCCGGAGATGTATCCAAACAGCTTACGAAAAGCCAGGTTGCCCGCTTTATCAAAATCGTCTTCGATATAGGTCTCAGCAACCACCATAGGCTCATACAGGCGAAGTTCATAATTATCTTCGGCCATGAGTACATCATAACGTGCTTCCTCGACGGTATTGACACCAAAAACACTGCAACCTGATATAAACGGTATGGTGATCAAGCTCGAAATTGAACGGCGCATACTGTTATTCCGTATAGATAATTTTAATCAGGCAACTATAAGCTATCACGTGTGAAAAACTTGTGAAAAAACCGACAAAGTATCCGTAATAATTTGCTCAAACCCGGAAGTCTTAACGAGAGGCAAGACCGGGCAGGATGAGTAATATCCGGTATCCGGGAAAGGGATTAGATCCTTATAGTTTTCCACTGTGCGTCATAAGGCCAGGTGCGCTTAAACATCAGGAGTTGTGCCGGTCCGACCCAAATATACGACACAAACGATCAATATTACCATTACGAAAAGTAATGATTGTCATTTGCATCTTACGCCGACATTATTATATGGTGTAAGTCTAACGGTGCCGGCTTGCGTATGGATTGGCCAGCATTCGAAATGACTTCGGAGGTATGTAATGAGATATCTAAAGCCGGTGTGTTTTATAACTGCACTGTTTCTGTTATCGGGCCAGGCCCTGTACGCGAAAGGCCCTAAAGGTGGCCCCTCTTTCGAAACTTATCAATGGACCGAGGTACGGCCAACCCAGTTCTTTGATCCTTTACACTGGGAACCACGGGCCGGCCTGCAGGCGGTTGAACTGCACAATAAACTTTACGTCATAGCCGGACGCTCACCTAAAAACACGAACATACCCCGTGACAGCCAGATCCACGGCGATGTCTGGGTCAGTCACGACCTCGGTGCGAACTGGATAGAGTTACTAGAGGATGCCGAGAGTGCAGGTCTATGGCGTAACCGTGCCTACTTCGAGGCCGTGACAAAAGCAAACCACATGTACATCATCGGTGGTCAGAACTTCATCGCGATACCGAGGCCATTTCCTTGCTCCGAATGGCCACCGCAATTAGGCCCCTGCCCTGATTTCATCACCGTATCCGACTTCTTCAATGATGTCTGGCGCAGTACTGACGGCGTCAATTGGGAAGAATTGACCAGCACCGCACCCTGGGAGGCCCGGGCCGGCTTAAGCGCCGCCAGTTTCAAGGGAAAGCTTTGGGTAATGGCCGGCTCGCAAAATGATGACGCCTCGATTGGCGGCTTTGATCGCAAGTTCTTCAACGATGTCTGGTATTCCAAAGACGGCAGTCAGTGGCATGCGGCAACCATGAGCGCACCCTGGGAAGCACGTGCCGGTGCCGTGGTTCTGGTCAAGGGCGGTTGGCTCTATCTATTGGGTGGCGAGAAAAGTTTCGAAAACCCGGCAGATTACTTCAATGATGTCTGGCGGACAAAGAACGGCAAAAACTGGGAACTGGTGACAGCAAATGCTGGATGGTCGCCACGACCAGGTCACAAGTGTTCAGTGCTGGCAAATCATTTTGTTTGCATGGGTGGCTTTGGTCTTCCTGCGAATCCAATGGATATCTGGGTAAGTAAGGACGGCGCCAACTGGAAACAGGTAAGTGACTCACCCTGGAACGCCGTCACACCCGATGAGATTCGCTATGATTTCGACATGCTTACAGTCAAGGGCGGAGCAACGGGCCAGAAACCGTCAATCTATACCTTTGGTGGTGATCGTGAGACATTCTTCCTGCCGCCCGAAGTGAACTTTTTCCGTGTTGAAAATGACGTGTGGCGCTATAGCCCGATGGAATAAAAAAATTTAGGGTCAGGTTGGACTTACACCTTTTTACGCAGACTTTTAATTTAGATCCAGTATACTGTACTGGTCCCGTCACACACATTCGCTTCTAAAAACTATCTCTCAGCGGAGGATGCACGTGAATTATTTTATCAACACATCGACAAACTTATTGATTTTACTCTCTATTACTGCTGTCATGGGTCGTGCTAGCTTTGCCCACCTGCCCGCCTATGAAGGTGAGCGGGTAAGGAATGACAATCACTTTACCGAGGAGGGCTTTGCCTGGCCTGTGCGTGGTGAATGCGATATCAACGCCGTTGGCCCCACGGATATCGACGCAGGCTCGGCCAATATTTTCCTCGGTCCGGGCAACGTCCCGCCCAATTTTTTCTGTGCTTTCACCGCGCAGGATGACTGGAGCTTCGAGTTTCCGCTCGACATCATCGAATCGACACGCACTCCGGCACCCGATCCGACGACGCTGGGACTGCCGCTGGAAGAAGGCTATATACCGTGCTTCCCGGGCAACCCGAATCCATTCCAATGTCCCCGCCAGATCGCTGATCCGACGCGGCCTGGCGAGGTCATTCGTCTGCCCGGCCAGTGTGTCGACCTCGGCCAGCCGGGCGATCCTGCAGCCTCGCCAGTACCGGACGGTAGTTATCACTGCGCCCTGCTGCCAGGTTCACCGCGACCACGCACCAGCGGTGTGAGTTTCAGCACCTTGACCGGCAGCGATGATGTCGACTGGGCGGTCTATCGATACGACCCCGTGTACGCTGAAGTGCCTATTGTCGGTGCGCCCCAGGTGCCGGCCTGCACTGAGACCATCAAGTCCTTCGTCAGCTTTGCCTACGCCGGCCCGCTAGGTTTGAAAGATGCGCGTACAGGCGAAGCGATTTTCATGCCGATCGACCTTGCCGGTCGCCTGCCCGGAGAAATACGCAATAACCTGCCCGATGGCTACGGCATTCGGGTAAAACGGCCATCAGGTGACAAACCCAGTCGCCGCGAACCACGTGAAGGCTATGCCTCGGGTTTCGCACAAAACGCCTGGTTGCTGGCGGAGGATTCCGTCGTTGAATGCATCGACAACTTCGAAAAGTGCCTGGCGGATCAAACCGGTGAACTGTCGAAGCACTACAACTACAACGACATCTTTTTTCTGGATGAAGACGAACCGGTTACCCTGTACCTCGCGTGGTGGGTCGATAAAGGCGCGCAACGAAGTAACGAACGGCACGATGATGACAAGGAACAAGCCCGATCCGGGAACAAACAACTGACGGACGTTTCACTGACCACAGGTGTGGTCGACCAGTTTATTGTCGGCGATTTCATCAATATTGGACAGACCGGCCCTTTGACGGGCAATGGGCGTTACATCCACGGTCGCTGCCGCGATCCGCGTGAAACCGGCAAAGTGAATATCACGATTGAAACCAACCAGTGACGGTACAACGAGCAGGGCATCCTAGCGGTGCCCTGCTCTGCACGCTGCTTGAATGCTGAAACACCTGGTGGAGGAAATTAAAGGGGGCACCCATAAGTCGTTATCTGTCAACAGGGCGATAACAACCGAAGTGTAAACACCCTAAAATATATCTTTGGTTGTTGTGTCATGCGCCCGATTTTACCTTGTGTGCGCTTCTTCAAAACGAAGTGCTTCAGTCACCCATCAGGATCAAGATGATCAGTGTTGCCATTCGGCAAGTTGGCTGTCACCCCTGGCAGCATTGCTGCCCCATAAAATAATCGGTACCCCGGTGTATCTAACTGATACAGAGTAAAGGACTGTTCGTCAGTCTCCTTTGAGCTTACACCGAGGGCACTTCACTTAAACCAAATTAAAACAGGCGATGGATATTCAGACTCACGGGCTGGCCGCCATACACCTTTCGATCTCATCGCCTGGTAAGCCTTTAGCCGAAGGCCCGTGTCACATCAAACGCGGTGCCGTTCTTTAACATGTGATAGCACGCACGGGTCAGTTTGTTGGCCACGGTTTTCTTCGCCACCATCACCGGTTTCTTCTTGCACTTGCGCTGGTAGTAGCGCTTGATGGTCGGCTCCCAGATAGTCGCATAGTGGGCCGCCTCGACAAAGGCCATCGCCAGGTAACGGTTGCCGTTTTTGGCATTGCCTTTGCCCTTGGATTTGCCGTTACTGATTTTATCCGTGAATACGCAGCGCGCATAGGACGAGTAATTACCCACCTGCGCAAAACGCTCAATCGGGCCGGTCTCCAGCAAGATGGTCATACCCAGTATTTTGCCGATACCCGGTGTCGTGGTGATGAGCGCATAATGTTCGCTCTCCTGGCAACGCGCCAGCACAAAGGCCTCCATCGCTTCAATCTGGGTATTGAGCTGCTGCATCAGCTGGCGTGTCTGTTGTGCTGCAAAAAGCGTGGCGGCCGATTCAAAGTAGAGCGCCAGTTCGTCTTGTGTGAGCCGCTTGACTTGGTGGCTGCTCAGGCGCAGGCCGGTATGACGGCCTATCATGCTTTGCAGGCTGAGTAACTGAGCGGTGCGTTGTTTCACCAGCAGCAGGCGCCGTCGCAGCAAGTCACGTACCTGGCGCATGGCTTTCGGGTAGATGTAACCGGTCGGCAAGATATTGAGTCGGAGCAGGTGAGCCAGAAAGCGCGCATCCGTTTCATCGTCGGTGTATTTAAGG
>Ga0316193_10002997_pt1 | contig 12040 bp, 8 predicted proteins | sample MerIslsedime2_MG_FD_207735 | JGI IMG/M metagenome (GOLD analysis project Ga0316193, IMG submission 207735) | Coastal sediment microbial communities from Maine, United States - Merrow Island sediment 2 | ecosystem: Environmental > Aquatic > Marine > Coastal > Sediment | place: USA: Maine... | reverse complement strand
GCGTATACAGCGTACGGACCGGGTAACCAACGTCATCGGCACGCTTGGGTTTGCGGCGCATCGCCGCCCGCGCATAGGCAAAATCGCCCCAAAAGCCTGCCTGTGCCCAGGCCTTGTTGAATTCATGCTGTAACACGTCAACCACGGGGCCGCGCAATTCGACCATGAGGTCATGCCAGTCGTAGCGGTACTCCCGCGCGACGTTCATTCCGCCCGTGAAGGCGATTTTGTTGTCGACTATCGCCGTTTTTACATGATCGCCCGTGAACCACGGATTCGGTGACTGTCGAACATCAACCCTGGATCCCTCTTCGAGGAACTGCCGAACACTGAGGGGTGGGTCGTGATCTTCGGGCAGGTTTTCCTGTTCCTCGATTGTCGAGACTACGGTACCAAAACCGTCCAATAGCACTTTTGTCTTCACGCCTTCGTTGGAGCGACTTTTCAGCAGCTGGCCAATACTCAAGGCGAAGTCGTCGTTATCGAAGATATACATCCTCAGCAACACGGATTGTTCGGCAGCCTCTACGGCATGGGTGAAGCGTGTAAAGAACTCTTCCCCGTCGATAAGAACATCGACTGTCCCCTTCGTCGCTTTGCGCGTTTTCCTGTCGAGGTAGGCCTCCCACTCGTCCAGGTCCATACCCGGTCCATCGTTCAACTCCGGAACTGGCCCGCTGCTGAAGTCGAAATGGGTCGCCGGTTTGAGCGTTGTCGTCACGGTATTGGCCACGACAAAGAAGAGACGCGCCAGCGACGAGAACGGCCGCATGATAATGCCCGTCGTGTGGCTCCTCGCAACGTGACCCGCAGCCTGCACGTATTCGTCCTGCTTACCGCGCTCGATCGTCTCTTCCGACTCTTTCGTCGTCGCGCAGGCAGTCAGCGCGCTCGCCGCCAACAGAGCGACGGCTACGCACCCGATATGCACTTTTAGAATACCGGTATAACGAACGCGTCTGGCGATTGTCTTGTCCTCCCGCTTTTCCTATATAGACTCGGCCTTCCTATGAATGCAAACGTTGAAACCCTGTTTCCAGGTCGGAATGAAGTCTACGACAGCATCGTCGACCTGATCCCCAGCCCCGACAACCCGACGCCGATGGTTCGCATCGGCGAGCGCTTCAATCCGCATGCCGATTTTGAGCTCCTGGTGAAACTCGAAGGTATGAACCCGTTCGGATCGATCAAGGATCGCACAGCTCACTTCATGCTAAAGGGCATGCGACTCGGAGACGAACAGTCGCTGGTCGAGCCGTCAGCCGGCAACACGGGCATTGCCCTGGCCGCGCTGGCCAATGCGCAGGGCACACCAATCGAAATCGCGGTTCCCAATGGTGCGCCGGAGGAAAAGAAAGCCCAGCTGCGCTTCCTTGGCGCCGAGGTCATCGAGGTTGAAGACGAGTTATGCCCCATCTACCCGTCGGAGGGCGCACGCGGTGTCGTCAAGAGCATGGTGGAAAGCGCCGCATACGGTGGCAAGTACGTGAGCCCGAACCAGTACGAGAGCGAGCTCAATATTGCGGCGCACTATCACACAACCGGCCCCGAGATCTGGCGGCAGACCGGCGGCAACATTGACTATTTCTTTGCCGGCATCGGTACCGGCGGCACAATCACTGGTGTCGGCCGCTACCTCAAGGAGCGAAATCCGAACATCATGATCATCGGCGTCGAGCCGGCTTTGCGACACCACAAGTTGTCCGGCCTGAAGCGCGTGACCGGATTGCCAGAGGAACATTTTCCAAAGATCCTCGACCGCGATGTCGTTGATGAGATGATTTCAGTCACGGACGAGGAGGCGTTCAATGCCGGAATTCGCATAGCACGCAGTGACGGTGTGCTTGTGGGGCCGACGACGGGCGCTGTGCTGCATGCCGCCGCTGAGTGGGGTGCGAACCACAAAGGAACGGCTGTTGTCATCTCGCCCGACAGCGCAGCCAAATACGTTTCCGCCTATGCGGAATACCTATAGTCCCCCGACCATTCGTCCGAACTCGTCTACTTTGGCCCAATCAGTAAACTCGACCACCGTGTTCGGGTCCGTCGGCCCCTTTGTCATCCACATAATGAGGCGGATCATCTGCTTGTCGACAAACCCGTAGTCCGGGTAGCTGATCTTGCCGGCAAACACGCCCAGGTTCTGCGGCTGCCAGTCAATCTGTTTGAGAAATTTCTGCAGATACGGGTTCGTCTCGGGCGTGTTCTTCTCGGGCTTTCTCGCAACGACATTGACTGAAAACAGTGCGTTTGGATGCGCTTCCAGCGCCGCCTGGTTTTTCTTTATGAACTCATAGACCAATGGTTGATGCTTGCCATATCGGATGCTCGCACCAATCACGATCTTGTCGAATTCGCGGCCCTCGAGTATCGGGCCGTCCTTGAGGTTCTCTAGTTCGACGGCGTCGCCGCCTTGCTCGATCACGGACTTCAGGCGCTTGCATATCTCCACCGTGTGACCGTCTGTCGTCGAATAGAGTAAGAGTACTTTTGCCATGTATTTTCTCCGTGAATAATCTAGCAAGGTACAGCGTGCGCCAGCATAGGTGGAAACCATAACTGCACTTGCAGGGAAAATACCTTACAACAATCCTGCGGGAGAATATCCATGGCCAGCCACGGCGACATTGAGCGACTGAGCGCGCAGCTCGGAGCAATCCGGGAGCGAGCCAGTGCACTCGAGTCCAAGTATGCCGAGGATCTCGACAGCGTTCACCCCGAATTTCGAGAAGGCGCGAAGAACCTCGTGCACTATCTCGCGCTGCGCAAATCAAACTCGCATGAGCTGCGCAACGATCTTCGCCGACTGGGCCTGTCGTCACTCGCACACGCCGAACGCAATGTCCTCGGGTCGATCACGGCCGTGCAACAGGCCCTGGACTGCCTCGCCGGAGGTGGCGATTATGACACCAGCGCTTTAGCAGCGTCACTGCAGGGGCGCAGCCCGACAGCCGATACCCACAGAAAGGCGATCCTGGGCGCCAGCCCGGAAGGCCGGGACGTGAGCATCATGGTGACACTGCCGACCGATGCCGCCGATAACCCGGTGCTTGCGACCGAGATGATCACGGCCGGGATGAATATTGCACGAATCAACTGCGCGCATGATGACGCTGACGCCTGGTCACGCATGATCAACAATGTACGCAAAGCCGCGTCCGACGCCGGTACCGAATGTCGCGTCATCATGGACCTGGCCGGACCGAAACTTCGAACCGGTGAGTTGAAGCCGGGTCCGCGCGTCCTTCACATCCGCCCGAAGCGCGATCCGATGGGTCGCGTCATCGCGCCGCGCCGCATTCGCCTGATTCCTGACGACGTACTGCAACGCGGTACCAAGGTCGCCGTGATTCCGGTACCGCGCGAGTGCATCGAACTCGCCCAGGAAGGCGATGAAATCCGCTTCAAGGATACTCGCGGCAAGAAGCGGCGCCTCAATGTTGCGGTCAAAGACGACAAGGGGCTTGTGCTCGAAGCTTTCCAGGGCGCCTACATCACCACCGGAACAAAGCTGACTCTCAAGCGCAACGAGGCTGATGAAAAACTCACCTACGAAGTCGGCGACCTGCCGGCGGTGGAACAACCCCTCCTACTGGGTGTCGGCGATACGCTGATCGTTCATCGCGACAGCATTCCCGGTGAACCGGCGAAAGAAGACTCCGATGGCGTCATTCTCGAACCTGCGCACATCGCCTGCCAGCAACCTGAAGTATTCCAGGACCTGTCCGCCGGCGAGACCATTTCTCTCAACGACGGCAAGATCTCGGGTGTAATTCGTAAGGTAAGCGAGGAGCAGCTCGACGTTGAAATCACGAAGGCCAAACCGACCGGCAGTCGTCTACGTGCTCACCGTGGCATTAACTTCCCGAAGAGCGATATCCAGCTTCCGGGGCTAACCGAAACAGACAAGACCAACCTCGTGTTCGTCGCACAACATGCGGACGCTGTCAGCCTGTCGTTTATACGCAAGCCCAAAGATATCGAACTGCTGATGGCAGAGCTTGACCAGTTGTCGGCCGACAAGCTGGGTGTCGTGATCAAAGTAGAAACGAAAAGGGCTTTCAAGAGCCTCCCCAAATTGATGCTCGCTGCAATGCGTCGCTATCCCGTCGCCGTCATGATTGCGCGCGGAGACCTCGCCGTCGAATGCGGCTGGGACCACCTCGCCGAATTACAGGAGGAAATCCTGTGGATATGTGATGCCGCACGCGTGCCAGTCATGTGGGCAACACAGGTTCTTGAGCAGGAGGCAAAGAAAGGGCTGCCCTCGCGCGCAGAAATTACGGACGCGGCACAGTCGCAACGCGCTGACTGCGTCATGCTCAACAAAGGCCCGCACATCCTTGCTGCTATACGTACGCTCGACAGCATACTGCGGCGCATGCAGACGCTTAGTTTCCAGAAAACATCCTGAAAGAATTTCTAATTTCCGAGACCTCAAATGCCCGGTCTTGCGTCATTACTCCGAATCTAGCCTCTGAGCTTCGCCTGCGCAGCAGCCAGCCGCGCTACCGGAACACGCGGTCCCGAACAGGACACGTAGTTCAGGCCAACGTCGTGGCAGAACTGTATCGAATCCGGATGACCGCCCTGCTCGCCGCAGATACCGATCTTCAGGTCTTCGCGGTGCTCACGTCCGCCCGTTACGGCCATCTTGATCAGCTTGCCGACGCCCTTGGTATCAAGCACCTCGAACGGATTGTCCTGCAGGACGCCCATTTCGTTGTACATAGGCAGGAACTTGTTCTCGGCGTCCTCACGCGAGAACGAGAACGTGGCTTGTGTCAGGTCATTCGTGCCGAATGAGAAGAACTCGGCGACCTCGGCCAGATGCCAGGCCCTGGTGCAGGCACGCACGGTTTCTATCATCGTGCCGAACTTGTAGTTAAGTTTCTTACCGAAGTCTTTCTCGAGCGCCTCAACGACCCTGTCGGCCGTTTTCTTGACGTGTTCGATCTCCTGCAGGGTTATTACCTGCGGCACCATGATTTCGGGCCGGACATCGATTCCCTGTTTCGCACACTCCATCGCGGCCTCGAGTACGGCCCGGATTTGCATCTCATAGATTTCGGGGTACGTAATCCCAAGACGCACGCCGCGGTGGCCAAGCATCGGATTTACTTCCTGCAGTTCCCGAACCTTCCGCAACATACGCTCCTTGCGAGCGAGGGCATCGTTGACGAACTCTTCGTTGAGTTCCTCGAGTGCATCTGGAAGCTTGAGTGCGTGGTCGAGTGTCGCGATGGCGGTGTTTCGGCCGCGCACGATCTTGCGATACACGTTCAGGTTCTCAATCTGCTCAAGCAGATCATGCTCGGTCGGCAGGAATTCATGCATCGGCGGATCGAGAAGGCGAACCGTTACCGGGTGTGGCGCCATTACGGTGAATATCTGCACGAAGTCTTCGCGCTGGATTGGCAACAAGCGGCCTAGCGCCGCTTTACGATCATCCTCGTTGTTGGCCAGAATCATATCGATGACGATTGGCAGGCGATCGGTTGCATTGAACATGCGCTCCGTGCGGCACAGGCCAATACCCATCGCACCAAATTCACGTGCCGCACCCGCGGCATCGGGTGTGTCGGCATTGGCCATAACCTTGAGATCGGCAGTCTCGTCGGCCCAACCCAGCAGCACACCAAGATCCTCGGAGAAATGCGCGGGAATGGTCTGAATTGCGCCGAGAAAAACTTCACCAGTCGCACCATCGAGAGTAATCACGTCGCCTTCGTGGAGAATATGCTCGCCCACATGTGCCAGGCGCAAAGCGACGTCAACAACGATGCCTTCCGCGCCGGCCACACAGGGTTTGCCCATGCCCCGTGCAACAACGGCCGCATGTGACGTCTTGCCGCCACGGCTGGTGAGAATGCCCTGTGCCGCAAAGAAGCCGTGAATATCTTCCGGACGGGTTTCTTCGCGTACAAGAATGATCTGCTCACCTTCATTACCGAGTTTCTCGGCAAGGTCCGCATCGAACACACACTTGCCGGACGCGGCACCGGGAGATGCCGGGAGTCCGAGTGCGATAGGTTTGACCATGTGGGCAGGATCGAGTCGCGGGTGCAATAGTTGTTCGAGCAATTCGGGTGGGACGCGCAACAGGGCCTGGTCACGCGTAATCAATTCTTCACGATACATGTCAACCGAGGTCTTGACGGTCGCGGCCGCGTTCATCTTGCCATTACGCGTCTGCAGGCAGTAGAGCGTGCCCTTCTCGATGGTGAACTCGTAGTCCTGCACTTCCTGGTAGTGCGATTCAAGCGTGTTGCGCAATGCCACAAGTTGTGAGAACTGCTCGGGCATTTCGGTTTCCATTTCCTGCAGAGGCTTCGGCGTGCGAATACCGGCAACAACATCTTCGCCCTGGGCGTTCGTCAGGTATTCGCCGAACATCTCATTTTCGCCCGTACCCGGGTTGCGGGTGAATCCGACGCCCGTCGCACAGTCGTCGCCCTTGTTACCGAACACCATCGTGCAGATATTGACGGCTGTGCCGTTGGCCATGTCCGGCGTGATGTGAAACTCGCGACGGTAGTCAACGGCGCGTTTGCCCATCCACGAGCGGAACACGGACTCGACAGCCAGCTGCAACTGCTGCATGACGTCCTTCGGGAATTCACTGCCCGTTTGGCGTCGGACGACGTCCAGGAACTTGTCACTAATCTCTTTAAGATGAACTGCCTCAAGGCCGACGTCGGCTTTGACACCGACGCGCTTCTTGACCGCCTCAAAGTGCTTGTCGAAATGCTCATCGTCGATACCCAGCGCCACCTTGCCGAACAACTGAATAAAGCGGCGATACGCATCGTATGCAAATCGCTCATCGCCCGTCTGCGCAATGAGGCCAGCCAACGTCTCCTCGTTCAGGCCAAGGTTCAGGATGGTATCCATCATGCCCGGCATCGACAGCGCCGAGCCCGAACGCACCGATACCAACAAGGGATCGGGACCCCGGCCGAATGTCTTCCCGGTTTCCTTCTCGAGCTGCGAGATCTGCCCCTCGACCGCTGCCATGAGGTCATCAGGCAACGTTTTACCATCGAGGTAGTCGAGGCATGCCTCGGTCGTAATGACAAAGCCGGGAGGCACGTTGATACCGATCTGCGTCATTTCGCACAGATTTGCGCCTTTACCACCAAGCAATTTCTTGTTTTTGCCGTCGCCGTCGACGAAGGAATAGACATGTTTATTCATTTTTTCAGTAAAACCTGGGTTGATTTGGATTCGTTGCGTATGGTCTGGGAAGACCGCGCCGAGCACTATACCGGCAAACCCCTAAAAATATGAGATATTTACTGTTCATGAACCGTCTCAACCAAAGTCTGGGTTTGTCACTGGCGCTGGGCCCGCCGGTTTCAGGCTGCGATTTCCCTTAACCTGCAGCATGGCCAGACAACTGCGTGGACAAGGCTTGGCATTATCCGGTGGCGGGTATCGCGCCAGCCTGTTTCATCTCGGTGTCACCCGTCGGCTACATGAGCTCGGCGTACTGCAGCGGACAACCCGGCTTTCGAGCGTGTCCGGAGGCAGTATCCTCGCCGGATTTCTTGCTCACCGCATGCTGGAGCGCGGTTCTACCCGGCTTGAATTCGATGATTGGGAGGCTGAAGTCTCCGCGCCGTTCCGGCAGCTGGTTCGTAAGGACATTCGTACGGGCCTGGTAGTTCGCCACATCGCGTGGAACTGGGTGTGGCCCGCTCCTCGCGCCCGTGGACTGGAGAAGGCTTTTCGCAAACGTATCGGTGCGCGGCGGCTTGTCGAGTTGCCGAAGGCGGCGGATGACAATATCGAGTTCATTTTTCTTGCAACTAACATCGAGAAAGGCACGCCATGGCGCTTTACCGGCGAGAAAATCGGTACGTACAAGACACCACAGACCATGACGATCGCCGAAGCCATTGCGGCGTCTGCATGTTTCCCGCCCATCTTCGGTCCGATCAAGATCAGGAAGGACGGTCGCACCCTTGGCCACCTGACCGACGGCGGCGTCTACGACAACACGGGTATGGAGCCGGTATGGAATAGCAATAAGGTCGTGCTGATTTCCGACGCCGGGACGCCATTCGATTTCAAGGTTCCCAAGTGGTTCGGGTCGCGGATAATGCGCTACGTCGACATCGGCAGGAACCAGGTCGGAGCGCTGCGGCGGCGCGCGATCATCCGCCGCCTGCACCGTCAGTATCAAACGGTACGCGACAATGAAGGGCCATCGCCCTGCGAACTATCCGCGGAAGATGACTGCTTCATGCGCAACCGGCGTGTGACCGAAAAGCCGACAGGTGCGTTCTGGCGCCTTGCCAGTCTGAAGAAGAACTTTTGCGAAGGCTGCAGCGCCGAATTCACGAACGAGCTCGAAGAACTCGAGGGCGACTGGTACGGATACTCGGAGGAAATACAGCGGTCCCTGATCGGCGAGATCCGTACCGACATGGACGCATTCACCAAGGCTGAGACCAAAATTCTGGAGAACCACGGTTACTTCATGGCGGACTTGGCAATTCGACGGCACGCCCGTCACCTTGGTGACATAGGCACACCGTTTCGTGTACCGCACCGTGACGTACTCGACGAAAGCGTCGTTCGAGAGGCGCTACGGGTAAGCCATAGTCGTTTGTACTTCTGGAGTCGCTGGTTCGACTAGGCAATCATCTGTCGTCGAAGGTCTTGATGACGCAGTGCGATCCCGTGTGATTGTAAGGATCACCGCCGAAATCGTCGTCGTCGATTTCCAGTGAAACGACCTTGATGTCTTTGGCAGGTTTGGCCGTATCGGCAAACGTGTCGTGACCACGCAGCACCGGTACTTTTGGCTCTACATTCGGTGTCATTTTTTCGTTAGACATAATTCCGTCCGTCGTTGATTCCCCTTACCGTCATGCTAGGAAACAAACTGACCGGAGTGAATGTCGCCCGTCGGACAGAAACGACCGCTTGTCGAGGTTCCCCCGCTCATCGGAAAATAATGACCGCCTGTCGGATTTCCTAGCGGGAGAGAAGTCCACTCATGCCCGCACCGACGATCACGAGCCCGAATGCAGCGCCATCGAGCCAGGGCATCGGACCGCCACCAAATCCCCACATCGCAAGTAATGCGATACCAAGGCATGCCATGACAGCACCTGTTACCTGCCTGAACGCGGATGGCACCGGTGAGCCCGGCTTGCGCCCGCGTCGTTCCAGGGGCGAAAGGAGTAACGCAACCGGTACCAGCAGCACCAGCAAGACGCCGATCCAGACGGGTCGAGTCGCCCACCATGTGCTTGTTCCGGGCTCGATGCCCAGGCCGAATCCGCCTGTCAGGTAAAGCGCAGAACCGAAAATAACCATCACCGTGATATGCCAGAGATACACCGTCATGATCATGCTGTTGATCAAGACCGTCGCGGTCCACAGGCGCGCACCTGATAGTGCACGCCGCATCGGCCCTTCGAGCGACAGCAGCAAGCCAAACTGAAACACGCCAAGCGCCATTAGTACAATCTTGGGAGGCAGCGTATTGCTCAGGCCCTCGTCCGGAGAACCGACCATTGCCAGCGGGTACGGTCCCCAATGCACCAACGCGTAAAGGGCAGCAAATCCGAGCGCCGAATACGTGAGCAACCTGGTCGCACTTCCCATGCGGCCGTCGCGCCACGCAAACCCGAGTTGGTGAACGCCCAGCCATACCCAGAAATAGTTGGTCCAACCCGGCCAGCGAACGTCGGCAGCGAAGAACAAAACATCAACAATGGCGGCGAGTGCTACAAAAACCCAAAACGACAGGAATCCGAAGCGACGCCAGAATTTGTATGCGACCGGCGCGAGCAAAACGAGCGTGACATAGATGGCCAGGAACCAGGTTGGAATCAGCGCCGCTTGCGAGGTGAACTCAACAACGACGGGGCGCACATCCATGAGCGTCATGATGCCCGCAACACCCGCCCACACGATGATCAGGACGAGTAGTGGCGTAATCAGGCGATGCAGACGCGTCACGAGCCAGTCAGCATAGCCCTGCCCTTTGCGTTCCGCGCTCTCGAGTGACACGGCGTTCGCGTAGCCGCCGACAATGAAGAACACCGGCATGACCTGGAACAACCATGTGAGCCACTGGTGTTGCGGATGGGACTTCAGCAGATGGCCAGGCGTCAGTTCGCCATCGACGTACCAGGCGGTCGCTATCAGCCAGTGCCCGACCACGACCACGAGGATGGAAACTGCTCGCAGAAAATCGACATAGCGATTTCTTTCGGGAGGTGTCTTTGCTGCCATGTCACTGGCGATGGACCAAATCTGCATACACGTTCCTTCGTCGAAAGCCCAGACGTAGACACAATAGCATTATAGTATTCGGATATGCGCCCACATCGGAACCGCCTGGCTACGCTTTTCTTTCTTCTGGCCATCTGCACGAGCTCTGCCGCACAGCCGATTGGTGAGTGGCTTGATCGTAACTGCGTCAACTGCGCCGACCTTATGTCGAAAAAAACTGGCGTCTATATCCTGGAGAAAGGAGAAGAGGCGCTAATCGGTCGTGCGTGGCTGGCAGAAAATGCAGCCAATTCAATCGACGTCCAATATTTCATCTGGAGCACCGACAACATTGGCACGCTGGCTGCCGAAAACCTGTTGCGTGCAGCTGAACGCGGGGTGCGGGTTCGGGTTCTCGTCGACGACCTGCTCATCGATGCGGAAGGCAAGACGCTTATTCTCTTGTCGGCACATCCGAATGTGCACATTCGCATCTACAACCCGAACTTGTCAGTCGGCGTAGGTTTATGGGAACGCATCAGTAATGCGTTTACGGAGTTTCGCTCGATTAACCAGCGTATGCATGACAAGACTGCGATCTTTGACGGCATTGCCGGTATCACCGGTGGCCGAAACATGGCCGACGAGTATTTCGATTACGATCACGAATACAATTTTCGCGATAGGGATGTACTGCTACTGGGTAAGGCTGTCGAAGATATGACCGAGAATTTCGAAGAATTCTGGAACAGCGAGTTCGCACATCCGGTCGAGGCCATTCTCGAGGACGAACGTCAGACCATTCTTACCGCGGATGTTCAACAACGATCCCGCGAACTTCATGCGTACGCCGCGGACCCCAGGAATTTTGAGCCACAAGTCCGCGAGGCCATCGCCGCAGCACCCAGGTACTTCCCGGCGCTCCTCGAAGCAATGTCTTGGGAAGATGTAACTTTTGTCAGCGACATACCGGGCAAGAACACCGGCGAATCCGGTCTCGGTGGCGGGGGTGAGTCGACACAACACCTGTTGAATGCAGTAAAAAATGCGAGGTCGTCGATTCTCATTCAGTCGCCCTACCTGATCATGCCGGATGGCGGCATCGAGCTGCTAGAGAAGTTGGTGCAACGAGGCGTGCGCATTCGGATTTCGACAAACTCACTGGCTTCCACAGATAACCTGCAGGCGTTTAGCGGATACCACGGTCAGCGCGACGAGCTACTCGAAGCAGGCGTCGAACTATTCGAGTTCAAGCCACACCCGGCGATCAAGGCTGAACTCATCGACAGATATCCACGTATTGCGGCGAACAATCCGATTTTCGCGTTGCATGCGAAAAGCATGGTTATCGACGACCGGACCGTGTTCATCGGCACTTTCAACCTCGACCCGCGGTCCGCGAACCTGAATACCGAGGTCGGTGTGCTAACCGACAGCATCGATCTTGCTCGCCAGCTCACGCAGAGCATCGAACGCGACATAGATCCGGCGAACAGCTGGCACACGACGATCGACTTCAACCCGGACTCGGAAGTGAGTCGGGGCAAGCGTTTCAAGATGTGGGTGAATCGGCTGCTGCCGCTGGAGCCTGTGCTCTGACGAGACAGTCTATTCCGGAAAAAAGCCCCGGAACCAGAACCGGCTCCGGGGCTTGTCGTGACTTGTAGCTATGTTGCCGACGGCACGTTAACGATTACTTCGTTCGCATCGAAGCAGCCGGTTTCCGGCATCATGCCGAACACATCAACCGACTGATCAACTTCAAGTTCGTCAAACGTACCCATCGTTACTTCCGAATTATCAACAT
>Ga0316193_10002996_pt1 | contig 12046 bp, 6 predicted proteins | sample MerIslsedime2_MG_FD_207735 | JGI IMG/M metagenome (GOLD analysis project Ga0316193, IMG submission 207735) | Coastal sediment microbial communities from Maine, United States - Merrow Island sediment 2 | ecosystem: Environmental > Aquatic > Marine > Coastal > Sediment | place: USA: Maine... | reverse complement strand
CGCTGTCTCAGAGCAGTCCGCCGACCTCGAGCGGCGGGTGGACGAGGCGGCAGATCTGATGGAGCGGGTGGCCACCGAACAGGCGACGCGGGACGCGGCTCTCGAGGCAGCAGAGCTTTCCGAGCGGCAGGCGCGCGCCGCGGAGACTTATGCAGAATCGGACCTGTGGGCAGAAAACGAGGCGGATCTGGCTGCAGACGCCGAAGAGCTGGCAGAGCGGCTGCAGGAGGTGAAAGACCGCCTCGAAGCGAATGGTGCTGACATATCCGCAGATTCCGTCGGTATCGCAGAATCGGAAGTCCGCGAGGCGGTGGAAGCGATGCGGGAGGCGGCGGGTTCCCAGCACGGAGACCAGGCCTCAGACGGGACAGAGGCTCGGAAGGGCGAGCAGACTCCGCCGGGTGAGCCAGCCCGGGACGGGCTTCGTGCAGCACAGGACGCCTCCTCCTCGATGGACAACGCGGCGCGCCAGCTGGAGGAAGCGGCCCGTTCGCTCAGCACAGACTGGAAGCAGGAAGCCGTCGAAGCGCTCGACTACGCGTCTCGACAGGCTCTGGACCTGGCGCGGGAGCAGGCGGAGTTAGCCGAGCGGGTTCATTCGGGCAGCATCGGACGTGAAATGGCGGGCCGACAGGACGCGGTCGCCCGGGGACTGGACCAGGTGCTCGAGGCACTTTCTTCCGCGTCCCGCAAGTCAGCCCTCGTAGACCGGAACGTGGGTCCAACCGCGGCGCGGGCACGCAACAGAATGCAGACACTCGGACGAGAAATGTCCGACGGTCTGGCCACTCCTGAGGCGGCGTCCGCGGAAAGCCGTGACCTGGCCGAGGAACTGAATGAGCTGGCCGGCCGTCTTCGGGCCAGCCGCAAGGCGATGGAAGGAGCAGAGTCCGGGACGGGAATGGAGGAGGCGCTGGAACGCCTGTCGCGATTGAGCGAGGCGCAGGCTGGTCTCAACAGGGATGCAGGAGGGCTGATGATGTTGTCCGGCACCGGTTCACCGATTCCGGCTGATGTGGAGGCGATCGCCGCTCGTCAGCAGCGTATTGCCGAGCAGTTGCGCGATCTGTCGGAGCAATACGGGGCCGAATCGCTGCCTGCCCGACCCGAGGCCCTGGCTTCCGAGGCGGATGAGATTTCCCAGACGCTGAGGGAATCCGGAATCGATCGTGAGACCCTTCAGCGTCAGGAGCGGCTGTTCCGTCGCCTGCTCGATGCGGGCCGGACGCTTGAGCGAGATCCGGACCCGAGCCGCCGGGAGTCCAGGACGGCGGTTGCAGGCGAGGCTGCGAAGCCGCAGGAGCCCCCGGGTGGCGCGATAGCCGGACCGCGTTACCCGTATCCGGATGAGGCTGCCTTGCGCAGTGTGTCCCCGGTGATTCGCAGGCTGATTCTGGATTATTTCGACCGGTTGAACCGGAGCGGGAGTGCGAGTCCGTGAACCGTCTCATCCGGACGGACGCGGCCGGTCTGACCCGGTTCATCTTGTCCCTGGCGGTCACCACCGTTTGGTTTGGGGCGGGCTCAGTCCGGGCACAGGTAGGCCCGTCGACTTCCAGCGAAAGCAGGGCTCTTTCCCGGGCGGCGAGCGCGGAGAGGGACGGTCGGATAGAGGACGCCCGTTGGGAGCTCGAGACCGTCCTCGATGCAAATCCCGGATCGTCGGCCGCGCTGGCGCTGCTATCGCAGTTGCTTGCCCCCAGGGGCCGGGCGGCCGAGGTGCTGCCTCGTGCGGAACGTGCCGTCGAGGCCAACGGCCCGGATGATACAGTCGCGATGCTGGTATGGATTCGTACCCTGGGCGCGGTGGGGCTGGCCGACAGTGCTCTTGCTTCGGTCGAGCGGTGGGCCAGGGACCGACCTGAGAAGCCCACGCCGTACAGTGAGTGGTCCCAGGTCTTGTCCGCTGCAGGCCGGAATGAGGAGGCGGCCAGCGTGCTTGCTTCTGGACGCGAAGCAACCGGGAATCCGAGTGCGTTCGCCCAGGAGCTGTCGGCCTTACGCGCGAGTTCGGGTGACTACGCCGGTGCGGCAGAGGAGTGGGCTACTCTGCTCGGCTGGGGAGACCCGGGAATCGGGGCCGTACTGGATCGAGTCGAGAGTCCGGGTGTGGATTCTGGAGCGGCCATCAGCGCTCTGAAGGAAGTCATTGCCGACGTCGAATATCCGTTTCACGTGCGCCGTGGAGCCCTTTCCCTGGCCCTGAGGCTGGAAGACAGGGAGTGGTCGCGGGACATCGCCGAGCAGATCGTGGAGACGGTGCCCGCCGAAACGCGGCGGCTCGTGCTACGAGACTACTACGTCCAGGCCTATAATCGTTCCTGGTCCGAGGATGCGTCCTGGGCGGCAAGGCGGTTGGAGGAAGATTCCGTAAGTGACCCCGAGCGGCGGCACTGGCGGGCGATGCGTGCAGACGTCGCCTTCCTGTCGGGCGATTCCGTTGAGGCCGAGCAGGCCTTTTCCGCGCTGGCGCGGTCGGCGGAGCCGGGAACCGAGACCCACCGCAGGTCCTTGCGCCGACTGTTCTCTATCCGCGCGGCCGAAGGATCGGCGGAGGCCGAGTCGCTGCTCGCTACCTATGCTGCGGAGTACCCGGATGACGCTGCCGAAGTTGTCGAAATGGGGGTGGAGCTGTCGAACGCATGGGTAGCCCGCGGCGACATTGAAGCAGCGAAGGCGGCGCTCGAGCTGCTTCCACAGCCCATCGATCCGTCTCTGGCTTCACGCATCGAAGGACAGCGAGGGGTTCTGGCCCTGTTCGACGGTCGCCCGGCCGTGGCCCTTGGGCACCTCGAAACGGCGGCATTCATCCCCGGGGGCGACCCGGTGAGACGGACTGACGCCCTGCTGCTGGCCGACGCGTTGGACCGATCCGACTCCGTCTCGGCGACTGCACTCGGCCGCGGGATGCTGCTGCTGGTGTCTGATCGGGATCCCCGACCGATGCTGACCGCCGCCGGCACCTGGACGAACAACGGGGCCCCGGAGGCCGCGCCAACTCTACTCGCTCTCGCCGCCGGAGCGCTCGAACGATCCGGATTTCCCTTGGAGGCCCGAGAGGTTCGCCTGGATCTCGTCTCCACGTACCCCACTTCGGCGGAATCGCCGGCGGCGACGCTGGCGTTGGGACGGGAGGCGTTGCCGCGAGATGCTTCCGAAGCTCGTGTCTGGTTCGAGCGCTTGATCGTAAATTACCCGAACCACGCCCTCGCGCCGGTGGCTCGCCACGAACTCGCGGTACTGGATGCTGTTCCGTGAGCCGCGGGAGACGGGAGACAGCGAGGCGAGGCCTGCTCCGTGGCACCCAACGTCCGTATGTTGCGGCCGGTCTCGGGTTCGTGCTTGCACTCGTGACCGGCCAGGAGTCGGTCGCCCAGAGTATGCTCGTTCCGATGGACGGCACCCAATCGGATCACCTCCGGGCGTACGGCCTCGTGTACCGAACGATCGAGGCCGGCGAGCCGGCGGAGTGGTTGCTGAACTACCGGGCCGGCTCGTTTCTGCTCCCGGCCCTCAGGAGAGTCGAACAGCAGGCGGCACTTCTGGGGGTCGATGTTGAGCGACTGTCGGGATCTGAACTGGCGAAGATCCGAGCGGAGATCGAGTCCGCAAACATGGAGTCCGTTCCGCTCGAGAAGGCTCCACGGATCGCCGTGTACACACCACCCAACAGCTCTCCTTGGGACGATGCCGTGACGCTCGCGCTGGAGTATGCGGGAATCCCGTACGAGCGGGTGTGGGACAGGGAGGTCCTGCGAGGTGGTCTGTCAGAGTACGACTGGCTCCATCTGCACCACGAAGACTTCACCGGGCAGTACTCGAAGTTCTATCTCAATTACGCGGGAACCGCGTGGTTGCAGGAAGAGGTGGAACGCAACTCCGCGGTTGCGGAAGAATTTGGTCTTCCAGATGTCCCCGCCCTCAAGAAGGCCGTGGCCAGATCCATTCGCTCCTATGTGGCGGCCGGCGGACTTCTGTTCGCGATGTGTACGGCGACTGAGACCCTCGACCTGGCCCTCGCGGCGATCAATACCGACATCGCGGCGACATTCGCCGATGGGACTCCACCGTCAGCCGATGCGACCAGCCAGCTTCGCTGGGACTTGACGATGGCGTTCACCGATGCCGAGGTAGTCCTCGATGCCAGTCTGAGCGCCTTTTCGGATATCGACGGACACCAGGTAAACACTCCGTGGCGGCTTCCGCTCGGCAGCTTTGCCCTGTTCGACTTCAGCGCGAAAATCGATCCCGTCCCGGCGATGCTCACTCAGAGCCACGAGCGCGTTGTGCCCGACTTTTACGGTCTGACGACCAGTTTCAATGCGGACCGCATCAAGCCCGGAGTAACGATTCTCGGGAAGGATCGATCCATGGGGGTCGTCAAATACTTGCACGGGTCTCTGGGCGAAGGAAGTTTCACCTTCCTCGGTGGGCATGATCCTGAAGACCCGCAGCACCTGATTGGAGACCAGGCCACTGACCTGGCGCTCCGTCGGAACTCTCCGGGGTATCGGCTTATACTGAACAACGTTTTGTATCCGGCGGCGAAGAAGAAGGCGTTGAAGACATGAGCGCGAGACAACCGGTCGAGACCAGCAGGAAGTCCGGATTCACTCCGCCGGCGCGACTTCTTGACCTTCCGCCGTATCCTCTTGCGGACGTACCCGACATCAAGGCTCGACTTCGTGCTGAAGGTTGCACAGTCTACGACCTCGGCGTTGGTGACGCCGGGCTTCCAGTCCCCGCTCCAGCGGTAGAGGCATTGAGACAGGCCGCCGGGGATCCGGCGCTCCAGGGTTACGGATTCCAGCGGGGCCTGCCTGCATTTCGAGAAGCCGCGGCGACCTGGCTTCAGAGACGGTTCGATTCGCCGGTTGACCCGGAGTCGGAGATCCTCCCGGTCATCGGGAGCAAAGAAGCAATTGCGCTGTCCGCATTTGCCGTTCTGGATCCGGGCGACACTGCGCTCGTGCCTGATCCGGGCTACGCCCCGTACTTCGGCGGGTCGTTCTTCGCCTCGGCACGCATTGTACGCGAGACGCTGCGAGCCGAGAACGGATTTCTCGTACCCCCGGAGAGCATCAGCGCGGCCCCGGGCCGACTTCGACTCGTCTACCTGAACTACCCGAACAACCCGACCTCGGCGGCGCCAGGCATTTCGTACCTCGAGGAAGTCGTAGATGCGTGTGCGGAGCGAGGGGCGGTATTGCTGTGGGACAATGCCTATTCAGAGGTGACTTACGACGGCTACCGGGCTCCCGGCCTGCTCGAGGTACCCGGAGGCAGGGAGGTCGGGATCGAACTCCATTCGTTCTCCAAGACGTACAACATGACCGGCTGGCGCCTGGGCTGGGCCACCGGCAGCCCCGCGCTGATCGGTGCCCTCAGGAGAGTGAAGACGTTCTTCGATTCCGGCTCGTATCTCGCGATCCAGGCGGCAGGAGCCGCCGTGTTGCGCGATCCTGACCCGTGGATTCGGGACACCGTCGAGAGTCTGCGCCTGCGCCGAGATGCAGCAGTGCAGGCGTTTCGCTCGGCCGGATTTGAGCTGAACGATCCGAAAGCCACGCTCTATCTGTGGTTGCGCGTACCGGGAAATGAGACATCCGAGTCATTCTGTCGCCGGATGCTGCACGACGCCCATGTCGTGTTCCTGCCCGGCTCCGCCATGGGACAGGGTGGGGAGGGGTATGTCAGGGCTTCGCTGACCCTTCAACCAGAATCGTACGGCCTGGTCTGCGAGCGAGTGGGGCGGGCACTGTGAGCGGAACCGGCGCGTGACCGAGCAACCGCCCCCGAGTCTCGTATCTGAAGCCAAGCGCAGGTACAGGCGTGCTTGGTGGACCGGACTCGTTCTGTCCGCATTCGTCCACGCGCTCCTGTTCTTCTGGGTGGCGCAGGAGCTTCGCTTGCGTGCGGCACGATTTGACTCCGTGCCTCAGATCGCCCGAGCCCCGGAGGGATTGCAGGTCATCGAAGTCCGTCCGATCGCTCCAGAGGAAGCGATCGCGCCGGACGAGCGGCGTCTGATCCAGTTGCCTCCGGAACGTGAAGACCAGGCGCCCGCGCCGGATCGGGAGACCGCTCCGACGGGCGTCCCGACACCGGTTGCCGGCGGGAGGGAAGACGACGAGGGACTCGGGATGAGCAACGCCGAGAAGCTCCAGCCGCACGAAGGCGACGAACGGCTGTGGAAGGACTTCGCGGGAGAGGAGATGCCGGAGTACATCCAGAGCCGCTGGGCACGTGCCGAGGGCGCCATCCGGGCTCGACTCTCCCAGCTGCTGGACAGCCTGGCGCTGACCGAGGAACAACGCCGCAAGGCGACGGACTGGCTGACCGGGGAAGGCGATGATGAATGGGGTGTCACGCCGGACGGTCTGGTGCTCGGTGGTGTCGTGATTCCGATGAATGTCGGCGCCATGTTCGCCGAAGAAGGACCCAACGGCAGGGAAGCCAGGGCTGCCCTGCGGGACCTGGAATTGATCCGGCGGCAGGACATGATGGCCGACATCGATGCGACGACGGAGGAGCGGAACGAGTCGATCGAAGAGCGAATGGCGGCGGAGCGGGCGGCTCAGGCGGCGGCCGACTCTGCAGCCGCCGCGGATTCCGCGATGTCGTCAGGCTCCGCCGGCGGGCCGATTCCCTGAGCGACCAGGACCGCCTCGCGGCTGTCTGCGTATCCGGTTAAACTGCTGGATTGTTGTCCGCACCCGCTCCCTGAACCTCCGAGTCGATGAGCGAATCACCAGTTGGACCCATCCTGGAATCCCGGTATGACCCGTCGGGAATCGAACCCGCACTATACAGACGGTGGCTCGATCGCGGCGCGTTCCACGTCGAGGCGTCAGACGCGACGGATCCATATGTGATCGCGATCCCTCCGCCGAACGTTACGGCTGCGCTGCACATGGGACACGGACTGAACAACACGATCCAGGACGTTCTGATCCGCTTCGAGAGAATGCGCGGCCGGGATGCGATGTGGATTCCGGGAACGGACCACGCCGGCATCGCTACGCAGAACGTAGTGGAACGACAACTCAAGAATGACGGACTCACACGACAGGATCTCGGGCGTGAGGCTTTCGTGGAGCGCGTTTGGGAATGGGTGGACACGTACGGCAACAAGATCATCGAGCAACTCAAGACCATCGGCTGTTCGTGCGACTGGGACCGCACGCGGTTCACCCTCGACCCGGGCCTGTCGGAGGCGGTGCGCGAGGTGTTCGTGCAGCTGTACGAGAAGGGGCTGATCTATCGGGGTAACTACATCATCAACTGGTGTCCGCGCTGTCATACAGCGCTATCCAACGAAGAGGCGGAGCACCAGGAGGTGGAGGGGCGGTTGTGGCACATCCGGTACCCGCTGGCGGACGAGCCGGGTCGCTGGGTCACAGTCGCGACCACACGTCCGGAGACCATGCTGGGCGACACGGCGGTAGCCGTGCATCCCGCAGACGAGAAGAATTCCAGCCTGGTCGGCAGGGAAGTTGAGCTCCCGCTTACCGGCCGTCGAATCCCGATCGTGGCCGACGAGTTCGTAGACCCGGAGTTCGGGTCCGGGTTCGTCAAAGTCACTCCCGCGCACGATCCGAACGATTTTGAAATCGGCAAGCGGCACGGGCTGCAGGAACTCAACGTGATGAATGGCGATGCGACCCTGAATGATGACGCTCCGCCGGCGTATCGTGGCCTGGACCGATTTGAAGCGAGGAACCGCATCATCGCGGACCTCGAGGCGACAGGCCTGCTGGAGAAGGTAGAAAAACACACTCACGCCGTGGGGCACTGCTATCGCTGCGATACCATGGTGGAGCCGCGGCTCAGCCTGCAGTGGTTCGTCCGCATGCAACCGCTGGCGGGACCCGCCCTCGCCGCATTCAGGTCCGGGGATCTGCGGTTTCACCCCGAACGATTCGGTGCGACGTACGAGCACTGGATGACGAATGTCCGCGACTGGTGCATAAGTCGGCAGCTCTGGTGGGGGCATCGCATCCCGGTGTGGTACTGTAAGAACCCGGCGTGTGAACGGATCTCCGTGTCTCGCGAGGAGTTGGACTCGTGCCCGGCGTGCGGTGGGAAGGTTGAACAGGATCCCGACGTCCTCGATACGTGGTTCAGCTCGTGGTTGTGGCCGTTCAGCGCCCTGGGCTGGCCCGAGGAGACCGAAGATGTCCGGACGTTCTATCCGACCCATACGCTGAGCACGGCTCCCGAGATTCTGTTCTTCTGGGTCGCGCGAATGGTGATGGCCGGGCTCGAATTCCGCGGCGAATTGCCTTTCACGGACGTGCTGTTGCATGGCACGGTCCGGGACGCCCAGGGGCGACGCATGTCGAAATCTCTGGGCAACGGGATCGATCCGCTGCGGGTAGTCGAGATGTTCGGCGCCGACGCGATGCGTTACACACTCGTGAGCGCCGCGGCGCTCGGCACGGACCTGCAACTGGATCACGAGGATCTCGAGTCATCCTTTCGGGTGGGTCGGAACTTCGCCAACAAGATCTGGAACGTCGCGCGGTTCGCGCTCGGATACCTGAACTCGGACGACGTTGCCCGTGACCCGCGCGACCTGGAACTGGAGATCGCCGATCGGTGGATTCTGTCGAGACTCTCCGCGGCGACCCGGGCCGCAACGGATGGCCTGACCAGGTTTCGGCTGCATGAAGCCGCTGAGGCAACATATCATTTCGTGTGGAGCGAATTCGCGGACTGGTACGTCGAGCTGGTCAAGCCACGGCTGAGGGGGGACAGGGGAGAGGGGAGCAGGAACGCAGCCGCCGCAACGCTCGGGACCGTGATGGATGGTTGGCTCAGGCTACTGCATCCGATCATGCCATTCATATCGGAAGAGTTGTTCTGCCATATGCCGGGCCGCAGTTCCGAGGACACGTTGTTATGCGGCCCCTGGCCGGAATCGCTGCCGGACGAGCTCGACACCGAGGCCGAGAGGGCAATCGAGGCGCTGCAGGATGTCGTCAGCTCGGTGCGGAATCTGCGTTCAGAGTATTCGATCGACCCGGGCCGGCGCATCGACCTCGTAATCGTGGATCCGCCACCGCCACTGGCTGCAGCCCTGGATGCGGAATCGGATGGGCTGAGACTGCTTGCCCGTCTGGAGATGCTGGAAGCAGTGGCTGTCTCTCCCGACGGCGAACCAGGGGCGCACGCCGTCCTGCGTACCGGTGGTGAGTTGTTCCTTCCCCTGCGTGGGGTACTCGATCTCGACCGCGAGCAGCAACGGCTGGTCGCCGAACTTGATCGCCTCTCGGGGCTGCTGTCGTCGGCCCGCAGCAAGCTCGAAAACCCCGGCTTCCTCGGAAGCGCGCCTGCAGAGGTCATTGAACGAGAACGCGAGAAAGCCACGTCGCTCGAGCAGCGGTACCAACGGCTGCTCGAGAAGAGGGCGGCATTCGGGCTCGACTGAGCATGAGATCCCTCCACGCCGGTTGGCCCCTGAGCGGTTCGCTGAGCATCGTGGTCGCGCTGGTTTCGACATGTGCCAACGTCGAGGCTCCACCCGGCTCCGGCCCTGATTTCACGCCCCCGGCGGTGCTCGAGCGGTATCCCGCCCCGGGCGCCGTAGTTCCGGACCTCGACGACGACGCGTGGCTCCGATTCGACGAACCGATTCAGGCCCCAAGGAACCTCGAGCGTGGCCTGGACCTGTCACCGGCGTGGGACTGGAAATTCAACCCCAACACCAGGGGATTCTCGGTCCGGCCCCGGGAGGGCTGGCAACCCGGCGTCGTTTACCACGTGCGTGTCCCTCAGGGGGTGGCCGACCTCCTCCGCAACACGACACGTTCATCGATCGAGTGGACGTTCAGCACGGGACCACCCATCTCACGGACGCGGATCGACGGAACGATCTACGACCGGATCCAGGGAGCCGGGACGAGAGACGCCCGGATTCTGTTTCTTCCGCCGGACTCGATTCCGTACAGCGTCGTGAGCGATACGGGTGGGGTGTTCACCATGCACTCGCTCCCGCCCGGGGAATATCTCGTCCTCGGATTCCTGGATCAGAACAGGAACCGCCGCCTCGACCGGGAGATGGAAACGTATGACAGCGCGCTGGTATCGCTCCCTGATTCGATCAGCCGACACGCCCTGAATCTGTGGATGACTCCGCCGGACAGCACGCCCCCGGTGCTGGTCGGGGTAGTCGCGTTCGATACGGTCACGGTAGTTCTGGAATTCGATGAGCCGCTGGAGCCGGAAGCTTCGTTCGATAGCGTCAGCGTCAGCCTGGTGCCGGCACTCGGAGGAGCAGAGCTTCCCGTGGTGGGCCTACGGGTCGGTCAGTCGGGGACTCCGGGGATCGGGCTGCAAGCTCCCGCGGTTCCAGGCGGAGAGCCCGCCGACTCTGTCAGTGATGTCGAGTTGGATGTCAGGCTCGATTCGCTGGTCGTTCCGGAGGCCGCTGAGGTGGAAGACTCCATTCAAGGCGTCGTCGACAGCGTCGGTGTGGCGGAGGACTCAGTCCCCGCTGCCGATTCGCTCGCGTTGGAGGCGCGGGAGGCCATTGAACCTGGCCCGCCGGGGCGAACGGACTTGGCCAACGCTGAAGCCCGGGAGCGTCCATACCCCTATCTCATCGTGACGCTGGAGCAGGCGCTGACCGAAGATTCGTTTCGGGTTTCAGTCTCGGGGGTGAGCAACCTCCGCGGACTGACCGGTGGCGGTGACACGACGTTCGTATACGTCGCGCCGCTCCCGGCCCTGGCGCCGGCCGATGGGGAGGAAGATCCATCAGAGGCGCCCGCCGCCGTCGAGGACAGCATCGGGTCGCTTCGAGGTCAACAGGCCCCGGTGCCCCGTCGCCCACAACCCGACGACGAGTCGTGAGCGACTCCGCGGATCCGAGGCGGGACCTTCCCTCGCTCGATCGGCTGCTGTCCACGGAGAACGCCGCCGAGAGCATTCGCAGATGGGGCAGGCCGGCCTTTACAGATGCCCTTCGGGCGGTAATCAGCGAAGTCAGGATACAGCTCGATGCCGGGACACGGGGAATCAGTCAGGACCGGGAGGCGGAGATCCTGAGCGCCGCGGAAGGCTACCTCGAGCGGCTGGACCGTCCCGGCCTGCGTCCGGTGCTGAACGGTACCGGCGTGGTCCTGCACACCAACCTGGGGCGGGCTCCGCTGCCGGGTGCGGCGTTGGACCGGGCGATGTCAATCGGGAGAGGGTACTGCAACCTCGAGCTCGACCTGGAGCGCGGTGAGCGGGGAGATCGATACGAGCATTGCTCGGAATGGATCCGGAGGCTCACGGGCTCCGAAGACGCGCTCGTGGTCAACAATACTGCCGCCGCGATCGCGCTGACCGTAAATCGGCTGGCCGACCAGAAACAGGTGATCGTTTCCCGTGGAGAACTGGTCGAGATCGGCGGATCGTTCAGGCTTCCCGAGGTCGTACGGGCATCCGGCGGCATTCTGGTGGAAGTCGGTACGACGAATCGGACCCGACCGGAGGACTACGTGAGCGCGCTCGGGCCGCATTCCGCTCTCCTGCTCAAGGTGCATCCGTCGAACTTCCGGATCGAAGGTTTCACGGAACAGACTGACCTGTCGGACCTGGTCCGCGTGGGGCGGGAGGCCTCCATTCCGGTTGCACACGATCTCGGGTCCGGCCTGCTGATGCCCGGACTGGTGCCTTTGCTTCCCGCGGAACCGACGCCTGCGGATTCCGTCGCCGCCGGCGCCGATCTCGTGATGTGGAGTGGAGACAAGCTCCTTGGTGGCCCGCAGGCAGGCATCATCCACGGACGGAGAGAGTGGATCTCCCGGCTCCGACAAAGTCCGATGCTCAGGGCGTTCCGGGTCGACAAGCTGACGCTCTGCGCTCTGGAGGCCACGCTCGCGCTGTACGCGAACCCTGACCGGGCGGCAGGTGAGATTCCGGTTCTGTCCCGTCTTTCAGAATCGGCCGAGTCCGTCCGCGCCCGGGCCGAACGTCTTCAGCAGCGACTCGAGCCCGCCGCGCGGGCCATGGTTCAGGTAGTCGACCTCGTTTCCCTGGTCGGGGGCGGAACCTT
>Ga0316193_10002995_pt1 | contig 12046 bp, 6 predicted proteins | sample MerIslsedime2_MG_FD_207735 | JGI IMG/M metagenome (GOLD analysis project Ga0316193, IMG submission 207735) | Coastal sediment microbial communities from Maine, United States - Merrow Island sediment 2 | ecosystem: Environmental > Aquatic > Marine > Coastal > Sediment | place: USA: Maine... | reverse complement strand
TGCACCTGATGAGCCAGCGGCTGGTGGAGGACCACGAACTGGCCGCCCAGTTCCTGCACAAGCGCCCCGCCCGCAAACGTATTGCAGCCTTCATCATCAGCGTATCAACACGGGCTGCCCGGCGCGGTGAACCGCCCATGAAGCTGCGCCTGCCCATGTCGCGCACCGACATCGGCAACTACCTCGGCATTACCCTGGAAACGGTCTGCCGGGAACTGTCCCGGCTGGAAAAAGCGGGCATCATCGCGCTGAACAAGCGCGACCTGACCATTCTGGACCTGCCTGGCCTCAGGGAGCCAATCTGCGGTGACGAACCCTAGTCACTAATCGCGGTAAACCGGGAAGCGGGCACAGATTTCAAGCACCTTGGCTTTGACCGACGCAATCACCTGGTCCGAGTCGCCATTCTCCAGGGATTCCAGCACATCGCAAATCCAGCCCGTGAGCTGAACGGTTTCCTCCTCGCCAAAACCGCGGGTGGTAATTGCCGGTGTGCCAACCCGCAGGCCAGACGTAATAAAGGGTGAGCGCGGGTCATTTGGCACCGCATTCTTGTTGACGGTGATATTGGCACTACCCAGGGCCGCGTCGGCGTCCTTGCCCGTATAGTCCTTGCCGATCAGGTCAACGAGCATCAGGTGATTGTCGGTACCACCGGACACGATATTGATGCCGCGCTCCAGGAATGTTGCGGCCATGGCCCTGGCATTGGCTACCACCTGTTGCTGGTAAGTGATGAACTCCGGGCTGGCGGCTTCCTTGAAGCTCACCGCCTTGGCAGCAATTACGTGCATCAGTGGGCCACCCTGCTCACCCGGAAAAACGGCCGAGTTGAATTTTTTCTCCAGCGCCTCGTTGGCACGGGCCAGGATGATGCCTCCGCGAGGGCCGCGCAGGGTCTTGTGCGTGGTGGAGGTGACCACGTCAGCGTGGGGGACAGGGTTGGGATAGACGCCGGCGGCGACCAGGCCCGCCACATGCGCCATATCAACCAGCAGATAGGCACCCACTTTATCGGCAATGGCGCGAAACCGGGCCCAGTCCATGACGCGGGAATAGGCGGAAAACCCCGCCACAATCATTTTCGGCTTGTGCTCCAGTGCCAGGGCTTCAACCTGCTCGTAGTCGACCTCACCGGTCGCGTTGTCGAGACCGTATTGCACAGCGTGGTAGATCTTGCCGGAGAAATTGACGCTGGCACCGTGGGTCAGGTGACCGCCATCCGCCAGACTCATGCCCAGTACCGTATCGCCGGCTTCGCACAGGGCCAGGTATACCGCCGAGTTTGCCTGGGATCCTGAATGCGGCTGGACATTCGCGTAGGCTGCGCCAAACAAGGCCTTGGCCCGTTCTATCGCCAGTGTTTCCGCTTTGTCCACATATTCACAGCCACCGTAATAGCGCTTGCCGGGATAGCCCTCGGCGTACTTGTTGGTCAGCACACTGCCCTGTGCCGCCAGCACACGGGGGCTGGCATAGTTTTCGGAAGCGATGAGCTCGATGTGATCTTCCTGCCGCTGTTCCTCTTCCTCGATGGCGGAGAAAATCTCGTCGTCGAACCCCTTGATGGTCATGTTTTTGTCGAACATGGTCGTCCTCTGGCTGAGTTGGGGGCCACTGGCTTCACCCCCACTGTGGAAAGCGGCGCATTCTACCGCAAACATCCCCTTCCGATAAGGGCATTAAGGCCATGAAGCGCAGTCCGAGGCAGGTCCTGGCCGTTTCGCGCGCCCCCGCGCCCCAGGCACGAGTAGATCGCTGATCATGGCGTTCGCTCGTTGCGGCCAGACCCGGCCCATGGCACTCTGAATCCCCCAAATGCGCATTGGCGCGACGATTGCATAAACCGGTTACTCCTCCAGGCAGGCAGCGGGACACATGGATAACAGCTGGAAGCGCTACAACGGCCCACAAGCCGGCGATTTCTTCGATGAACTGATCACGGACACCGGCAGGCCGCGGGTTGTAGCCCGCAATGCGGTAAAAATGCTGCAAGCGCTCTCCGCCGAGGAAATGGCAGCTCGCCGGGCAGCGGCTGAGCTGGCTATCCGGGAAATGGGCATCTCCTTCACTATCTACAGCGAGGGCAAAAATATCGACCGGGCGTGGCCCTTCGATATCATCCCGCGCATCATCCCGGCGAAGGAATGGCGGAAGGTCAGCCTCGGGCTGGCTCAGCGCAGCCGCGCCCTGAACTGCTTTATCAACGACATCTACAACAAGCAGAAAATACTGGCAGACGGCCTGCTACCCGCCGACATCGTGCTGGAATCTGGCAACTACAAAGCCCAATGCGCCAATGTTTCGCCCCGTTATGGTGCATGGGCACATATTTGTGGCACCGACCTGGTGCGAGACAAGGATGGACGGTTTTACGTGCTGGAAGATAACCTGAGGGTGCCGTCTGGTGTGTCCTACATGCTGGAAAACCGGGAGATCACCAAGCGGGTGTTGCCGGAGCTGTTTGAAAACCACAGCATACTGCCGGTAGACGACTACCCTTCCCGCCTCTACAGCACGCTGGCTTCGCTATCGCCAAGGGAACAGCGGCGGCCCCGTATCGTGGTACTCACCCCCGGTATCTTTAACTCTGCCTACTTTGAGCACGCGTACCTGGCCCAGGGAATGGGCGCGGAACTGGTAGAGGGATCAGACCTGTTCGTCGATGATGACGACTGCCTCTACATGCGCACCGTGGATGGCCCGGAGCGGGTAGATGTGGTGTATCGCCGCATCGATGACGATTTCCTGGACCCGGAGGCATTCCGGGAGGATTCCACCCTGGGTGTCCCGGGCATCATGCGGGCCTGGAAACAGGGCAATGTGTCCATCGCCAATGCGCCGGGCAGCGGCGTGGCCGACGACAAGGTGGTCTATGCCTTCGTACCAGAAATGATCCGCTACTATCTGGGCGAGGAACCCACCCTGGCCAGCGTCAAAACCTATTTGTGTATGAACCAGCCCGATCGGGATTATGTGCTGGCAAACCTGGACAAGCTGGTGGTCAAGCCCGCCAATGAATCCGGTGGCTACGGCCTGATGGTGGGCCCTCATGCCAGCAAGGAAAAGCGCGCGGAATTCGCCAAACTGATAGAGAGCAACCCGCGCAATTACATCGCCCAGCCCACTCTGGCACTGTCCACGGCGCCCACCTGTATTGACGACAGTGTGGAGCCCAGGCACCTGGATCTGCGACCGTTCATCCTGCAGGGCAAAGACTCCTGGGTCACCCCCGGCGGCCTGACCCGGGTCGCACTGGTGAAAGGCTCCCTGGTGGTCAATTCCTCCCAGGGAGGCGGCAGTAAGGACACCTGGATCGTAGAGGACAAACAGACATGATGATGCTTTCGCGGGTAGCCGAGCGCCTGTACTGGATGGCGCGCTACCTGGAGCGAGCGGAGGACACAGCCCGGCTGACCCAGGCTTATAGCCACCTGATCATGGATATTCCCGCCGGATCCGAGCCGGGCTGGGACATCCTCGTGCGCATCCTGGACGGTGAGCCGGTGTTCGGTGAAAATCGGGCCTACAATGAACAAAATGTGCTCAAGTTCCTGATCGCCGACGACGACAATCCCGGTGGCATAGCCTATTGCATCAAAGCGGCGCGTGAGAATGTGCGCACCACCCGGGACGTCCTGCCCGAAGAGGTCTGGGAACATGTCAATGAATTGTACCTGTACTCCCAGGAACACGCGGCGAAATCCGTCGGTCGGCGTAACCGCCACCGCTTCCTCGAACAGGTCATCACGCAATGCCAGATGATCAACGGCCTGCTCATGACCACTCTCTGCCGCGACCATGCCTACCGCTTTATCAAGCTGGGACACCTGCTGGAGCGGGCCGACATGACGACTCGCGTGATCGATGTGGGCGCCGGTGCGCTGCTGGGCAACGAACGACTCAACGAGGCCGTGGACCCGCTGATCTGGGCCAGCCTGCTGCAGTCCCTTTCCGCCATGGGCACCTACCGCAGGACAATCGGCCCTCTGGTGGAGGTCAATGCCGTGGTAGAATTCGTGTTTCGGGAACGCTCCCTCCCGCGCTCTGTCAGGTTTTGCCTGGACGGCATACGGCAGGAGCTGGTGCCACTGAAACACAATAAGGAGGCGCTGCGGATACTCGATCGCTCCCGGCGCAGCCTGTCACGATTCAACCCGGAAAAAGCAGAGCGAGAAGATCTGCACCGATTTATCGACCGATTCCAGCTGGAGCTGAACAGACTTGGTGGCATGATCAGCGAAACCTGGTTTATGCCCGTCAAGGATTGAAGCACTTTCAAGCCCAATGAGGCTCAAGACGGTACCCTAAAAATGACCATTCGTGTTGCGATCAACCATCGCACTTGCTACAAATTCGACCGGCCTGTAAACATGTCGCCGCACACGGTGCGCCTGCGCCCTGCGCCCCATTCGCGCACGCCCATCCACAGCTACAGCCTGAAAATCAAACCCGAGGATCACTTCATCAACTGGCAGCAGGACGCCTTCGGCAATTACCTGGCGAGGTTGGTGTTCGCGGAGAAATGTACCGAGTTCGAGGTGGATGTCGAAGTCATTGCCGACATGACCACTATCAATCCTTTTGACTTCTTTGTGGAGGACTACGCCGAGAATTACCCCTTCAAGTACACCCCACAGCTGTTAAGTGAATTGCAGCCCTACCTGGAGAAACTGGAGGGAAGTCCGAAATTCGACAAATTCCTGGCTGAGGTAAACGTCCAGAAGCAGACCATTAACGACTTCCTGGTGGCGCTCAACCAGCAGGTGCAACAGAAAATCGAATACCTGCTGAGGCTCGAGCCCGGCATTCAGACACCAGAGGAAACCCTGGCAAGTGAAAAGGGATCCTGCAGGGACTCGGCGTGGCTACTGGCACAGCTACTGCGACACCTGGGCCTGGCATCCCGCTTTGTCTCGGGTTACCTGGTGCAGCTCAAACCCGACGAAAAATCACTGGATGGGCCATCTGGCGCCGCGGAGGATTTCACCGACCTGCACGCCTGGTGCGAAGTCTACTTGCCCGGCGCAGGCTGGGTGGGAATGGACCCCACCTCGGGTCTTTTTGCCAGCGAAGGCCATATTCCACTGGCATGCACACCCACACCGGTATCGGCGGCCCCCATTGTCGGGGCTACTGACGAGTGTGAGGTCGAGTTTGAATTCAGCAATACAGTAGAACGTGTGCTGGAGGACCCGCGAGTCACCAAGCCGTACACCGAAGAGCAGTGGCAACAGATACTCGCGCTGGGCAAGGCTGTTGATGTCGAATTCGAGCAAAATGATGTGCGCCTGACCATGGGTGGCGAGCCCACCTTCGTGTCCATAGATGACATGGAGTCCGAGCAGTGGAATACCGGCGCACTGGGCAAGGACAAACTCAGCCTGGCAAAATCCCTGCTGCTGCGATTGCGTGATCACTTTGCGCCCCACGGCCTGTTGCATTACGGCCAGGGCAAATGGTACCCGGGAGAGGAGGTCCCGCGCTGGGCCCTGGGGGTGTTCTGGCGCAAAGACGGTGAACCCTTATGGAACGACCCGGCGCTGCTGGCCCGGGTGGACAAGGACTATGGCCACGACGTTAAAACCGTACAGAAATTTGGCCACCAGCTGTGCGACCTGTTAGCGCTGCCCAGGCGCTGCAGCCAGCCCGCATTCGAAGACGGGCTGTATTATTTGATGCAGGAACAAAACCTGCCAAAAAATCTGGATATACTCGCGCAAAAACTCAAGGGCAGCCTGGACCGAAGACGGCTGGCGCGCCTGATCGAGCGCGGTTTCGACGTGCCGACGGGTGTAGTCATACCCCTGAGCCGCAGCACGGGCTGGCCCGTGGTCGAAGAGAGCAAGCGCTGGCACAGCAGTCTCTGGCCGATGAAACGAGAACGCATCACATTGATTCCGGGGGACTCCCCCATGGGCTTGAGGCTTCCGCTGAATGATTTACCCGAGCTGGCCAGAAAAGCAGACAAGATCACCCCGCAACGCGACCCATTCGAACCGCGGGAAGAACTCGCCCCACGCTCAGAGATCCAGTTTGGTCATGATGGCGAGGCGCCCGATGACGAATTGCCAGACGAAGATGACTACGAGGCCGTGGTCCGCCACGCGCTGTGCCTGGAAGTGCGCGATGGTCGCCTGCACGCCTTCATACCACCGCTGGAATACCTTGAGGACTATGTTGAGCTGATCGCCGCCATTGAGGAGACCGCAACTGCCCTCAAAACACCACTTATCATAGAAGGCTATGAACCGCCCCGCGACCCGCGCCTGCAGAAGTTGCTGGTGACACCGGACCCCGGCGTTATTGAGGTCAACGTCCATCCCACCAACAACTGGGACGACCTGGTAGCCAACACCACGGCACTGTACGAAGAGGCACGCCTGTCCCGCTTGTCGACAGAGAAATTCATGCTGGACGGCCGCCACACCGGCACCGGCGGCGGCAACCACATCACCCTGGGCGGCGCGACCCCTGCAGACAGCCCCCTGCTGCGGCGCCCGGACCTGCTGCGCAGCCTGATCACCTTCTGGCAGCACCACCCCAGCCTCTCCTACCTGTTTTCCGGGATGTTTATCGGGCCCACCAGCCAGGCGCCGCGGGTGGACGAAGGGCGCGATGAGATGCTGTACGAGCTCGAAGTGGCTTTCTCGCAAATGTCGGACGGTGAAGTTCCGCAACCCTGGCTGGTAGACCGCCTGCTGCGTAACCTGTTGATTGATGTCACCGGCAACACCCACCGCGCCGAGTTCTGCATAGACAAACTGTACTCCCCCAACAGCGCCACCGGCCGGCTGGGCATCCTGGAATTTCGCGGCTTTGAAATGCCGCCCCACAGCCGCATGGCGCTGGTGCAGGCGCTGTTGCTGCGCGCGCTGGTCGCGCGCTTCTGGAAACAGCCATACCACAAACCCCTGGTGCGCTGGGGCACCGAGCTGCACGACCGCTTCATGCTGCCTCACTACATCTGGCAGGATATGAAATTCGTGGTCGAGGATCTGCAGGCCCACGGTTTCGCGTTCGAGCTTGACTGGCTGGCGCCTTTCGAGGAATTCCGCTTTCCGCACTACGGCCGGGTACAGCTGGACGACATAGAACTGGAACTGCGCTGGGCGGTAGAGCCCTGGCACGTACTGGGTGAGGAAACGACCAGTTTTGGTACATCGCGCTATGTCGACTCTTCAGTAGAGCGCCTTCAGCTGCGGGCTACAGGTCTGGTCGAGGGTCGCTATGTGCTGGCCTGCAATGGTCGCCGGGTGCCCATGCGCTCCACCGGCAGGCATGGAGAATACGTCGGTGGCGTTCGCTACCGCGCCTGGGCGCCACCCTCGGCGCTGCACCCGATGATCGGTGTGCATGTGCCACTGGTATTTGACCTGATAGACACCTGGAACGGACGCTCTATTGGTGGCTGCACTTATCACGTGGCGCACCCCGGCGGGCGCAGCTATGAGACCTTCCCGATCAACTCCATGGAAGCAGAGTCCCGGCGCATCAATCGTTTCGAGACCGTCAGCCATACCCAGGGCCCCTTCATTCCCCAACCGGAGGTCAGCGCCTTGCGGGAGTTCTTCCCGAACGAGGAGTTACCCAGGCCCATGGAGCCACCGCCGGAAGAATCGCCGGGAGAATACCCCTACATGTTGGATATGCGCAGCCCGAGACGGCCCTGAGGGTCGGCCGGGCCGGCTTAACCGCATGTATTCCCGACAAGGCTAATGCGACTATACTAGTGTAGCTCGTCACTCACCTGTAAGATTCAGCCCGCTCAGCCCGACACAGCAACAAACAGGAAACGTCTTTGTCCAACGCCAGTAACCCGCCCGCGCTGAGTCAGGTCCAGACCCAGTTTCAGCAGCCCAGAGCGCTTGAATACCAGGCCCTGCCTGGCCTGTTGGACGACACAAGAGCGTCTGATGGCAGCCTCAAGCCACAGTGGAAGTATCTGCTGGACAGTCTGCGCGATCTCGGCCCGGAAGTGTTGCTTGAGCGGGAACAAAAGGCACGCCGCATACTGCGGGACGACGGCGCCACCTACAATATAAGCCAGCAGGATTCTGCTGGTGTCAGTTGGGAACTGGACCCGGTGCCCTATGTTATTGGCTCTGAGGACTGGGCTGATATAGAGGCGGGATTACTGGAGCGGGCAGAGCTGCTCAATCTGATCCTTGGCGATATTTACGGGCAGCGCTCCCTGTTGCGCCACGGGGTCCTGCCCCCCGAGGCACTGTTCTCTCACGGTGGCTTCCTGCGAGCATGTCAGGGCCTGAAAATGCCGGGTGAGCACGAGCTCATCCTCCATGCCACGGATATGGTGCGCCTCGCCGATGGCAATATGTGTGTATTATCGGACCGCACCCAGGCCCCCAGCGGCGCCGGTTACGTATTGGAAAATCGCACGGTAATGTCGAGGGTGTTCCCCAGCTTCTACCGCGAAAGCCACGTACACCGTATCGCCAGTTTCTACCAGCGCCTGCGCCTGAAGCTCGTGTCACTCTCGCCAAGCGATGAAGTCCCCTGCATCGCCCTGCTGACGCCCGGTGGCATGAACGAATCCCGCTTCGAACACGCCTACCTGGCAAACTACATGGGGCTGCCACTGGTACAGAGCGGCGATCTGCTGGTGCGTAACGGTTTTCTCTGGATGAAGTCACTGGACGGCCTGACCCGGGTCGATGTGCTGTTGCGCCGGGTGGATGATGAACTGTGTGACCCTGTGGAATTGCGCAGTGATTCGCGGATCGGGGTTCCCGGCCTGCTGGAGGTAGTGCGCACCGGCCGAGTGGTGATCGCCAACCCCATGGGTTCGGGAGTGCTTGAAAACCCTGTGCTGCTTAAATACCTGCCTGCGATCAGCAAAAACCTGCTGGGGCGAGAGCCTCGCCTGGCATCGGTTAAGACCTACTGGTGTGGCGATGCCGACGACCTGGCTTTTGCCACGGCGAATATCAGCCAACTGATCATCAAGCCAATCTATCGCGGCAGTGGCATGAACAGTGTATACGGTGGCGACCTGAGCCCGGAACAACAGTCGCAGCTGCTGTCGCGTATGCACCAGAAGCCCTACCAGTTTGTCGCACAGGAAAAGCTGGGCAAGGCGCACATACCGACGTTCTCAGGCGGCACACTGCAGCCCAGACCCGCCATACTACGCACCTTTTCTGTGGCTACAGACAATTCCTACATGGTGATGCCCGGTGGCCTGACCCGCATAGGCGGCAGTCCCGGCGGCGGTGTTATCAGCATGCAATCGGGCAGCCCCAGTAAAGATACCTGGGTGACCGCAACGGAACCCGAACGCTTTATCGACACGGAAGAAGCGCCGGACGCCCTGCGCACGAACCTGGAAGCGGGGCTGGTAAGCCTGCCCAGTCGGGTAGTGGAAAACCTTTACTGGATGGGTCGCTACGCCGAGCGCGCCGAGGCAGCGCTGCGGCTGCTGCGCACCGTATTCGTTCTGCTAAACGGCGAGGATCCCATCAGCACGGCGGCCAGGAGGGTCATGCTACGGTCGATTACAGAGGCCACCGCAACCCAGCCGGGATTCGTCAACGCCAGCCCCGAACTGTTGGCCCAACCGGATGAAGAACTGCTGTTAGTGATAAAAGATGGCAGCCGCGCAGGCAGTGTCAAATCCACCCTCAACGCCATGCTCAGAAGTGCAGAAGAATCCAAGGAGCTGCTGTCTACCGACACCATGCGGGTAATCAACGACCTGCACGATGAACTCGACGGCCTGGACACCGCCCTGGCGAGAGGCCTGGCCTCCGCGCCCGAAGAAGCCCTCGACCCACTGGTAACCGGGTTGGTGGCCCTTTCCGGCCTCATGCAGGAAAGCATGGTTCGCGGCGTGGGCTGGCGCTTTATGGAGTTGGGCAAGCGGGTGGAGCGGGCACAGCAAATCATCACCACCCTCAGAACCCTGATCACTCCAGTACTTGCAGAGACAGACCAGGCCACCCTGCTGACCGCCCTGCTGACGGCGATGGAGGTATTGATCACTTATCGACGACGACGGCGACAGCGCTCAGGCATTGAGCTTGGGCTGGAACTGGTGATGCTGGACCCCAGCAACCCGCGCTCACTGTTGTTCCAGCTGGAGCAGCTGCAATCCCACCTGGCCGAGCTGCCCGGAACCGATCCCAGCGAGGGTGAGCTGACCGAAGAAGACCGGGCGCTGCTGGCGGCAGTAACAAGCTTGAAACTCACGCGCCTGCCACAATTACTGGAAACAGGTAACGGCAAGCGCGAGGAACTGGACCAGCTGCTGCAACAGCTGGACAAACTGCTGCTCGATGTAAGCACCCTGATCAGCGACAAGCATTTCGATCACCGCGCCGATGCGCAACAACTGGTCAGCAACTACGTGCTGGCGGAGCAATAATGCGTTTTCGCGTGCGCCATGTTACCCACTACAAATACGCCAGCCGGGTCAGCCACTGCTACAACCTGGCCAACGTCGTACCGCGGGATACCGATCGCCAGCGCTGCCTGAAAAATCGTATCACGGTGTCACCCACCCCCGCGATCACCCACAAGCGCAACGATTATTTCGGCAACAAGGCCTTCCACTTTGAGATCCAGAAGCCCCACACCGAGCTGATCATCACCGCCGACAGCGAAATTCAGCTCAGTGATAATAGCCGCGAAATGAATCTGGACCTGGGTGCCACCTACGGCGATGCCCTGAAGTACCTCGCCAGCAACACCACGCGCGCAACAATTGACGCGCGGGAATTTCTGCTCAACTCGCCCATGATCGAATCCAGCGAACAGCTGGCGGATTATGCGCGCCCATCCTTCCATGCTGACCGCTCTTTGAAGTCCTGTGTAAATGATCTGAACACACGCATTTTCAGCGAGTTCACCTACGACCCCGGCTTTACCACCATCGCCACGCCGCTGGCTGAGGTTTTGCAGCACAAACGCGGCGTCTGCCAGGACTTCGCCCATTTGCAGGTGGGCTGCCTGCGCTCTATGGGCATCCCCGCCAAGTACGTCTCGGGTTACATTGAGACCCTGCCCAAGCCGGGTGAGACGAAACTGGTTGGGGCCGACGCCACCCATGCCTGGGTCGCGTATCTCTGTCCCGATGAGGGCTGGGTGGAGTTCGACCCTACCAATAACACCCGCGCTGGAATTCAGCATATTGTTACGGCGTTTGGGCGTGACTATATTGATGTTACGCCGGTTAAGGGCGTTATTTTTGGGGGTGGGGCGGCGCCTAGGCTGGAGGTTTCGGTGGATGTCAGTCGGATAGAGTAAAGCAATAGCACGTCAACCAAATCATGCTTACCCGAGCGAAGATCCTCTACACTCCCCGCAGTCCACGTCGGTGTATGCCCCCTTCGGTTGGAACCCCACGCCCTCTGGGAGCATACACCGACGCGGACTGCTACCAGCCGTGAGAGCTCCGATTTCTGTCGTCCTAAACCGATAGTAGCGACCCGTGGGTGCCGATATCCCCAGAGGGCGTGGGGTTCCAACCGAACGGGGATACCGGCATCCATGGGTTGCGGGTTACACAACCGACACTAAAAAGGAGCACCACCCGGAACAGGCACCTTTCTACTTATTGTTCTGCTAAAATCCGCACTTTGTTGTTAAGTCCTCGCGAGTAAAAAATGGCCCAGTACGTTTACACCATGAATCGGGTTGGCAAGGTTGTGCCACCCAAGAAAACCATCCTGGAAAATATTTCGCTGTCGTTCTTTCCCGGGGCCAAGATTGGCGTGCTGGGTTTGAACGGGTCGGGCAAATCTACGCTGCTGCGAATCATGGCGGGGTTGGATACGGATATTCTTGGGGAGGCGCGGCCGCAGCCGGGGATCAAGATCGGCTATCTGCCGCAGGAACCGCAGCTGAATCCGGATAAGGACGTGCGCGGCAATGTCGAAGAGGGTTTGCAGGAGGCCGTGGATGCGCTGGCGGGGTTGCAACAGGTGTATGCGGATTACGCCGAGCCGGATGCGGATTTTGACGCGCTGGCCAAGGAGCAGGCGCGGCTGGAAGATATTATTGAGGCCACCGATGCTCATAATCTTGA
>Ga0316193_10002994_pt1 | contig 12049 bp, 14 predicted proteins | sample MerIslsedime2_MG_FD_207735 | JGI IMG/M metagenome (GOLD analysis project Ga0316193, IMG submission 207735) | Coastal sediment microbial communities from Maine, United States - Merrow Island sediment 2 | ecosystem: Environmental > Aquatic > Marine > Coastal > Sediment | place: USA: Maine... | reverse complement strand
CGTACGCGTCACGCACCGACCGCGAGATCCCGGTGGTCTTCCTCGATCCACGCGACATCGGCACAGCTTGACGTCAACGCGCCGCCGGGCCACCGCAGGACTTCTCCCGGAGTGCGACCCGACGTGTCCTTCGACTCTGTTCTTCTAGTCGGAATCGCGGCCGATCAGCATGACAAGTCCGCCGATCGCAACCATCGCCGTGCCGGCCATGAGGAGGTAGAAACCCCATCCAACCGAAACCGTGAAGGTGGCGGGTATCGCCCCGGCCGCCGCTGCCTGAGCAAAGGCACCCTCGAGCAGCGACGCATCGTCGCGCGCTTCGAAGTACTTGATGATGGCGTAGATCAGCAGTGCAACACCGATCAACGTCGTCGTCAGAGCGAACGGCACCCTCTCAACGAGATTGAGCGGCGGCATGAAGGCAAACACCACGACGGCGATGATGGCGATGACAACAACCACCTGCACCCACGTGTCGAGCCCACCCCAGATGGTGGAGATCCCGTCCGGGAATTCCCCGCCCTGGCTGAGCGCCGGCAAGAGCTCCTCCCCGTCGCTGGTCGCGCCCTTCGTGGACAACGCGGCCACCCCGAGCACAACGCCGAATAGTGTCCAGATCCTCGTCCAATGCATGGGATCTCCCTTCTCGTCCCACGACGAGCGTAGGGAATCAGACGTCCGCGCTTCAACCAGTACGGCTATCTCGTAGGGCGCCCGACCCAATTCAGGTGCGCCGCCTCAAGAATCTGCGGCCTGCGGTCGATGCGACTTGAGAAGGAATCGGAGCGACGCGTCTCCATTCCTCTAGACCCGTATGGGCCTCCCGGGCGGGAGGGGGATGCCGGCGCTTCGCCAACTTGGTGAGGTGAAGATGCAACGCATGAATGCGCGACCACGGGTCCTGCTCGTCCTCCTGATGGCGCTGGGGCTGACGCTTGGTTCGGTGGCCGCGCCTGTCACAGCCGCCGAAGGTGGCAGCGGTGACGACCTCGAAACTGTTCGGGGGCAGACCCTCGGCACGATCGACTACAAGACCGGTCTCCTTACCGACCTGAAGAACGGCACCGACAACGCCGACCGCAAGGTCGTCTACGACCAAGGCATCGCCGAGCTCGCTGGGCTCCGTGATCGTGCTGCCGCTGAAAGCAGCGTCGACCAGTTGCGCGCCATGGATGCCGAGGCTCACGACATCTACCAGTCCACCACGAGTCGGGCGTCGGAGGTCGGGCAGACCGAAGAAGAGAAGATCGCCGAGGAGCGCAAGGCTGCCCTCGACACGATCAACTACAAGCTCGGCATTTTCAGCGACAAGAAGTCCAAGACCGACAATCCGGTGCACCAGGAGATCTACGCGGGGGCGATCAGCCAGTTGGAGGCGCTCAAGGTCGCGGCAGAGGGCAGCAGCGACATCGCTGCGCTCAAGGACATGAAGGCGCGGGCGCACGAGATCTACAACTCCACCATGGCGAAGATCGCCGAGAACGGCGGTGAGGCCAAGGGCGAGGAGACCAAGAAAGAAGAGCCGGAGAAGACCGAGGCCGAGAAGGCTGCTGAAGCACTCGCCAACGCCCGGCGCTCCACGCAGAAGCTGATCGAGTACAAGGTCTCCTTGTTCACACGCGCAGCCGAAGCAGCCAAGAACCCGGTGGTTGCGGGTGTGTACGCCGAAGCTGCTGCGCGGACTGCTGCACTCGCCGACGAGGCGAAGGCTGCGGGAACCATCGCGGCGCTTCGTGAGATCGATGCGAAGGTGATGGAGATCTACGAATCGACCAAGGCCGCCGTCTCGGAGTCACACGGCAAACCCGATTGGCAGCCATCGGAAGCCGTAAAGGTCCACGTCGATTCGGTCGGCGGTGACGTCAAGCGTCTCGTAGACGAGACCGCATCGACTTCCGAGAAGAGCCCGGAGACCGCCAAGGACGTGGAGAAGGCGGGCGCGAAGGTGTACGAGAAGATCGACGAGGTGAGAGGAGCCGCCGAGACCGGGAACAAACTCGATGCAAAGTGGGCCGAGATGGACCAGGCCCTTCACAACTTCCGCAGGGCGCTCGCCGCTCACGTCGTTGCCGTTACCGGCGGACCCGACTGCGTGAACGGATGGCACCTGCCCGGGTAACACCAACCACAAGCCACCGGCGAAGGATGTCTTCGCCGTGTGGGGCAGCCGAGCGATCAAGCATCCCCCCGACCTCCCGCGGGGGGATGCTTCGTTTTCGGATTGCGTGAAGCGCCGAGGTCTCGCAGCCACTCCCGTCGGGGTACGGCGGGTACCATCCGACGGTCATCAGCACCGGAGAGCAAGGAGCCTCTGATGAAGATCGTTGTGTTGGGTGGCGCAGGCAAGATGGGTGCCCTCGCTGTTGAAGATCTCGTCGTGAATCCGCGCGTTGACGAGGTTGTTCTGGCCGATCGCGACATGGTCGGCGCCGCAGCGATTGCGGAGTATCTCGACAGCCCGAAACTGTCGATTGCCGAGGCCGATCTCAACGACCACGCCGCGCTTGTCGCGATGCTCGAGCCCGCAGACGCGTGCGTCAACGCCACCGTCTACTACACGAACCTGAAGGTCATGGAGGCGTGCCTCGAAGCCGGAACCCACTACACCGACATGGGTGGCCTCTTCCACGGCACGCTGAAGCAGTTGGAGCTCAGCGACCGTTTCGCCGACGCCGGTACAAGCGCGGTGCTCGGCATGGGTTCGGCGCCCGGCGCTCCGAACATCCTCGCCCGGTATGCCGCAGACCGGCTCGACACGATCGATGCGATCAAGATCTACGACGGAGTGAAACCCCCGCCCCCCGGCACTGTGAAATTCACCTATGCCGTACCGACCATCATCGATGAGCTGACTCAGCAACCGATGGTGTTCCGCGACGGCGAATTCATCGCCTGCGAACCGCTGTCGGAGTTCGAGGACTATCCGTTCGCCGGGTCCTTGGGGATCCTCCGCATGCACCTCTCGCTGCACTCGGAAGTTGCGACGCTGCCGGTGAGCTTCGCCGACAAAGGTGTGCGTGAGTGCTTCTTCAAGATCAATCACTGGGGCATGGATCCGGAGACGGTCGAGAAGGTACGGGTCCTCGCAGACTTCGGCTTCGACGGACCGGACCCGATCAGCGTGCGCGGTGTTGAGGTGTCGCCGCGAGACTTCACCATCGAAATGATGGGGGACTTCGTCCCATCTGCGATCGAGATGCTCACCGCACCGGCCAACACGCCGGGCGACCTCGCAAAAGAGATCGTGTCGGAGGTCAGCGGAACCGTTGCTGGCGAACCCGTGACCTACCGGATGGGTGTCCTCACGCAGAAGGGCGCACTGCCAACCGGTGTGCTTCCCGCCCGCGCCGCGGCGTGGCAGGCCGCGGGCAAGGTCGCCCCAGGTGTACACCCCCCAGAGCTGGCCTTCGACCCAGAGCCCTTCTTGAAGGAACTCGAAGAGCGCGATATCACTACCCAGGTGACGGTGACGAAGGGGTTGTGAGTCCCAAGTTCCCGGATCTCTCCCTCCCCATCGGGGGAAGGTATTGGGCCCGCAGCCGGCAGCTTGCAGCTCAGCGACCACACATGGTGCGCCCTTCAGCGCAACAGAACGCCCTGGACTTCGTCGACGTCGTAGAGAGTCGTCACGGTTCGGGCGAGTGTTCCGAGGTAGGTCCATCCCCCATCGATGCGGTAACGGCCCTCCCACGTGAACGTTGACGTAATCGGGTAGGCCTCGAGGGTCGGATGGCAGTTGCCGCCGAACGGATGCTCGATCCGGTACGTCGGATCACATGTCTTGGTCGAGTACGCGTGGGTGACGGCGCCCTCCGGATAGGTACGCGCCGTCGCCGTGTCGAACAATCCGTTCGTACCGTCACCCCAATCGACTGCGAGTGCCCGAACCGTGGCCCAGACCTCCATCGACCGGCCGTCTGGAAGGAGTTCGACATGCGTGATGTCCGGCGGATCGGGAGTCGCAAGATATGTCGGAAGGCCGGTGATACCTGCAGCCGCCGGTTCAAGTGCAGGGTCCGGGAGGGCAAGCGGGAACGAGCGGAAGATCCGCCACGCCGTTTCTTCAGGTGTCTCCACGATCACCGGGCAGACGGGAGTTGTGAGGACGATCGCCGCAACCGCAGGATCGTTCCCCGGGTCCCACACGTCGAGCCCCCCTGCAATCGGGGACCAGTAGTAACAGGCCGCCCCGGCTGCGTCGGTTGCCTGATAGATGTACCGCATCGGTGGGCGCTCGCGAGGTGGGGTGGTGTCGGAGGGTTTGGTGGAGCCGCCGGCGGCGGTGCAGATCAGCTCCCCGCGAACTGGGTCGTAGTAACAATTATCCGCGTAGCTGCCAGCGGCCAACCACCAGCCACCGGCCAGGACGAGGATCAGGACGACAGCGGGTGCGGTCCGTCGCATGCCCAGCCCTCCCCCACGAAAGAGATTCCCCACTTCAATTCGACTCGTTCCAGGACAACGAGCTTCGAATCCGTTCCACCGTCCGTCAGGATCCCCTCGTAGGCTGTCACAACCTTCGCTGCAAGGCAGTCATCGCCCTCATGCAGGATTGAACGAACTTCCACTCGGCCAAGCTGCGGCGGAGCCGCGAATTCGACGAGGTCGAACAGCGCCATGCTTCGTTCCATGTACTCGTCGTTGGCGAAGAGGGCTCGGAACGCTTCACGGTCGCCGTCGTAGAGGGCCCGGAGGCGTCGCTCTTCGAGGTCCTGGAAGATGGCCTCGATCTCAGCGAGGCGGTCGACGGTTGTTGTCGTCGCCTCCGTTGTTGTGGTGCTGGACGTCGGAGGAGCCGTGGTCGACGTTGTCGGCGCCGGCCCTGACGTCGGTGTGGTGGCGGGGGTTCCCCCTGAGCTACACGCCGCAGCAACAACCGTGAGCACGGCCAGGCTCTTCAGCTTCCCCCTCATGCCCGACACCATACGGAAATCGGCAAAACCTTCATAGGGGGTCGGAGGCGAGTTTTTCCCGGCCTGTCATTGTCCCCTATCCAGCGTCGTGGTGCTCCGCCACCATGGAGCCGAAGAGGAGGTCCACATGTCCCCCGACCGTGAGCGGTGGTATCGGATTCTCTTCTGGATCGCCGCGGTTTACGACCTCACCCTCGGGATCGTGTTCCTGTTCTTCTACCGACCAGCTTTCGAAGCTCTCGGGATCGAAGACACGCTCCCGGAACACACGAGCTTCCTCTCCCTGATCGCGGCATTCCTGTTCGTCATCGGCATCGCCTACGTCTTCATCGCTCGCGGCGATCTCGTGCGAAACCGAGACCTCATCGCCGTTGGGGCCTTGTACAAGCTGGCGTACTTCTCCGTCGCCCTCTGGTACCTGATCGGCGGCGTCTACCCGCACATCGTGTTCTTCATCGTGTTCGGCCTTGCGGATCTGGCGTTCCTCATCGCGATGACCGAGTGCTGGTGGTTCGTGCGGCGCCTCGACCCGTCAACCGCTTCCGACTGATCAGAGCCCGGCCATCACCATCGCCGTGCCGATGAGCACAAGACCGATGTGCAGCCCAACGAGCGCCACCCTGGGAGTTCCGTACGGATCGTTCAGCGCACGCGGGACCGGCAACCAGCGGAACCACAACCATGCTCCGAGGGTGCCGCCCACGACGATGCCGAGTGTGATGAGGAGCCAGCCGACGTCGGTGGAATCCGGAGCCGTCAGTGTCATGCCGATCAACCCGACCGACACGGCGCTCGCCGGCATCAGGAGCGCATAGCGAAGCATCGGGCGCCCAAGGCTCAGCGCCAGGATTGTGGGCATCAGCACCCAGCCGATCGCAAGGAGCACGAGCATCCACATTTCTGCATCGTCGGCGAGCGCGAGCCCCCAGATGACGCCGAGCGCGACGGTGCTGATGGCGATCAGCCGGCGGATCCGGTGCTCGAACAAGCGGTTGGCCGTCAGCTCTACGCCGGATCCGGTACTCAACAGGCTCATGGGGCCACCGCCTGCGCCCGATCGACCAACTCACCAGCCGCCACCTGCAGCTTGAACCCGTCACGGCGGCGATCCGTGCTCTCTCGGGAGTAGAGGTGGCGGCCAAGCTCAACCAGGCCGTCCTCGAGCTCCTCGACGGTCATGTTTGCCGGCCGGTAGTTCACGTCGAACAACGTGCACAACTCCCATGCGCCGGGTTCGAGGATCCTGCCTTCCGCCAGCAAGCGGGTATAGAGCGGGGTTCCGGGGAACGGCGTCAGAACCGTGATCTGCACATCGAATGGATCCGTCTCCTCGACGAACCGAGCGACGGACGCGAACACATCGGGCCCGTCACCGTCGAGACCGAGAACGAAGCACGCGTTGAGGGCAATTCCGTGGGTCTGGACGGCCTCCACCGCTTCTCGGTAGCGATCGACTCGACCGAATTTCCAGTTTCTCTTGGTCTCGATCCCATCAAGGCCCGCGGGGTTCGGGCTCTCGAATCCGACGAGCACTTCCCGGCATCCGGCGTCGTGCATCATTGCGAGGAGGTCCGGATCGTCCGCAATCGACACATCGGTCTCGGTGAACCATTGGACGTTCTCCGATCCGATCGCAGCCACGAGGTCGCGAGCGTGATGGCGATTGACGAACGAGTTGTCGTCCGAGAGCTCCACAAACGGATCCGACCAAATCGACTTCATCGCCCTGATCTCGGCACCGACCTTGTCGGCCGGCTTCATCTCGTAGCGCGGCGTCAGGAGGATCGAAGACGCGCAGAACTCGCACCTCCACGGGCACCCGCGCTGGGTCTGCACAGTGAGTCGGTTGTATCGGACCGGATCAAGCAGGTCGTAGCGGGGAATGGGTGCGTCGGATAGATCGAAGGGCGATTCGGGCCGGTAGACCCGCTCGGCCGACCCGGACTCGACGTCGGCAAGGAGGCGTCTCCACACCGGCTCTCCTTCGCCCGCGACAACGATGTCGCAATGCGCGAGCGCCTCGTCTGGCACGGCAGTGACATGCAGGCCACCGATCACGGTCGTGACGCCGGCCGCCCGGAACCGGTCAGCGAGCGCGTAGCACTCCTTCACTTGGGCGGTGTAGGTGGAGAGGGCGGCGAGGTCGCACTCGGGGAGCGGGTCCATCTCGGCGATGTCATCGACCTCGAAGTAGTCGATGTCGTGCCGGTCGTCGGTGAGAGCTGCCAGCGTGAGTAGGCCGAGACTCGGAAGTGACGCGATGGTCTTGCCTCGCTCGACGAACCCGGGGAGGCTCAATCCAAGCGCCGTCAACTCCGGGTTGTGTGCCCGGACACCCGACATCGCGATCAGCGCAATCCGCATCGTGCCTCCTGACGTTCAACATAACTCTCGAAACCGGAACGTCGATAGGGTCTTTCCCCGACTCGCGAAACGAACCCCTGAGCCGTTCGACGGTTCAGGGCCGTCCGGCCCGTGGCGCCAAGACGCTTCAGACGGCAGAATGGGGCGATGCCGGCGAACCTGACGCCCGACTACAAGAAGGCTGAAGCTGCATACAAGCGGTCGCGGGATCCGCATGAGCGCCTCGACCTCCTTCAAGAGATGCACCGCACAATCCCGAAACACAAGGGAACCGAGCACCTTCGTGCGGACATCAAGACCAAGATCAAGGAGCTGAAGGACGACCTCGCCGGACCGTCGAAGGGGGGCGCTCGCAGCGGGCCCCCGACATTCATCCACCCGGACGGCGCAGCACAGGTTGCGATCATCGGTCCGCCCAATTCCGGCAAGTCGGCGCTCCACGCTGCGCTCACGGGATCACACACCCACATCGGGGCGTACCCGTTTACGACGCTGTACCCCGAACCGGGAATGCTCAGCGTCGACGACGCCGCCATCCAACTCGTCGACCTCCCGCCGATCTCGTCGCAACATCCGATTCCGTGGATCGGCAACACGCTGCAGTCGGCCGACGGTGCGCTCTTCGTGATCGATCTCGGCCAGCCCGGATGCGTCGAACAGATCGTGCATGCGCGCGAGATTCTCTCCGACCGCCGGGTCACACTCACCGGAACCTGGGACCGAACGCAGGCCGGCGGAGACGATCCGTTCGCGATCCGGCTTCCGACCCTGCTGGTCGCCAACAAGGCCGATGCAATCCAGGACATCGAGGGGGACCTCGACGTCTGCCGGGAGCTCGGTGACCTCCACTTCCCCACAGTCATCGTGTCGGCAGAGACCGGACAGGGAATCGACGCGATAGGACCATGGCTGTTCCGGAACCTCGACATCGTCCGTGTCTACACGAAGGTGCCGGGGAAGGAGCCCGACATGGACCGCCCGTACACGGTTCGTTACGGCGCAACGGCCGAGGACGTCTCTCGCCTCGTCCACCGTGATCTCGCCGCCTCGTTTCACCATGCACGCATCTGGGGTCGCGGCTCCTACGACGGCCAGCAGGTCGGCAGGGAGCACATCGTGGAGGACGGCGACATCCTCGAGATCCACGCCTAATCCGCGTACCCAGGGTTGTAGACGTCCTATTTGACGTCCTCGGCCCGCGGAATGGCGGAGTCCGCGTACCCAGGGTTGTAGACGTCCTATTTGACGTCCTCGGCCCGCGGAATGGAGTCCGCTGGAGGTATCCGCAACACCCGGTGGTACGGTCCTCCGATGGATGCACCGCACCTGGTGGTCGCCGGGACACCCTCGATCGACCGGATCGAGATCCGAGATGAGTCCCTCTCAACCGTCGGCGGATCCGGCTTCATCACGGCGGTGGCGGCAAGGAACTCCGGCGCATCGGTCGGCCTGATTGCTCGTGTGCCGCGACAACTCCCGGGCGTGATTGCCGGAGCGTTCGCACCCGGCGGCGTCGATCCCGGCGCCCTCGTACCCGTTGACGGTTCACTCCCGGGCTTCCACATCGCGTACGACGACACCGAGACCGCCACGTATCTGGAGATAGAGTCGGGTGAGGAAGCCGCTTTGAACGCCGCCGACCTCCCTCGCAGGTGGCTGACCACGGAGTGGATCCACATCGGCCCACTGGCGGCCTCATCGGCAAACCAACTCCGATTCCTCCAGCAGCTCCTCGAGCGTGGCTACCGCGGGGGCCTTTCCGCCGGTACTTTTGGACGGGCGGCAGCCGACGAACCAAGCCTCGTTCGCGACCTCTTCGAGCGAGTCGATGTTGCGTTCCTGAATCGGGATGAAGCACACCTCATCTTCCCGTCCTCCATGCCGAGCCACACGGTCGTATGCGTTACCGAAGGCCGAGCAGGAGCCCGTCGGTGGGATGGCTCCACATGGATGCAACATCCGACAGAGGCGGTGACCGCCGTCGACCCAACCGGAGCCGGCGACGCATTCGTCGGCGGCTACCTCGGCGCCATGCTCGCGTGTGACCCCAACCCGGTCGAGCGCGGTCTTGAAATGGCTTCCATTGTCGTGCAGGGTCCGGGAGCTGCTCCGCTGATCGACATCCTGCCGAAGCGCGTAATCGTTCAACCCGATCCTGCAGGTGCTGAAGAACGCATCGCGCGCGTGGACCCGAAACGAGCGGAGGACGTTGCGTCCAAGCTCGGCAAGGCCGCGCAAGATGGAGCGCTTCTGTTCACTGGGTCGCCCTTCCCCGATTTGGGCGATCCGGCGGCGATCGATGTGCTTGCGGTTGGCACACTCCATCAGTACGGATTCTGGAAAGGAACGGATCGCGGATATGGAGGGCCGATGTGGGCGGAGATCGATGGAGTCCGACGCAAGGGTTCCGACTTCATCTGGCATGCCTTCACACGAGCAGCATCGCTCGATCCGGCGGTCCTCGATCCAGATCGCCTGGCGAACGATCCGCTCTTGTTCGACACGATCTGCACGGCCGATGACGGCACCTGCCCAATCCCGGACGTCGGCTCCCACCGGGTCCTCCAGCAAGCATTTGGCGCGGCAGTCGGCCGACTCGGTGGGATCCGCGCGCTCCTCGACCGGGCGAGTGCTGCCGAAGATCCGCTCGCAACGTTCCTGGAACTCCTCGAAACGGTTCCCGGCTTCGGGGAGGATCCCCTCGCGAAGAAAGCCAATCTGCTCGCCTTGATCTTCGCCAATCGGCCGGAGCACTTCCTCGATCTTCGAGGGCCGACCACGATCGCCCCGATCGTGGACTATCACATCATGCGGACCACACTCCGCACTGGATGCGTGGCGATCATCGACGCCGATGTCCGCAGCCGACTCGAGGCACGGGCATGGGTCGGCGCTGGAGCTGAGGCAAGTATCCGCCTCGCGTCCCGAGACACCATTCGCTTGTTGTGCGAGCAATCAGGGCTAGACGTCGCGAGCGTCGACGGTTTCTTGTTCAAGCTCGGCCGTACGGTCTGCCTCGAAGCCGAGCCACCGATGTGTGAGAAGTGTCCACTCGCCGCGGTCTGCGCGCGCGAGACCGATCTCTTCCAGCCAATCTTCCGAACGACGGCCTACTGAGAACGGGGTCTCACCGGCGGTGCCCGCTCTATTCCGCGGGCCCGAGACGCCAAATAGGACGTCTACAACCCTGGGTACGCGGTTTTAGGACTCCTCGAGTTCCAGCTCTTCGGCGAGTTCCTCGACCTCGGCCGCCTCGACGGCTTCCTCGACCTCGGCGTCCTCGATGGCATCCTCAACGGCCTCTTCGACCATGTCGGCGACCTCGGGGGACCGTTTCACGGCGGAAACAACCGCATCCTGGATTTGGGTGACCTGCTCGTCGGACATCCGCCCGGCCAGTTTCAGATCGAGGTACTCGCGGATCTCCTCTTCGGACATCCCAGAGAACTTCTGCTTCTGGTTGACGACGAGCGCCACGATCGCGCCGACACCGGCAGCAATCAGGATCAGAATCAGGGTCTTGAAAGAGAACAGTCTGCGCATGGGGCCTCCGTGGCGATCACTTGAGGCCATAGCCTACTGGGCCCCGGGGACACCGATTCTCCGCCGACCATCCTCCGCTCTCACTTGGCGGATCTGCGCTTCCCCGCTCGCCGGCGCATGACCCAGCGCCACACCCACCCGAGCAACGCGCCGAGGGCCATGAAGATGCCGACAACCGCCCACAGCGGCAGGCTCACTCCGAGAAACAGGAACTCGATCTCGACGGTGTCGCGGTTCTGCCAGGCAAAGACTCCGAGGATCAGGACCACGAGCACCGTGACGATGATGGCGATCCCGACACGGTCGTTCGTGCTCTTGATGTTCTGTGGCTGTTCGTCAGTCATGAAGGCTCCATGAGGTGTTCTTGACAATCGTATCAGAGGGCTCGATGCTGGAAATCCCCGAGAATTGCACGCTTGTGATTTAGGGTCTGCCCACCGTGGAGACAGTAGGAATCATCGTTGCGTGGCTGTTGATCGGCCTCATGGTTACCGGCTCGGCTGCCCTCTTCTGGGTTTCCCAGCGCTAACCAGCAGGCCGACACGCGAAACAGCCGGGATCGAAGATCCCGGCTGTTCATCAGTCACCCCGGATTAACCCGACGTGATGTCTTCTCGTGTTATCGGTGTCTCCACACAATGCGACCCTTGGTCGGGTCGTAGGCCGAAACCTCAACCTCAACCTTGTCGCCGGCGATGATTCGGATCCCGCGGCCGCGCCGCATCTTTCCAGATGCCCGCGCAACGATTTCGAGACCCGAGTCGAGGCGCACCTTGAACTCAGCGTTCCGGAGCGTCTCGACGACCAAGCCTTGAGTGCGGAATGTGTCGTCGCCTCGTGCCATATCGGCTACTACCGACGGGGACGGGCCTCGTTCACGGTAAGGGCCCGGCCCTCATGCTCGAAGCCGTTGAGCTCCTCGATCGCCTTGTTTCCTTCTGCGGCGTCGGGCATTTCGACGAAACCGAAACCGCGTGAGCGGCCGGTGTCACGATCGTTGATGATCGCGGCTGAATCGACGGTGCCGTACTGACCGAAGAGTGTCTCGAGGTCGCCGTTGGTCGCGCGGAACGAGAGGTTCCCTACGAAGATGTTCATTTCTACTGCCTCCAATGGGCATCGACTCACGGGCCACTGTGGCCCGCACACGGGCGGGTTCTGTCGACCTGCCCTCGAACCAACAAGTGCCACGGCGGCAGCGGACATCCCTCTGTGCATCAGAACAATAG
>Ga0316193_10002992_pt1 | contig 12061 bp, 9 predicted proteins | sample MerIslsedime2_MG_FD_207735 | JGI IMG/M metagenome (GOLD analysis project Ga0316193, IMG submission 207735) | Coastal sediment microbial communities from Maine, United States - Merrow Island sediment 2 | ecosystem: Environmental > Aquatic > Marine > Coastal > Sediment | place: USA: Maine... | reverse complement strand
GGGCCCGGTGGCCGGATTACCTGGTTGACCGGAGCGGCGCCCAGCGGTTGCGGAAAAACGACCACGGCTATGGCCGGTAATCATTTTGTCGGAGACGATCTGGCACAGCTGTGGATCGACGACGGGGGCAGCGTGCGCGCCGTCAATCCCGAATGCGGGATATTCGGAATCGTTGAAGACGTCAACCTGGAGGGTGACCCCATGCTCATGGCATGTTTGAGGCAGCCCGGCACCGAAGTCATCTGGTCCAATGTCCTGATTGATGAAAACGGTGTGCCCCAGTGGGTCGGCAACGGTGAAGAGATGCCGAGCAAGGGAATCAATTTCCAAGGGCCCTGGGAACAGGGCATGACAGATGAAAACGGCAAGCCGGTGCCGGTATCTCATCCGAATTCGCGCTGCACCCTATCCTCTTCAGCCCTGGCTAATTATTCGGAAGCGGCCGAAGATCCCCAGGGTGTCGAAACCCGGATCATTACTTACAGCGGTAGGGACAGTGACACAATGCCGCCGGTGTGGGTCGCCAAGAATTCAGATCACGGCGTGGCGATCGGCGCCTGCATTGTGTCGGCCGCCACGGCAACAGAAGTGGGCGCCACCGGTGTCAAACGCGCCCCCTGGGCCAATGCGCCGTTTATACCCGGTTCCCTGGGCGACTATATGGATGCCCAATTCAAGTTTTTCGGCAGCAGAAAGATCGACGATGTTAAGCGACCGCTGCTGGCCGGGCTGAATTATTTTCTCACCGAGGAAGCCCGGGGCGGCACCACTAAAAAACTGATCGGTGAGAAACGGGACGTCAAAGCCTGGCTGGGCTGGCTGGAAAGAAGAGTTCATGGGGATGTCGATGCCATTGAAACGCCGATCGGCTATCTGCCGAAATATGAAGATTTAAAGGATCTTTTCCAGACGCTCGTAGATAAAAACTATTCCCAGGACCTGTATACCCGACAATTCTCTCTGTATGTGGACAATATTCTTGCCCGAAACGAACTGCAGACCACCGCCTACCAAAAGGAAGAGAATATTCCCGAACAATTGTTCAAGGTCCTCCGCGAACAGCGGGAAGGCCTGGTGCGCCTCAAAGAAAAATTCGGCCCGATTGTGTCGCCGGCCGATCTTTTAAAAGCATAACAGACGGCTGAGGGTTCATTGCAAATGACTCCACATTATTAATGTCGATGTATATCCCGTCGGGCGGTGTTGCGGAAATTCGCAATCCGCCACGGCGGATTACTGCATTGTCGCGCCGATTAGCCGGGCGCCGCAACGCTAACAATTGCGATTTTTTTCTTCGTGAATCCTGGCTATAGATCGTTCCGGTGACATGCGCACGAAAACACCCGTATCCCGGGTTCCCGGCGATAGGTTAACGACGACGCGGAATCCGGACAAACTGCAGCAATCCATCCTGAAAACCGTCTTCAGCAGCAAAATGTTGGTGGCCCTTTTAATGGGTTTTTCCTGCGGTTTGCCGCTTCTGCTGACCATCAGCGTGCTCCAGGCCTGGATGAAGGATGCGGGCGTCGACCTGACACTCATCGGTATGATGGCACTGGTGGGGCTGCCTTACACGCTCAAGTTCCTGTGGTCACCGTTTTTGGACCGATACAGATTGCCTTTCCTCGGACGGCGTCGCGGATGGCTGCTGGTTGTCCAGATTACTCTGGCGGCTTTGATCGCCGGACTCGGTCAGACCGATCCGGCAAACAATCCCTGGCTGGTGGCCTGGATTGCCTTTCTGGTGACATTCTTCAGCGCTTCTCAGGACATTGTCGTGGATGCCTATCGCCGTGAAGACCTTAGCGATGCCGAACTGGGCCTGGGGTCATCGCTGTACGTTAACGGGTATCGGGTGGGCATGCTGCTGGCCTCCGGCGGCGGCCTGATCATGGCCGATCACATCCCCTTTTCCATGGTCTATCTGATCATGGCCCTGTGCATGCTGCCCGGAATCCTGACCACCGTGCTGGCGCCGGAGCCCGAAACCCCTGTCGGCATCCCCTTAAGCCTGAAAGAAGCGATCGTCGATCCCCTGGTGGAGTATTTCCGCCGCAGCGGCGCCGTGTGGATCCTGGCCTTTATCCTGCTGTATAAAATCGGCGATACCATGGCCAGTGCCATGACGACGCCGTTCTATCTTGATATCGGATTCACCAAATCGGAGATCGGCACAGTGGTCAAACTTTTCGGTTTCTGGGCCACAATTGCCGGTGCATTGGCCGGCGGCATCATGATGATCCGACTGGGTATCCACCGCAGCCTGTGGGTCTTCGGCATTTTGCAGGCACTGTCGACCGCCGGTTTTGCCCTGCTGGCCCGGGCCGGTCACAGCATTCCACTGCTGGCATCGGTAATTACCTTCGAAAATGTGAGCAGCGGGATGGGCACTGCGGCTTACGTGGCCTATATGGCCAGTATTACCAACAAAAGATTCACCGCCACCCAGTATGCGCTGCTGTCGAGCCTGATGGGTATCCCCCGAGTGCTTGCCTCGGCGCCCACCGGGTTTCTGGCTAAAAATGTCGGCTGGGAAACCTTTTTCATCTCATGTGCCTTGATCGCCCTGCCCGGGATGATCCTGCTGCTGAAAGTCGCCCCCTGGCGACGGTCCTGACACGAGAACCGATCAGAATGGATATCGATGATGAGTGAAGATTCCAAAAACAACACTATTTTGGCCCGCATTGAAAATCTTCATCAACAGAGAAAAGAGCTGCTTGCCCTTGAACCCCACAAGGCGCTGGACAGAATTCTGAACGCTGACGAGCCGACGGCCCTGGTGCACTCGTTCTCGGAACAGGATCTTTATTTTCTGATTCACGATATCGGCCCCGATGGCGCCCTGCCGATCCTTTCTCTGGCTTCAGACAAACAGCGGGAGTATATTCTGGATATCGAAACCTGGCACAGGGACCACATTGATATCTCTGCGGTCACGCGCTGGTTCGACCTGCTCTGCCGCGCCGATGGACCGCGAACAATCCGGTGGCTGATAGACAACAAGACCGAGTTTCTGGAATACTATCTGCGGTACAAGGTCGATATCCGAATCCGGGAGCATGATCAGGACCCATCCGAATTCGGCGAAGGTTTTTTCACGTTCGACAACACCTTTTATATCAGACTCATCGAAGACACACCGGCTGAAGAGGACGAGCCGTCAGAGGCCGGCCGCGAACACTACCAACGCTTCTTAACCCGCTTTGTCGAAAATCTGGCCGATTTCGACCACATCACCTATCAAAAACTATTGCTGGAATCGATCCACCTGATCCCGGCCGAATCCGAAGAAGAAGAATTCCGGCTGCGCAGCGTCCGGATGGCGGAAAAGGGATTTCTGCCCTTTGATGAAGCCGTCGGCATTTACCAACCCCTGAAACCCAAAGAAATTATGGGCGGCACCGCCAAGCATGTGTCACCGGGCGATGGTGACACGTACGCGCCGGTGCCCCTCTATCCTTCCGGATTATTGGATGACGACAACCTTTTCACCCAGGCAATGACCCTTATTGAAACAGAAGCGGCATCACTGCAGCTGCAATCCGAATTTGCCGGACTGTGTAACCGGCTCGTCGCCGCAGACCACCAGATGATTCGCAGCAAGGAAGATTTGGCCGGCGTCGTTAAAAAAGCCTGCGGATACTTGAATATCGGCCTTCAAACCATGGGGGCCGAACGTGAAGCGGGGCAGCCCGACCCTGTAAATCTTTACCCTGCCATGATCCAGCGCTATTCACTTTCCGACATATTCAGGATCGGATTCGGACAGGCACTGACACTCAAATGGCGGGCCCGGAAATGGCTCGATTCCGCCTGGTTTGCCGGTCAGGGATTGTCGTTGACGTTCTGGGGGGAAGCGTGGCTGGGCGTTCTCGGTGGCCTGTTGATTAAAAAACCTCTGTTTTTCGACAATTATACCTCCGGCAGCCTGTACCGGGATTTTCAATCCGCACAGGACATCCGGGTGTCAACGCAAACCCTCGATGACATCATGGCCTTCGACAATCTGCTGTCGCTGATGGACATGCAGGTAAAATCGCTGACATCCTACCGATTTTTAACCTACAAAAACCTGTTATTGACCCTGTGGGCAGGCTGTCAGATCGGTCTGACCGGCGATCCGCAACCGCTGGAACTGGGAGCGTTTACCGGTTTTTTCAACACCCTGTGGGAATCCGGCGAAGGCCAGCGCAGGATCCGTCCGGCCATAAAAGCATCTTTTCTACAATGGCTGACCACAACCACCGGACTCAGGCAAGACGACCTCAGCGAAAACATGGCCGGTCGGCTGGAACAGCTGTTTGCAGAAGTGGAAGATGAATACGGTCGGGTTGCGGCCGACGACCTCGACCCGCGGTTTATTCGCCTGTTCCTGCTGGAAAAGTAAATCCCCGGTATGGTGAAAGCATCATCTCACCGATGGGAAACGGGTCGGATCCGTGTGGGGCAGAAATTTGGCGGCTGAAAAACGGTTCATAAAGTCCTGGTTGACGTTTAACTCCAGATAGGTGATGCGGTCCCTGATCTGATCTATCTCTTCGGTTATCCCCGCTGACAAAAGCGCCATAGTTGCCCCCCTCAGGCAACTGTTCCCCAGGGTGTGATAGACGCTCAAGGGCAGGTCCGGTATCATGCCGATGGCAATGGCCGATGCCGGTTGGATAAAAGCGCCGAATGTACCGGCCACGTAAAACGCTGCCAGTTCGTTCATGGAAACGCCAACGGTAGTGGTAATGGTTTCCAGAATGGTGTACATGGCAGCCTTTGAGCGGATCAGGCTGTCCAGGTCTGCCTGACTGATGGTCAGTGATTTTCCGTCGGCAGCCTCATCGGCGGAAACCACTTCCAGGTGTGTGAGGCCGTCGTGGTCCGTTACGCGATGACCGCAGGCCGGCAGCAGGAATCTGCCCCGAATATCAATCATTCCGGAAAGGAAAAGCTCGGCGGCCAGGTCGATCAGACCGGAACCGCAGATTCCCTTCGGTGGTGCGTCGTCAATGGTATGAATGTCAAAGCGACGCGTCCGGCGGTCAATTGATACCCGGTCGATTACACCGGGACCGGCCATCATACCCATACGGGTAACGCCGCCCTCCAGGGCCGGTCCGGCGGCGCCGGCACAAGCAATCAGCCAGTGTTTATTGCCGAGCACCACTTCCGCATTGGTCCCCACATCCACCAGGATAGCGGTTTCCTCCTGCCGGTGAATTTGCGAATAGAGGATACCGGCAATTAAATCTCCCCCGAAGTAGCTGCCGATATTTGGAAACACGAACACCCTGGCTCCCGCGCTTACCTGAATCCCGATTTCATCGGCCCTTAACAAACCGGGTCGGTTCACCACCGGGATATACGGCTCACGAATCATCCAGCGCGGGTCCAATCCCAGAAACAAGTGCGTCATGGCAGTATTGCCGGCAACCGACACCAGCAAAATGTCTTCACGGCCCAGTCCGCCTGATCGTGACAGATTGCCGATCTGTCGGTTGATACCGTCGATGATCAGTGCCTGCAATTGCAGCAGGCCGTTTTGCTGATCGGCATAATGAATGCGCGCCAGGATGTCGGGACCGATAGTTATCTGCGGATTGTTGAAGGAAGATTCAGCCAGGATTTCGCCGCTGACAAGGTCCGTGAGGTGCAGGACCACGGTGCTTGTTCCCAGGTCAACGGCCAGGCCGACCGCAGGGGTATCTGTGCGGCCGTCGTGGATGCCTGACACAAACCACCTGCTGCGGTCCTTAAAAAGGGTGCAGCGGACACGATAATCACATCTCCGCAACAATTCAGGCAGCCGGCCCAGAAGGTCAAGGTCGATTTCAAGATCCAAGGTTTCGACTTCAAGTCGGGATTTCAGGGCGATAACCAACCGGTCGGCATCGGCGGTGTTATCTTTCAGGCTCGGTGGGTCGAGGGTAAGCGTTTGAACCCAACGGTTTTTTTGATCAGTCAGCGTGTCCAATGGATTAAAGCAACCGTTCCAGCTCTGCTACAATTTGATCAGCCACCTCACCCGCCTTGCCCATGATCAAATAGTCACTGACAGAACCGGTCAGGGGGGTGGGTTCCGGGTTGATTTCAATAACCGTGGCGCCTGCTTCTTTAGCAATGACAGGGATATAAGCGGCCGGTTGGACCAGCGCCGAGGTGCCCATGACCAACAGGACATCGCACTGGGAGGCCACCATCTGAGAACGAGCCAAATGCTCCGGCGGAATGAGTTCGCCAAAAAATATACATTCCGGCCGGTATATCCCGCCGCATTCACAGCGGGGGGGTATTTCACTCATGTCCACCTTGCCGGTCTCCAGCCGACGGTCACAGTCGATGCAACGCTGCCAGGCAAAATTCCCGTGGAATTCAATTACATCCGTGCTGCCTGCCATCTGGTGGAAACCGTCGACGTTCTGGGTGATGATGGTCCCCATTTTACCCATTTTCTCAAGTCGGACAAGGCTTGTATGTGCCGGATTGGGCCGGGCCGTGTCGATAATGTCTTTCATTTCCTTGATCAGCACCTGCCAGACCTTGGCCGGATCCCGCATGAAGGCATCTATGTGGGCATATTCCATCGGGTCAATTTTTTCCCAAAGCCCGCCTTTGCCTCTAAAGGGGGGAATACCGCTTTCCACGGAAATGCCCGCGCCAGTGAGGGCCGCCACATTTTTGGCGGCCGCCAGATCCCGGGCGGCTCTTTTAATTAATTCATCCATAATTGCAGCTTATGGAGCTACAGATTGAAAACCATGTCGCTGGCCACACCGAAACATTCCAGATCGCTCCCTTTATCGCTGATGGTTTTCCGGCAGGCCTTGACCATGGCATCCATATCCTTGTCGGTGCGATCCTGGTTCAGGTGAAATAACCCGAGCGTTTTGACATCAGCCTCAAAAGCCAGTTTGAGAACTTCCGTATAAGCTGAATGGCCCCATTCGACAAACGTTTTATATTCGCTGGGCGTATATTCGCAATCGTGCACCAGCAGGTCCGCACCGGAGGAGAACTCCATGTAATCTTGATAGGGTCGACCGCCGGTGTGGATGTATCCCAATTCATTGTCGGTTAGAAATACAAAGGATTTGCCGTCTTCGATAAATTTATATCCGCTGCCGCTGTTCGGGTGACTGAGCGGAATCGGAACGATCCTAACCGAACCGATCTCAAACTCGGTAGGGCAGGAGACTTCATAATGCATTTGGGCACGAATGTCGGTGTATTTTACGGGAAAATTCGGTGGCGCCATGACTTTGGATAGGATCGTTTCCACAAATTTGCTGTGAAAGGGGCAGCGGTGCATCCGGAATTCTGAATGCTTTGAATAAAGCGGTTTAAAATAAGGGAAACCCATGACGTGGTCCCAGTGGGCATGGGTAAAAATGAAGTGAAACTTTCTCTTTTTTTCTTTGATCAGCAGGTTGCCCAGCCTGCGAATCCCCGTACCCGCATCAACGATGATGATATCATCGCTATTCGTGCGAATTTCGATACAGGTGGTGTCACCCCCATATTTGAGGTAAGATTTCCCCGAGACAGGAATAGATCCCCGGGACCCCCAACATTTAATAACCATCGGTCACCCTTTCAGGCGCAAAGGCCTTCAGTATCGATGAAATGGTGCGCGGCGAAAATTTCCCCGTCACAGATGTGACGCGGTTCTGTAGACCATTTAATCCTGATGAAGTACTTCTCCCATAAATGTGTGCCAGATGCTGTCACGATCCCAGCGTTGACGGATTCGGACCGGCATTCGGGCCAATCTGAGTTCAACATCTTTTGCCTGGCTGCGCAGCAGCCCGGATAGAATAAACCACTTATTGCGTAGAAATCCACCGGCAGATATCAGACGTTTCATGACATCGTAATGGATATTTGCAATTACGAGATCCGTCGACCGGTCGATGAAATCTTCCGCCCGGCCCCGTAACGTTAAAATTCTGTTCTCCAAACGATTGCGCCTGACATTTTTCCCTGCGGTTTCGGCAGCCAGCCAATTGATATCCACTGCCAGGATCCGGGCAGCTCCCAGTCTGGCAGCGACCAGCGAAAGCAGGCCGGAGCCGGTCCCCAGGTCGAGCACATTCAGCGGACTCCCCATGCCGAATATTCGTTCAATTGCCGCCAGGCAGTCGCGGGTGGTCGGGTGCGTTCCGGTGCCGAAAACCACCCCCGGATCCAGCAGGATCAGTCGGTTTTCATCAGATGCCTTCACCAGCGGGTCATCGGTTATCCAGGGCGGCGTCACCACAAAACTGCCGGCTTGAAACGGCGCCGGCATCTCTCCCAACCAGTCTGCATACGACATCCGGTACTCATCGATTAAGGCCAGCTGGGGCTGGACTGTCACCAGTGACTCGATTTTATTCAGGGCAGGCCTTGAGAAAAACAGAAAAGAAAATTCATCTTCTTCCCAGTTGCCGATAAATTCTTCAGTCGCCAGGTCTACGTCAGAACCTAAATGACCTTTGAGATAGTAGATATACAGGTCCGAATAGGGGGCCGTTGAAACGCCGGCTCGCGTTTTTCTCGTATCCGCCCGGTTCATTCACTCCTCAGTCAGGTACTGATCCAGGTGCCAATCCATCGGATCCAGCAGCGTGTATCCCACTTTCTTAAGCTTTTGTTTTATGGGGGCGACATTCTGTGTCAGAAGATAAAGGAATACCGCCCGTTTGTTTTCATCCCAGTAGCGGGCTACCAGAACACTGCCGATGGAGACATTCTCTTCGGCGACGGCGTCGACGATTTTTTTCAACTGCCCGATTTCTTCTTCCACCAGAATACCCACCAGGGCTCCCGGCTGCCCAATCCCGAGAACGTTGATAAATGCCCGCATCAGATCACGAACCGAGATAACACCGATGATGTGGTGCTCACGGTCAACCACCGGCAGGGCGCCCACACGCAGTTCCTGCAGCAGCAAGAGCGCATCCTGGATGGTATCTTCCGGTGATATCGTCCGCGGATCGGCAGTCATGATGTCGCCGATGGTCAGGTCCTCCAGGTTTTCCTTTGCTTTATCCCCTGTCGAATCCTTGTATAACTTGAAAGGCAAGGCACTTCTGATGTCGCGATCGGTGACGATGCCGATCACACGGTTATCGGTGTCGACCACCGGTAAATGCCGGATTCGGTGTTCAATCAATTTTTCCTGGGCCTCAATAATACCGGCCTCTTTTTCAACGGTGATCACGCTGCGGGTCATCGATTGACTGACAAACATGATGCTCCTCCATTTAACCGTTTAACAAAATTTCCACGTGCCCTTTTGCCAGCTCCGGCAGTCGCTTAATCGAATACCCGCCCTCCAGGACGGAAACCAGCCGGCCACCGGTGTATTGTGCAGCCATATCCATGATTTTTTCCATCATCCAGGTATACCACTCGCTCGACAGGTTGATGTCCGACATGTCGTCATCGACGTGACCGTCAAAGCCGGCCGACACGAGTATAACCTCCGGCTTAAAGCGCTCGAAATCCGCAACCAGATGCTCCTCTATCAGCTGCTTGTATTCTTTGTCCCCCTGACCCGGCAGGACCGGACTGTTGCGGGTAAAACCGTGTCCATCCCCACTGCCGTATTCGAATTCACGACCCGTTCCCGGATAAGCAAAGGACGGGTGCTGATGAATCGAGTAATAAAAAACACTCGCGTCATTCTCGAAAATATGCTGGGTGCCGTTGCCGTGATGAACATCGAAGTCGATAATCCCGACCCGTTCGACATCCCACTGAACTTGCAGATACCGTGCCGCTATGGCGACGTTGTTAAAATAACAAAAGCCCATGGCACTGTCGGCTTCGGCATGATGCCCCGGCGGCCTGACGGCGCAGAAAGCATTGTCCAGTTCGCCCTGCATCACCAGGTCGATCGTCTTTAATATGCCCCCGACCGCCAGCAGCGCAGTGTCATATGTTTCGGAACACATCAGGTTGTCCGGATGTTCAAACATCTTTTTCCCGGAAATGCAGGCATCCCCGAGCCGGTCGATATAGCTTTTATCATGAACCGTTTCGATCCATTTTCTGCTGGCTCGATCGGCCTTGAGCGGTTTGAGCAGCGGCAGAAGATCAGCCTCTTTGATTCCTTTGAAAATGGCAAGCAGCCTTTCGGGAATCTCCGGATGATAGGGTCCGGTTTCATGCAGCAAGAATCTTTCATCAAATAAAAAACCTGTTCTATTCATCAGTACGCCAACTCCGCCAGAATTATCTACTCGAATATTTTATCAAATATTTTAAACGCAGCAGCTACGGAACGGCTGTCTTCCGGAAGCTCGATCGTCGGGCGCCCGTTCAGATCGTAATCATAAACAGCGTTGTCTTCCGGAACGGTCCCGGCCAGCTCCAGTCCGCCTTCCGTGAGAATGTTCCGGACAACATCCGAAAGTTCATCTTTTGCCTGATTGACGATGGCATAACTTTTGGATACACCGATACTCAACGCGTTGGCCAGTTTATTGATCCGAACCGCCGCCTGAATACCGCGTCGGGAGGTATCGGAAACCACCAGCAGGACGTCCACGTTGCTGGTGGTTAACCGGCTGATATGCTCCATGCCGGCTTCGTTATCCATAACGATGTACGGATAATTACCCTGGAGGCGATCCAGAAAATTGGTCAGAAGAGAATTGGCAGCGCAATAGCAGCCGGCCCCTTCGGGCTGGCCCATCACAAGCAGATCATATCCGTCCGCTTCAACCACCGCTTCTCCCATTTTCATTTCGATAAAGATATCCTTGGTCATCCCACTGGGAACGCTGCCTTTTTTCATGTCCTCACGGGCGCTGCCCAGGGTTTCGGTGACCTCGAGACCGAGGACTTCGTTTAAATTGGCGTTGCTGTCCGCATCGACGCCCAGAACAGGCACCCTGTTCGTGTGCAACAGATATTTGATGAGCAGACCGGCCAATGTCGTTTTGCCGGTTCCTCCTTTGCCGGCGAGTGCAATTGAAAATGCCATGGGTTTCCTTTCCTTTCTAAAAATTTAATCTTAACATAGTTTGAACAAAGTTTAAATCTTTAGGCCAGTTATGGCAATCCGTCAAGTATCTTTTCCGCCCGTCGGACCGTTTTTCGCCCGGGCGCCGTCAATGCCCGGCCGGTTTCAAATCCCTTGCAATGGCCCTGTGGCTGTGCTAGTGTTGTGTCCTGGAAAATGGGTATAATTCGCATGGAGAGGAACGATGGATTTCGAACTGAACAAAACCCAGAAAGATATTCAAAAAGCGGTCAGGGATTTTACCAAAGGTGAATTTGATAAAGAGCTGGCCATGGAGTTGGATCAGAAACACGAATTTCCAACAAAAATCTGGCAGAAGGCCTGTGATCTCGGCTTGATCGGTGTTCATTTCCCGGAAGCGTATTCCGGCCAGGGGCTCGGATGCCTCGAGGATATCCTGGTGATTGAAGAATTGTGCCGGGGAGATTCCACCATGGGCAGTGCCATCGCCCTTTCCAGCTTTGCCTCGGAGATCATTCTGCACTGGGGCAGCGATGAAATGAAACAAAAATATCTGCCTGCGGTTGCCGAAGGACAAATGCTTTCCGCCGGTGCCTTCACTGAACCGGATCACGGCTCCGACATTACCTTTATGAACACAACCGCTGAAAAGGACGGAGACGCCTGGGTGATAAATGGCACCAAAACCTTTATAACCAACGGAGGGCTGGCCGGCTTTTACTCTGTGATGTGTCAAACCGACCCGGATGCCCAGCCGTCCTATCGCGGTATCAGCATGATCCTGGTGGAAGCCGACCGTGAAGGCGTGTCGACGGCCGATGTGGGCAATAAAATGGGTATCCACATGATGGCCACGGCCGAGGTAAACTTCAAGGATGTGCGCGTGCCCCGGGCAAACATGATCGGTGAGGAAAACAAGGGCTTTTACCATGTCTTGCACTTTTTTGACGAAAGCCGGATCCAGGTTGCCGCCCAGGCCCTTGGGATTGCCCAGGGGGCTTTTGATCGGGCGCTGGCCTATGTCAAAAAGCGCGAACAGTTCGGGAAAAAAATCGCTCAGTTCCAGGCCAATCAGCACAAGCTGGCCGACATGGCCAC
>Ga0316193_10002990_pt1 | contig 12065 bp, 8 predicted proteins | sample MerIslsedime2_MG_FD_207735 | JGI IMG/M metagenome (GOLD analysis project Ga0316193, IMG submission 207735) | Coastal sediment microbial communities from Maine, United States - Merrow Island sediment 2 | ecosystem: Environmental > Aquatic > Marine > Coastal > Sediment | place: USA: Maine... | reverse complement strand
TCGAAACGGGGACCGGCGATGAGCGATCCGTCGACCGTGAGCGCCCTGCGGGCCGCGATCCAGGCCGATATGCGCGATCGACTGGATGAAGTCGCGGATCGCCTCGAGCTCGAGGTCACCAGTACCGAACGGGCGGACGAACTCGAGACGCTCCTGGCTGAGGCGCTCGGCGAGGTGACGCAGGTGTTCGCCTCGGGATTCGCGGCTCGCCTCAGAGAGTCACGACATTCCACCGACTGATCTACTTCCGAGCCGGGCCTGACGCCGTCGCGCGCCGCCACTGATTCCCAGTAGCTTCGTCACACACCACTAGACCGCTCATGGACGATGCACCCGATCGGCGGGGGAAACGAACGGATGGAAGCGGCTCGCGCCTTCGAAACGGCAACAGACTCACTGCGCAGGACTCTCCGGGACGGACGTGTCGCCGCGCTGTTCCTGTTCTTCATCCTGGCGATGTCCATTCTCGAGACTCCGAGGGCCGATCCCGACATGTTTGCCCGCGTCGCGGTGGGCAGGCTGGTGCAGCGAGACGGCGGAGTCAGCCATACCGATCCGTTCGCGTATACTCCGAAGCTGGATCGGTGGGTTGATCACGAGTGGCTGTCGGGCGTCATCTTCTGGCGTGCCGCAGAGTTCGGCGGAGACGGTTGGCTGGTGCTGCTGTCACTGCTGTGCATGGCAGCCGCGCTGGTCGCCGTCGCCAGCGCGCAGCGGCGGATCGCGCCGGAGGGAGCCCCCGTGCGCAGCTGGCTGTTCGCCTGTCTGCTCCCGCTTCCGTGGGTGTGGCGAAGCGTCATTCGGTCGCAGGTATTCACCTACCTGCTGTTGCCCGTGTTCCTGTTCGCCATGGCTGACTACCGGAAACGCAAGGACCCCAGGATCCTGGTCCCGCTGCCGTTTCTGATGCTGTTCTGGGCGAACGCACACGGTGGATTCGTGACCGGCCTCGGACTCCTCGGCCTGTTCGCTCTCACCTCGGTCCGGGACGGACGCCGGCTCGCCGCTCCTCTGTGGATCGCCACCGCCGGCTGTGTCGTGGCGACCCTGTTCACGCCGTACGGCATCGAGTTCTGGCGCTACATGGCAGGTGCACTGACCATGGACCGCGCGGTGATCACGGAATGGGGAAGCCTCATTCGGACCCCGGGCCTCGCCCTCTGGGTGGGCGCGATCGCCGCCGTGTGGATCGCCGGCCTCCTCCGGCTCCGATTCAGGGTACCGCTGGAGTGGATCGTCCTTCCGTCGATCGCGCTGGTGTTCGCGATCCGGAGCGGACGACTCTCCGCCGCGTTCCTGATGACCGTCGCCGTGTTCGGGATCGTCCCCGTGAATGCACTGCTGCAGTCGATTGGCTCGCGCCTTCCGGCGCTGCCTGAGACCTGGCGCCGAGCGGCGGCAGTGTGCGCCGCTGTCGCCATCGTTCCCTTGTCTCTACCCGTGGCTCGCGCGGTGCTGAATCCGGGCGAGATTGAGTTGAGCTACCAGGCCTATCCGGTTGGCGCGCTCGAGTGGCTGCGTGAGAACCGCGACGGGGGCGACGTCCTCGTAGGGTTTGCGGAGGGCAGCTATGCGCTCTGGCGTCTGCACCCCCGTTTCCTCGTCTCTATTGATGGTCGATACGAAGAGGTCTATCCGCAGGAAACCGTCGATCTCGTGTTCGCGGCGCTCGATCCGTTGGCCGAGGGACACCACGATGCTTTCGACACGGTTCGCCCCGACTTCATCGTGGTTCGAACAGACGGCCCCGCCGGGTCAGAGTTCGGCGCCGGTTGGAAACGCATTTACGACGACGGCAGATTCAAGCTGTTCGAGGCCAGCAGTGAACGCGAAGCCTCGTCCGCTCTGCCGGCATCCGCTCCTCAATCGGTGCGCCCGATCTGGGATCCTCTGTTCTGACGAGTCCTGCTCCGACCGGCCACCTGTCCCTGTCCACCACGTCATAGTATACTGTGTGTGGAGTGCCGCTCTGCACAATGATATTTTCCGGGAGATGCTCATGCGAATGCGGGATCTCGCAATCGCCGCCGACCTGCCGCGCACGACGATCCACCACTATCTGCGGGAGGGGCTACTTCCCGATCCGCAGAGGACCGCCGCGAATGCATCGACGTACGGACCCGAGCACCTCGAGCGACTCGAGCTGCTGAAGGCGCTCCGGGGACCCGAACTCGGGCCACTTCCGCTGGAGGAAATACGCCTTGTCCTCGCACTCGTCGAGCAGGGCCTTTCCCCCGCCGAGGCGGTGGAGCTGATGGCGCTCGGGCGCCGCGTCCGGGCGGATGGGATGGACGAGGATGCGACCGATGGCGCCCGGGGGGCAGGCGGTTTCAGTCTGCGTGAGGTGGCGAAACGGACGGGGCGTGACACCCGTGAACTGCGTCAATTGATCGATGCCGGAGTGCTTTCATCTGCCGAGGACGGCGGCAGCCGTGGGTTCGATGCGGTCGATCTGGCGGCAGTCGCAAGCTGTGCCCGCCTGCTCGATGCGGGCCTGGCTGCCGCGGACTTGAAACCGCTGGCCGACTTGCTGGGCGAGGTGAAGTCGTATGAGACGGTGCTGGAAGATCTGGCCACGAGTACCCAGCCGCAGGCTGAGGCCGACCCCATTCGCGCGACTATGCGCGGGGCATTCAGGGATCTTCACGTATATCTGCTGGCGCGGGCGAAGTCTGACTGAAACTCCGAGTGCCCGGGATTCGTCCTGTAGCACGTCCATCGAGTACGAACCCGTGATGGGCCCGGGACGGGCCATCGCGATCCGGAGGACCGGATGAGTGTAAACGCGAGCCAAGACGGATTCTTGAAGTCTTCGGGTAGACGAAGCGGCAGACGAGTGGCGGTGCTGGCGGTAGCGGCGCTGGTATTGGGAGGTGGGGAGGTGCGGGGCCAGGAAGGCGGGGGTTGGCAGTCGGGCGTGGAAGCCCGGGGTGTCACGCTGTCAGAGGCTCTGGAAATGGCGCGGTTGAACGCGCCGGCGCTGGCGCAGCGGGCGTCGCAGCTGGAGGTGGCGAAGTACGGGGAGATGACGGCATGGGGGCAGTTTCTGCCGGACCTGTCGTTGAGCTACCAGTACAACAACTCGTCGAGTGCGCGACTGGACCCGACGGGCCAGGCGCTGACGACGTCGTCGTACTCGGCGCAGCTGGGAGCGCAGCTGGACCTGTTCCGAGGGGGCCGGCGGTTTTCGGACCTGCGGGGCGCGAAGCGGGGGGTGGACGCATCGGCGGCGCGGTTGCGGGAGACGGAGTACCTGACGCGGGAGTCGGTGAAGATCTCGTGGTACAACGCGGTGGCGAACCGGGAACTGGTGCGGGTGGAGACGGACCGGGTGACGCGTCAGGAGGACCAGCTGGGGTTCGTGCAGCAGCAGCTGGAGCTGGGGCGAGCGACGCGGTCCGATGTGCTGCGCTCGCAGGTGGACCTGAACAATGCGAAGGTGGCGCTGCTGAACGCGGAGAACGGGGCGCGGACGGCGCAGTACGCGCTGGCGGAGGCGGTGGGAGTGACGGAGCCCCTGACGCCGGTGACGGAGTCGCCGATGGAGGCGGAGCCGGTGGGAGCGAGCCGGGAGGAACTGCTGGACCTGGCGCTGACGGCGTCGCCGGCGCTGACGGCGGTGCGGGCGCAGGCGGCGGCGGATGAGGCGGCGGTGTCGAGCGCGAAGGCGGCGTACCTGCCGACGCTGGCGCTGAGCGGAGGCTGGGCGTGGGCGAAGGAGGAGTTTCCGCCGCGCAACCGGAGCTGGCGGGTGGCGCTGTCGGGGAGTCTGCCGCTGTTCGACGGGTTCAACCGGGAGCGAGCGCTGTACCAGGCGCGTGCGACGCTGGACCAGACGCGGACGACGGAGCGGGCGGAGGAACTGGCGCTGCGCAAGGAACTCGACCAGGCGCTGGGAACGATCGACGCGGCGGCCGCCTCGATCGACCTGGCGGACCAGACGGTGGAGCTGTCGTCAGAAGACCTGCGGGTGACGCAGGAGCGCTACCGGCTGGGCCTGGCAACGATCCTCGACCTGCAGAGCGCGCAGATCACGCTGCTCGGGGCGCAGATCGACCAGATCCGCCGACGCTTCGACTACCAGATCGGCCTCGCCAGGCTCGAAGCCCTGCTCGGCGCCGACCTGCGGAACTGATACTTCCACGGGGAGGTGTCACCGACACCTCCCCGCCGACCGTCTACTCCTCTGTATCGAGCTCGTGCCCCCACATCTTGAGTTCGGCCCGCTCGGCTGCGCTCACGCTCGGGTAGGCGAGTCCCAGACTCTCGAGTGAGCGCACGATCACGTCGGCGACGGCCAGCCGCATGTACGGTTTGTCGTCGGCGGGAATCGCGTACCAGGGAGCCCAGCTTTGCGAGGTGCCCTTGAGCGCATCCTCGTAGGCGAGCATGTAGTCGTCCCAGTGACCGCGCTCGGCTACATCCGCCGGGTGGAACTTCCAGTTCTTCTCGGGCTCGTCGATTCGGGCCAGGAACCGCTTCTTCTGCTCTTCCTTAGATACGTTGAGCCAGAACTTGAGCACCACGGTGCCGTTCCGGGCCAGGTGCAGCTCGTGGTCGGCGATCGACTCCAGTCGCTGGTCCCAAACGCTGTCGCCGGCCGGGATGAACGGCAGCTGTTGCCCCATCAGGATCTTGGGATGTACCCGGACCACCAGGACTTCCTCGTAGTAACTTCGATTGAAGATCCCGATCCGCCCCCGTTCCGGCAGTCGGATCGCGGTTCTCCACAGGAAGTCGTGATCCAGTTCGTTCTCGGACGGCTTCTTGAACGAGTGGACCTGGCAGCCCGCCGGATTGATGCCGGACATCACGGCCTTGATCGTTCCATCCTTCCCCGCCGCGTCCATCGCCTGGAACACCAGGAGGACCGACCACTCGTTCTGGGCGTACAGCATGTCCTGCAGCTCGCGCATCTTCTTGATCCGTTTGCGGAGCGCGTTCCTGGCCTTCTTTTTGTCCGGTTCGTCCTGCGGGGCGGTCGTCGCCTCCCCCACCATGAAGGACCCATCGAACGGGACGAGATACGGGCTCTGCACGGCTTCGAACACTGGTGCCTCCCGGGCCCTGAGATTCCTGTCGGTTTGCGGCATGGGTCACTCGACACTGTTGATCCGCAGACGGTTCGAGTCAAGCCGGGGGCTTCACGAATCCGTGGCGAGCGGCGAAATTTCCTTCACGACCGACCCCAACACGACCGGCCACCGCACGGAGAGCGAAGATGCGACGCACGGGAAACGAACAGCCCCACAAGAGATGGCTGGAGCCTCTGACGATCATCCTGGCGGCGCTGATCGTCGCGGCAGCACTGTTCATCAGCCGGGCCGACGACGAGTCGCTGCGCCACGAGGTCGTGGCGGTTCCCGGCCTGCTTCCCGCCGGGGTCCCGTTCACGCCAGCCGTGCGCGCCGGAGGACTGATCTTCCTGTCGGGACAGGTCGGCATCAGGCCCGGCAGCTTCGAGCTCGTGGACGGGGGGATCGAGGCCGAGGCCCGGCAGACGATGGAGAACATCGGGCAAGTTCTGGTCGCTGCCGGTGCGGGCTTCGACGACATCGTGAAATGCACGGTATTTCTGCGGGATATCGCCGATTGGGCGGCATTCAATGAAGTCTATGGTGACTACTTCCCTGACGGCCCGCCGGCACGATCAGCGTTCGCAGCCTCCGGCCTCGTGCTGGGAGCCGCAGCCGAGGTGGACTGCATAGCGGCGGAGCCGGACGATGACTGACCCCACAGGTACGGCCGCGCCCCCCTGAACGGGTCGCGCGGCCGCCTGGTTCACTTGATCAGTTCGACCGGGAGCGCTTGCGCACCCCCGGATCAGAGAACCGACTGCAGCGCATCCTCCAGAGTTGGATCGCCGATTTCCTGCAGTTCGTAACGCACTCGCACAGATGGTTTGTCGAATTCAATGAGTCGCGTCAGGTCGATCGGCGTACCGATCACGATCACGTCAGCCTCCGTCGCCCGGATCGTCGCCGCCAGCTCCTCGACCTGCTTCTCACCGTATCCCATGGCAGGCAGAACATCTCCTGTCGTCGGATACTTCTCGTAGGTCGCGGCGATCGAACCCACGGCGTACGGACGCGGATCGACGATCACAGCTGCTCCGTACCGGCGAGCCGCTACCCAGCCGGCTCCGTAGGCCATTTCGCCGTGCGTCAGCGTCGGGCCGTCTTCTACCACGAGGGCCCGCTTACCACGAATTGCGTCGCCGTCTTCGACGAACAGCGGGCTCGCAGCCTCGATCACCAGGGCGTCCGGATTCAGCTCATACGCGATCCGGCGGGCAGTCTCGACGCCTTCAAGGCTCGCCGTGTCGACCTTGTTGATCAGGATAGCATCGGCCATCCGCACGTTGGTCTCGCCGGGGTGGTAGCGCAGAGCGTGATCCGGCCGGTGGGGATCGACGATCGTGATGAACACGTCAGGTTTGTAGAATGGCAGGTCGTTGTTACCGCCGTCCCAGATCACCACGTCCGCCTCGGCTTCGGCCTGCCTGAGGATCGCTTCGTAGTCTACCCCGGCGTATACGATCCGCCCCGCGTCGATGTGTGGTTCGTACTCCTCCCGCTCCTCGATCGTCACCTCGTGCTTCGCCAGGTCGTCGTAAGTCTGAAATCTCTGGACGGCCTGCTTCACGAGATCGCCATACGGCATCGGGTGTCGCACCACGACGACCTTCTTCCCGGCTGCCGTGAGCAGCTCTGCGACCCGGCGACTCGTCTGGCTCTTTCCCGCGCCGGTCCGGGCCGCGCACACCGCGACGACGGGCTTCGATGAGGCGACCATCGTCTGGTCGGCGCCGAGCAACAGGTAGCTCGCACCGGCCGCGATCGCCCTCGATGCCAGGTGCATCACGTGCTGGTGGGTGACGTCACTGTAGGAAAACACGACGACATCGACATCGTGTTCGGCGATCAGCGACTCCATCTCAGACTCGGCATGGATCGGGATTCCAGCTGGATATGCGGCGCCCGCGAGTTCCGGCGGGTAACGCCTTCCATCGATATCCGGGATCTGCGTCGCCGTGAAGGCGACTACCTGGTAGTCGTCGTTTCCGCGGAAGAACGTGTTGAAATTGTGAAAATCACGTCCGGCCGCTCCGAGAATGAGAGCGCGCTGGGGCATTGAACCTCCATGCAGTCGAAAGCCGTAACGAGGCGGATCTCTTCTGCACTCGGGCCCGTCACACGAGATCCGTCCTGTCGAAATTCTTCAAGTCTGCCCGCCGGAGTTTTCCTCCGAGGCCGCGAGCGAGGTTGCGATACAGTACGACTCCAATCCCCGGCCGCAAGCGTACGAGGGAATCCAGGTCCTGGCGCGTCAGCACACCGGCCTCGACTTCACCTACTGCGACCGCGGAAGCCGAATGGTCCCCTCCCACCAGCACGGCGACTTCACCCAGGCATTCTCCGGCTTCCACGACCCCGATCGACTCGGCTGAGCTCTGGATCCGGATCTCGACCTTCCCGGTCAGCATCAGGTACATCTCCTCGCAGCGGTCCCCTTGCGAGAAGACCGCTGTGCCGGCGTCGAAGGTGACATAGCGGAATGTGGCAGCCAGCCGTTCCAGCTGCTCCTCATCGAGCCCCTGGAACAGGCCGGCGCGATCCACGAGCTCTCCGAGCCGCGGCATCACCTCGCGTCTCTTGAACGCGGCCAGAACCAGCTTTGCCATCTCACTCGTGGGGGGGATGAGCATTACGGGTCCGACTTCTACCGGGATCAACAGCCGGGCGAATTTCACCAGATCGAGACGCTCCACCTCGTGGAATGCGAGCGCCGGAACGTAAGCCACCGGAACCCAGCCGAGCTGCAGAATCGTGCGCTGCATGCGTGGCGCGTGCGCGCTGACATCGATCTCCATGTAGGCGACGTTCCACTCGTCCCGGCAGCGCCGCTCGAGCTCCGACAGGAGGAGTCGGACTACGTCATCGCGCAGCGAGATCAGCTCGAACACCCGAACCACACAGTCGATTTGCTCGCGGGTGAAGCCGATCGCGCCCACGATGTGGTCGCCCTCCCGGGCCACGAGATACATCGAGTGGTGGGTGATGAGCTTGAAGTAGCCGTACTGCAGCCGGAGCGGTCCGAACACCTCGCGGTTGCGCACACGCCCCCGCTCGATTCGCATCAGGCGGGAGTAGCCTTCGGTCGTCAGTTCGCTGACAGAGAAGCCGTGTCCGAACGGATACGCGCCGGACTCGTCGTCGACAATCACGTCTGGCTCGAGGCCGCAGTTCTCCAGCGCGGTGCAGGCGAGGTGGTAGACTTCCGGGACGATTCGGGGGTTGTTCCGGCGCAGCTCCAGCGCCCGCCCGAACAGCCGAACCAGGAATCCCATGCTCTCCCTGCGATCCCCGAATACGAACTTGAGCGGGAGAAACCCCACGGGCGCGAACCCCTGCTGTTGTGCGATGGCCTGCGTGAACGGGTGTGTCACCCGGCCTTCGATCACGCCCACGTGCACCCGGTCTCGGACCGTCTCGATTCTCCGGGTGAGCAACTCGGTCCCGATGCCGCGACGGCGATAATCCGGATGCACGGCCAGTCGCCCGAACTCCCCCACGAGGTCCGTGTAGGCCCCGACCTCGAGGATCACCGAGGCGGTTCCCACGACCTGACCGGTTTCCGCATCCTCCGCGACCAGGATCAGCGTTTCGTCGCTGAACACCAGCTTCTTGATCTCGTACTCGTCGTAGTACTGCGGGTAGGCGTACTCCTCGCCGTAGGTGGCCCGGTAGATGGCGATGATTCCCGGAGTATCTGTGTCACGGGCCTCACGGATCGCAATCATCGGTGCCTCCTTGCCACGTCTCGCGTCCCCACCGGTGAGGTGGCGAACGGACCTCGCCCGGGGAAACCGGCATCGGGAGAGGGAGAGCAATATAGGCAATTCTGACCGCGCGAGGGGCGCGGCGTCGGTCAGTCGACTGGCGCGAACCGCTCCAGGAAGGCCCGTTCTCGATCGCTGAGTGCCCCGGCCCCGCCCGTGCTGAGCTTGCGCATGATCTCGTCGTAGGCCTCCTGGTTGACCGGGTGGAGCGAATCCCGGTCGATCTGTGCCCACCTCTGCACGGCGTCGCGATCGCGCAGCCACCCGCGTTTCTCAGCGGGTTCGGCCTTCTTCTTGAATTTCGCGGCCCCAGTGTGTTTCCCCAGCCAGCGCATGTACAGCCAGCCGCCCACGAATCCACCGAGGTGAGCGTGGTGTGCGACGTTGTCGCTCGGGACATGAAGCCCCGTGAACCCGAACATCGAAGCAACGAGCGGTGCAGTCCCGATCGCGGCCCACACCGCCAGGAAGATCATCATCCACCGTGCTTCGACCGGGAGGATGCCCCAGATGTAGATCCGATCGCGGGGCCAGATTCCGGCGTACGCGATCATCAGGCCGTAGATCGCCCCCGAAGCACCGACCACCCTCGCATGCGGGGTAAGTCCCGCGAACAGTGCGGCCGTCAGTCCGCTCACGAAGTACAGCCCCAGGAATTTCCGGCCTCCGAGGGTCGCCTCCAGGCGGGGCCCGAAGAAGAACAGCACGATCATGTTGAACAGGATGTGCCAGAAGTCCCCGTGCAGGAACATGTAGGTGATTGGCGTCCAGGGACGTGCCAGGACATCCGCCGGGATGAGCAGCAGATTCGCGTACAGGGCGCTCCCGCGAGGGATCGTCAGGTACGCGGCGAAGTTCGCGAACAGGAGTCGGGCTACCCAGGGTGTCATGGCATCGACAGGGTAGAGCCGTGACTCACGGACCGCCAGTCAGTCCGATGACTGCGGCGGGTCGCCCGGAGGAGCCGGATCCAGGTCAGATCGGCAACCAGTAGGTGATCTTCAGAGCGAAGAAGCTCTGCCCGGGCGAGGTGATCGCGTCTCCCCAGTCTCCGATACTGGCCGGGTCGGGGTTCGTGACGTCCTGGTTGTCTCCCTGGTTCTGCTGCCAGATGAGGAACAGGGTGCTACCCGGGCGCCACTCCCAGCGGAGCACGACGTTGGTCCGGAAGGAGAGCGACGAGAAGTCGCCCCGTTCGAAACTAAAGGTATCGTCACCGTCGGTCACCGTGATTTCGTGCGGAGCCTCGCCTTCGCTCTCGGTGATCGTCGTTCCGTCGGTTCCGTAATACCGCAGGTCGAGGCTGCCGGCTTCGGGGAGTTCACCATACTCCGAGTAGGTCCCGGTGGCGGCGAAAGGTTCGGCGTAACCCTCGAGGCTCAGGTTCGGCGTGAAGCCGTATGACAGCCGAAACTGGGCCGACACGGTCGTTCGGTCGATCCGCCCGAACACGTAGCGCTGCCCGTACGTCGCGTCGGAGCCACCATCGAACGTGTCCACGTACTGCCTGGGGTCGGAGGACTTCCTGTACCTGGGCTCGATCGCCGCCTGCCAGTTTCCGCCCGGCTTTGACTCCAGTCCCAGCCCCAGCTCCCAGGCCCAGCCATCGAGTTCGTCGATCCGGAAAAAGCCGAATATTCCGCCGGTCGTCCGCAGGGCGTGATTGCTGTTGACGTTGAGGTTCATGCCCCATTGAGCAGGGGTGCCCATCAGCGGCCCGCCCCGGGTCTGGGTGTCGCTGGTTCCCCTGGGTACCAGGTCCAGCTCGCCACTGAAGCGCCAGAAATTGCGGAGCTGGACATTGCCGCCGATTTCGAGGCTGTTCCGCAGGCGATCGCCGTCGAAGTTCCAGTTCCCATCCAGCTCGACCCGCGCCGAGTAGTCCTGGAACAGGCCGGGTACGGTCTCCCGGTAGACCAGGCTGCCCCCAGCCTCGATCCGGTCCGCCCGGCGCAGCTGCCCGGCATCGTTGATGTCGAAGCCCGGTGACAGCGCCTCGAACCCGACTCCCCACAGCCAGTGTTCGGCGCGCGTGCGTTCGAAGCCCAGCTCGACCGCGTAGCCGGACAGGGACGTGGCCATCGTGTCCACCTCGACGTGTGTCGCGTCCGGACGCTGAAAGAAGTGTGAGCTGAACTGCTGCAGGTCGGTGATTCGTTCCCTGGTACCCTCGACATAGCTGCCGGCCACCTGGCCGTACAGCTCGTAGGTCCCTCCCTGGAACCTGAGCCTTGTATTGGCGCTTCCCGTGTAAGCCTGCCGGTTGTAATCCGCGGCGAGGGGATCGTCGACTCCGATATCACGTCTCACTGCAGTGCCGGCGATCCCCACGGTCGACCCCGCCGCGCCGAACTGCTGCTCGAGGCTCAGGACGCCCCAACCGATGGCCGGCACGACACGTGCCTTGTCTTCGATCCCGTCGGATTCGTTGTAGATCGAGGCGTTCTCCGCGGCGGTCATCGCGACGAGCGCCCCGACCGACAGACCGCTCGGCGTGCGGCCAGTCAGCTTTCCCGCCCCCAGAATCGTGCTGTTCGAGGGCATATCCACGTAGTCCGCATCCGGGTAACTGGAGGGGGCGGCTCCGATGCGCCGCGAATAGAACAGGCCCTGGGCCTCCAGCAGCTCCCTGCGCTCGATGAAGAACGGCCGACGTTCGGGAAAGAAGACCGGGAAGGCGGACAGGTTCACGACTGCAGGATCCGCCTCGACCTGTCCGAAATCGGGATTGAACGTCGCGTCAACCGTCAGGCTCGGCCCGAGGCCGAACTTCACGTCTGCGCCGACCCTCGCATCGAATTCCGTCTGACTGCGGAACGGATCGTCCGTGTCCACCAGACTCGAGCTGGTGTGATCGGCGGATGTCGAAATATAGGGGACGACCTCGACCGGCCGGCGAGATTTGACGCCCTCGATTCCCTCGAGGTCTCCGAACCACGACACCCAGCCGGACTCGTTTCGGGGGATCGCGATCCAGAAAATATCCTCGTTCTTATGCGGAATGAACCTGTTGATGTTCAGACCCCAAACGAGGTCGTCCCCGGAATTGAACCGCAGCTGCGACAGCGGGATACGGAATTCGGCGGTCCAGCCGAGGGAGTCGATTACGGCTGAGGCGGTCCACACCGGATTGTAGGAAAAATCTCGGGCCCGGAAGTTGTCTTCGTCGTTCTTGGAGTACCAGTCCATGCGGCCGCCGGCCGCGGTCACCGCGAAGTTGTAG
>Ga0316193_10002988_pt1 | contig 12070 bp, 11 predicted proteins | sample MerIslsedime2_MG_FD_207735 | JGI IMG/M metagenome (GOLD analysis project Ga0316193, IMG submission 207735) | Coastal sediment microbial communities from Maine, United States - Merrow Island sediment 2 | ecosystem: Environmental > Aquatic > Marine > Coastal > Sediment | place: USA: Maine... | reverse complement strand
ACCGCGCCCGCTAGCGAAGGCGGCCGCATCAAGGGGGTCCTCCAGCAATTTGGTCGTTGATCCACTGGGAGTAGATGGCGCTGCGTATATCCCGCCTGGATGTCGTGACAGGGTATTAATGGGTTCTGACAGGTTAAGTTCTTAAATCGATGATAATCAGGCCCATATTTTCAGGCAACCACCCTGCTCCATTCATTGAACGCACCTGTGGATGGCGAATTAGTAATTCACATAGAGAATCAGGAGGGCAGCTATCGATTCTTCCACCCCCGCCAAGTACGTCAAGTGCGTCGGGTAGTTCTCTGGTAACTGGGGGGCATGGAGCCATTTTTATGCAGTTTAACAGTTAGACGATGTGTGGAGATTTTTGTGGATTTTCATAAAAGCCCACCAGCCCCGACACCACTACTCTACCCGTCTCACCCGTCGTACCCGACGAAATCACACCCCAGGGGTTAACCGTTCTGCACTGTTTCGGAGTTCGGTTTCGAAAATCCCTTACCCCTCTTTGACTTGCTGCCACGCAACCCGAAAACCGACCCACCCCAGGTTCGGCATACGCTCGGTTTCGGTTGCAATGCCCTAGAGCCCCAGAAGAACGCCTTATCTTTCTTCAGCTTACTGCAACGTATCAGCCCTCTCCCACCTCCTCATAATCGGCAGGTCGAAGGTTCAAGTCCTTCTGGGCCCACCATCTTATTGATTTTTATAGGTTTTCTATAGAAGAGAGCGTCCGACTTTTATTGAAGATCCATAGACTGGGAGTCGGTGGGTGGGGGCGTAACCGACAGTGATGCCGCGCTCGGCGAGTAAGCCTTCAATATCCCGGTGGCTGAGATTGAATCTATAGTAGAGCCAGACGGCGTAGCTGATGATATCGGGAGGAAACCAGTGCCGCTTGTAGGTATTCATTGGCCGGTTCTAGCAATATCGGCCAGTTAATTTGTCATATATGAACCATCCCCTTTTGCAAGTTGATTTCCGATGGTTGCCATAGGTCTGAGTTGCAGTCATATATTCGGCATTCAAGCTAAACTTGTGCCCTGATGTAAATCCGCGCTCCTCCACCTCATCAGTACCATGGCCTCTGAGGGCCGTGACAAGTTCCAGGTTCTAAAAGAGCCGGTGTGACCTATTCACCATCATTCAAATCAACCATAGCAAACTCGTGATTGTGCCCAGTTCGTTAAAAGTAGCTGGCCGATATTGAGTATCAGGCAGCGGTTGCGGATGCCCCGTAGCTAAACTCCTCCCCCGAATTCAACATCGACCAGATGATCCGCGCATTTTTGTTCGCCAAAGCCACGGCTGCTTTGTTGTGACTCAGCGTGGCCTTTTTCCGACCAACCCAATGGGTGTAGTCGTTATCTTTGTGCTTGTAGTGGCTCAGTACCGCCCTGGCTCCGTGGATCAGTAACGTCCGTAGATATCGGTCACCCCGTTTACTGATACCAAGGAGGGTTCGCTTGTCTCCGCTGGACGATTGCCGCGGAACCAGCCCAAGCCAGGCCGACAGATGGCGACCATTGCGGAACTCCTTCGGATCGGGCACCGCTGCGACAATGGCTGTGGCGGTCAGTTCACCGACACCCGGAATTTTCAGTATGCGCTGGCAGTTCTCATTCTGTCTGCACAGCTGACGGATTTTGTTATCGAGCTTTTTCAACCTGCATTCAACATCCACCAGTTCATCGTACAGATCCTGCATAGACTCTCGTGACAATGGCGTCAGCTCGTTATCGCCATCGGCAATGGCTACACAGAGCGAGGATTTTACCCGAGCGGCTCCAGGAGTAAGGACAACCCCATACTCCAGGCACAGTCCTCTTATCTCATTGATCAACGCTGTTCGGTTCTTGACGACTCGAGTGCGTATTCGGTGAATCGTTTGAATGTCCTGCTGCTCGACCTTTTTGATGGGCACAAAGTGCATCGACGGCCTGCTGGCTGCCTCGACTATCGCCTGCGCATCGTTGGCGTCGTTCTTATTGGTTTTCACAAACGGTTTGACGAACTGAGCGCCAATCAGCTTCACCGAATGGCCGCTGCTTTGGAAAACTCGCGCCCAGTAGTTGGACCCGCCACATGCCTCCATCACAATGGTGCAGGGTGGCAGGTTGGTCACGTGAGCAGCTAACTCGCGGCGAGCCAGACGCTTCTTGTATACGGTTTTGCCAGAATGATCGGCGCCGTGGAGTTGAAAGGTGTTCTTGGCAATATCAATGCCCAGAATACTAATAGTCATATCGATCTCCCATCCAAGGTTAAGGTCCAGCAGACTGAATCTAGTCCGGAAGACCCCGCCGGGCTAGCGGCGTGGATGGGGATGGTTCATTACATTAGTACCAAGAACATCAGAACAGGGCCTTTTTGGACCAACCAGGAGACGGCAATACCGGCACAAAGTAAAGGCGCAGCCGCCAGTCTGGACCAAAGTCATCATCTTGAACAGCATAGTAGTGTATCTCGGCACCAAACTTGATTGGCAACCTGCCGATTTTACCCATTGTGTCAAAGCCAAGCCCAAGGGGTAGACTTAACTCGTCAGTTTCCCAGTTATACTGGACATTCGGTGCTGCACCAATGTTGGTGAGTGCAGAATACCTATAGCGAACGATGTATTGGAAGTCTGTCAGATTCACATCGGGCCGATCTGCCTGCACTTTACCAAAGGAAGTGTCGACATTTTTCGTGTCGTCGCCAGCAAAAGACCACCAGTGTTGCCCAACGCCGCCAAATATCCAGTCGTCAGTGATGTTTATAGCAAGAGCCATGGGCCCGGCGCTATATTTCCCGGTTCCCAGCCTGTCATCGGTAGCAGTGGGTAACATGACTGTGGGGCCAAAACCCCATACAAACGGCGGCTTGTAACTGTTGGAGAACGCTGACCACAGTATAATGTCCCCCAAGCCAGTTTCACGATCAAAATCCGTACCAGTAGTATCAGGGACCGTGCCAGTTGTTACGTCCAGGTTGTCTACGGTTTCAAAGCTATTAATCGGAATTACCGGACGAAAAATGGCCTTCCAGTTCTCGGTCAACTGAAATGGCATAACCGGTTGGATTAGCGTCGTATTCTGCACCAGGTCGCTTTTCCCCAGGCTATCCACAAGGTCGCCCTTGTACAAGGTGGTATCATTCTGGATAAACATTATCCAAAGAGAAGACAGTGGATTATTCAGCGCTTCGGCAACAGCAGCCTGCTCAGCAGCAGCCGCGTCCAAATCTTCTGGTAGCCCGCTTTCTGCCTGTTCAGGCTCAGCAGTGGCAAATAGCGAAAACATTGCCGCCAATAAGCATATCGATATTCTTTTCATTGACCTGGCCCTCCAGGGCTTTGTGCAAAATAGGACTGTTAATCGAGTGCAAGTTCACTCCGGGCCTCTTGCTTTCGAATTGGTGAACAGCCCAATCTGGGTGTTAAAGGCATAAGGCAGAGCTATCTCGTCATTTGACCTCGACAAAGTCACCGGGCTTCCATGACTTGTCAAACCAGGGTTCAAGGGGTCCATAAAGACGCATCATGACGTTGAAACTTTTGCCCGGGATAGTCTGCGCCCAGTTATTCTCCCATCCCTTCGGAGCCTCTGGACCCACATAGATCGTGTAGCTACCGTCAGCATTGCCTTTGATGCCTGGCCGGTTTGAATCGATGCCGCCAGAGCGCTGATCGGTTTCCAAAATGGAACGGGTCTGGCCGCTATAGAGCATGAACGACCAGAAATTCTTGGCCGGAACCGGTGCTGGCAGCGTCACTTTATAGGTCTTTGAACCATCCAGATAGGCGCCATCCTTGTCTCTGGCGGTCATGGCATAAACAGAACCGGAGCCAACCGGCGGAGCAGTCATGGCTGGGGTAATGCCGGTTGCCATATAGAAGAAGTACGACCGGTCATCCAGGATACGAGCACCATTTTCCAGAAACTGGTAACTCTGCCGCTGAAATGGCGAATTCCATTGGCGGTCCTCGTAGAAGAAGACACCCGGGTCGCGTGAAGCATAGGTGATGGCCCGTGCTGTAGCATTTGCGATAGAGGCCGCCTCAATCATGATCCGCTGCATTCTCGCGTCAGGCTCAAACGGTTGCCCCTTCTTGATGCCTATCGATGCGAATGTGCCAAGAATCTCCGGTGCAAACGCCCCCTCAGGGTTATTGTCGAGCGCGACATGGATTTCTTTAAAGAATTCTTCATTGTTGGCGTGTACGGTGTTGTATTGCATGCCCGAGATATCGATGAACGTCTCAGCGGGCGGGCTGCCAGCCTCACTCAAGGGATACACGTTCAAGCCTGCCTTGATTTCAGCCACCGCCTCTTCCGTTTCTCCATTGGGCCCCGGGGAGCGTCTGAGTAGCAACCAGTGTTCATAGGTTTTTGTGCGCAGTTCGAAGTAACCCTCCGGGACGACCGTCTCGTCATCGTTATGGAGAAGAACGTACTTTCCGCCTTTGCCCTCGTCGGGACCCAGCACACCGATATTGGCAACGAAATCAAAAGCAGCATCATCCAGAAGCCCCAAAATGCCAGGTGGAATTTCAATCACCATTGGGCCACTGGAAACATCCACGTTGGAACCAATGTAGATCGTAGTGGTATTCGGTGTGAGCCAGATCGACCTCGCGTCCATCAATGTTTCAGTGATTACGATTTCATTGGGCTTGGCCCCCGCGTCTTCATACCCCTGAAACATGCCACGCAGTGAGGCGATCTTCATGCCATCAAGGAATGCTGTCGTCGCTCGAATAAGATCCAGGTTCTCGAAAGCCTTGTTGACGGTCTCTTCCGATGGCATGCCATCAAAGAACTCAAGCTTACCCAGTGTTTGCGTGTTGACTACATCCGGGGTGAGCACGTTGTCCGGAATATCCGCTGCAAACTCAGGGTTGCCGGCCAGAGAGGCTACTGGCATCGCCAATACCATACTGCTCGCAATTACAGCGAATACTTTCTTCATTAGTAACTCCTGATCATCAAAAGGTGGTGACAGCGAGCACCCACCAGAACTGCGTTTAACCTACCGGCTCGACTTCACTCGGTCTCCAGGTTTGATCAATCCAACTCTCCAGGGGGCCGTACATACGCAAAATCGTAAACCAACCCTTACCCGGTATTGTCTGTATCCAGTTTCTTTCATGCCCCTTTGGCGGTTTGGGTCCGAAGTAAATATCTACGGAGCCATCTTCATTGGTTGCAGGAACACTCTTGATACTGTCTATCGTCGGATCCATTTGTGGAGTCTGTAACATGGATCGGGTTTGCGGGTCATAGACGGTGACTGCCCAAAAATCTTTGACTGGCGCATTAGCTGGCAATCGGAGTCGGTAGGTGGTGCCGCCATCGAACGGCTCCTTGTTGCTATCCAGGAATGCGATGCCGTAATCAGACCCTTTACCCAGCCGGGGTTTGGCCATAGCGGGCGTTACCGCCGTGTAAGGATAGTGGAAAGTGACGCGGGCATCGGTATTCATGGTATGGCCGTCTCGGCCATTGAAGAATACGTTCTGATCCGTATAGGCCCGCAACCAGGCGCTGTTCGTGTCCGGATAAATTCGAACCCCTTGAAGGTTTACGTCGTAGCGTGGGTACCAAACGATTGCCCTGGACGCAGCATTGGCAATTGCTACGCCGTCCTTCAGGATTGAGCTCATACGCTCATCCGGTTGAAATGGCTTGCCTTTCTCAATGCCAATGGAAGCAAAAAGCCCGCGCACTTCCGGGGTGAATGTTTCCATGGCTTCGTACTGCACTACCTCATTGAGGTGATCATAGAAACTCACGTCATTGGTATGGATAGTATTAAATTCCCTGCCACTGGCACTGATCCACCGCATTTTCGGGGGTGTTGCCGCGGCCGACAGCGGATAGACTTTAAGGTTGTCCTTGATAAAACTTGCTGCCTCAGCCAGGCCTTCTCTGGGCGTAAGGCGCAAAAACACCCAGATGCGGTAGCTGTTTGGCTTCAGAACGGTATAACCCTCGGGCACGTCATCTTCATAGCCAGGCGGCAAATACAGGTATTTCCCGGCCGGAAGATTATTGATGAAGCGGAAATAGGCATCATTTGCGGCACCTAATAGGCCGGGAGGAACTTCAACCACGGTAGGGCCATCACGCTTCAAATCCAGATCGGGGATTACGTACATCGTTGTGCTATTAGCGGTCAGGAACATGGGGGTTGAATCCATCAACTGATCAAAGATCATCACTTCATTGGCTTCAACCGCGCCTAGCGAATGGGCGCCCTCTATTAAGGCGTGTAATGATGCGGCCGGCATACCCTTCAGGAATGTATCGACCGCCCTGGAGGTATCGAGAAAATCATAAACTTTTTCAACGGTCTTCTCTGTTGGTACACCGTCTGAAAACTCAAGCTTGCCGATGGAGGTTTCCACAGCATCAGGTGTGAGGAGGCCAGATGGTATTTCCGTGTTGTACCCAGGAGGAGGTGTGCCAGCATGGCTCTCGTCAGTTGATACAAGCCCAGCCGTTAGTATTGCCAAGCCAAACAGGAAAAAAGTTGTTTGCCTGATTCTCATAAGGTCATCCCCAGTTTTGATGTTCAGCGGGCCTGAGTAATATCAATACCATCAGCCGATACTCGATTCCTTCGCTTCTTCTAGCAATACTGCTGCACTACGCACTGACGAAAGTGCCGCTGGCGTAAAACCGAAGGCCTTACCGGGCACCAGAAGTCGCGACCGGCAGGTATTATAAAGAATGGTCCTTATTAAGGACATTTAATTTATCTTAAGTTAAAATTACATATTCTTATTTATGGGATTATTCGGACTTCCGATGCTCAACTTGCGTCAACTCCAATGTGCTATCGCCCTGTCAGACACCGGCAGCTTCCAACTCGCAGCACAAAAACTTGGGATTACACCGTCAGGGCTAACGCAGAGCATTCAACGGCTTGAAAGCTATTACGGTTGCACACTCTTCACTCGCAAGCGCACCGGCGTATCGCCTACAGCAAAAGGGGCGATTATTATTGAGGGTGCCCAGGCAATCATTCAGCGCGCGGATGCCATGGACCGCGAGATTGAGTTGGCCAATAAACCGGAAGCAGGGCAACTGAATATCGGCGTGGACCCTACTCTGGCGAACACACTGATGGCACCCGCCCTCGTTCAACTGATGAACGATCTACCAAGGGTCAGCTACACCGTGATTAACGGTCACCGCCCGGCGCTGAACAAACTGCTGGAGAGCAGGGAAATCGATTTCTTTCTCAGCTACCCAATGCCCGGTGATCAAGCGCATAAGGTTGAATCTATTGAATTCTCGATTCCGGCACCTGTCCTCGTCGGTCGATCAGAACACCCCCTGTCGACCCGCCCCAAGCGAAAAATCCATGAGTACTTTGCCTACCCCCGCCTGGGCGCGCGTCTCCCTGAGTGGTACTCGCAGTGGGCAAAAAAAGAACTGCTTCGGGAAGGCCTTGATATCGACCCCAAAACCGATTACGAACTATACGCTGATGATCTCGGCTTAATGAAAAACATCGTCCAAAGAACAGACGCTTTGATGGGCCTTTATCGAGAAGATGCGAAGCTGGAACTCAATGCTGGCGTGCTCATCGAGTTAAACCCGATGAACTGGCCGGAGAGGGTTCCAGTTCAACTGATCACCGCTGCTGAGCGCCCGCTGGCCGTGGCCACAGAAAAACTTGTGGATGTCATCATCGCAGCAATACCCTCCAAAAATGCGGATAGCCGTTGATCTGAATGGTCCGCACGCCGGCGAAGACCTCATCGAGGTAAAAGATATTCCCAAAAATTCGGTGATTCCATTTGAGCCTTATGGCGTCGAGAGCGCCATACTGAATGCACCAAGGGCTGATTGATTCCGGAGTGACGCTAATGCCTCTCTCGGCTGGGAGATCTTTCGCATCTCGGCGGCTGAAGTTGAATCTGTAATAGATTCAGACAGCGAAGCTGATGATGTCAGGCGGGAATCGGTGGCGTTTCTGTGTGTTCATGTGCCGATTCTATCTATTTCGGCGGGTTAATTTGACGGCATCCAATTTGAGTTGTCATTGATGCTGAAACCATTAGTATTAGTGGCCGTTGCGTTCAAGAACCTCATTCCCGGGTCTTCAAGTCGCGCCCAAATATTTATATACCGGAGCTGCCACCCATGAAATTCCTAATTCCGTTCTTGATTGTTTTATTAGGTTGCCAACTTTCTTACGCCTCGGAAGAAATTGGCAACGTAGCATTGAGTAGAATTAGTACACCTGATGAAGTCCAGACATCCATAGGTACTCTTGAATATATTGACGGGGCACCATTACCCGCTACCGCAGAAAAAGTGTATGACTATTTGGATACCATGCGGGCTGTTGATGTTTTTCTGAAAGGAATTCCCGCGGCTTCAATTCAAGGCATGATGGAAGGCCCAAGAGTCATCGGTCAGAAGAAGTCTAATCAACTCCTGATATTCGAAGAACTGGCCGATGCAAATTCACTCTACCTGACGACCAACACGTCCACCATGTATGTGTTCGGGCAGCTTGATTTAAAGGAAGATGGACCTACCGTCGTTGATATTCCTCCCGGAATGTTGGGCGCCTTTCAGGATGCATGGTTTCGCTATGCGGGAGATATAGGTCCATTCGGACAGGATAAGGGCGAAGGCGGAAAATACTTGGTCCTGCCACCGGGCTATGAAGGTGAGGCTCCAGACGGCTACTACATAATTAATTCCAGAACATACAAAATGATGGCCTTTACACGCGGATCAATAGCAAATGGGCTTGATGTGGCTAAGGCCAACGCCAGGAAAACAAAGATTTATCCTTTGGCAAAAAAGGATAACCCTCCAGAAATGGAGTTTATCAATGGGTCGGGCAAAAAGTTCAACACCGTGCACACGAATGACTACACCTTCTATGAGCATGTGAACAAAATCATTCAATACGAACCTCTCGATATGATTGACCCGGAAACTCGCGGTTTGTTTGCGTCAATCGGTATTGAAAAAGGCAAACCGTTTGCTCCAGACGAACGAATGCAAAATATATTGATTGATGCTGTAGCAATTGCAAATGCAACTGCCAGATCAATCGTATGGTATCCGCGAATTGAAGGAAGCGTGGATAACATGAAAGGAATTGAACTTTATCCGGGCGATGACAGTGCGTGGCTGATGGGCTGGGTCGATAAGAATGTGTTCTTTAACGGCAAGGATGAACACACGATGAACTCTGATGCCCGGGTAATGTTTCATTATCCGTATACGATAGTAACACCGGCAATGGCCGTTACTATTCCAGGCAAAGGATCGGATTATGGGATAGCCTATCTAGACGCCAATAAACAGCCGTTCGATGGTTCCAAGACCTACAAATTGCACTTGCCTCCCAACCCTCCGGCTAATGACTTCTGGGCTATGACCTTATATGACACTCAGACCAGAGCCCCATTCACCTCTATGGGAGGAAAAGCAACAGTTGGGAGTCAGACTGGTGTTGAACCAAATGAGGATGGCAGCTATGACATATACTATGGGCCTAAGCCACCGAAGGGCTTTGAAAAGAACTGGCTTGAAACTATCCCGGGGAAAAGCTGGTTTACAGTAATCCGTATGTATGGGCCAGAGCAGCCATGGATTGATAAAGAGTGGCGACCCAGCGAAATCGAGTTAGTTGAGTAACAGCCCCACTTAATTTGGGAATCCGTCTGGGGCCTGTGCATGGTGAACGACTAGCTCACAAGGTAGATCAGTGGCTTAGCAGTTCGGTCCTGGTTCGGAAGTTCGGTCTGGGAAATCGCTTAGGAATCTTCCACTTACTGCAGCCAATCAGGCCATCCGAGCCGATCCAGGTTCGGCATAGGTTCAGTTTCGGCTACCCTGCCCTAATCACCTGAAAAAACAGCTTAGCCTTCTTCGGCTTACTGAGGAAGTTCGCCCCTCTCCCACCTCCTCATAATCGGCAGGTCGAAGGCCTGGGCGGCCCCGCTAAGTCCTTCTGGGCCAACTATTTTCTATAAAAATCATATAGTTATAGATAATTAGACCTGTCCCTGGCGAATTGGTAATTCATCAATAATATCAAAAGGTTAAGTATTGTTGCCTGCATCCACAAATATTACTCCTTGCACTGATCCTTTGCCTGAAATATATTCATATTTGTTATTTATGAATATTAGGAGCACGTATGGCTACCACAAGCTTAAGTCTAGGTGAGCATTGGGAAGTATTTATCAAAAACGAAATCTCCAGTGGTCGTTACGGCTCAGCCAGCGAAGTTGTTCGCGACGCACTTCGCACCATGGAAGAACGAAAAAGTAAACTGGAAGCCCTGAGGGCTCATTTGGCTCAGGGCGCGAAGCAAGCTAAAGCTGGCGACTTTGTCGATGATTTCTCAATGGACACATTGATAAGTGACTTGGACAATGAAGCCTGATGGCAAAATACAGAGTTACACCACGGGCAGAGGAAGACCTGAGATCCATCGGCCGTTACACTCAGCAACTTTGGGCAGGGCCCAGCGAAATGCGTACCTGAAAAATCTGGAGAATCGTTTTATCTGGCTCGCCGAGAGTCCCACTCATGGCCGGCATCGAACTGATATTACTGAGGGGTACTATAGTTTTCCTGAGGGCCAGCACATTGTGTTTTATCTGTGCAGTCACAATGGTATAGACATCATTGGTATCCCCCATAAAGACATGGACATACTTTCCTACTTCCAGGCTCGTTGATTATCCAGGGGAAAGCTGGTCAAGCTTTGCGGCCTTACAAGCAGGGTTTCGGCCCCACCTCGAAGTTCGGTTTTAAAAACCGCTTACCCTTCTTCAACTTACTGAAACCCAGTTCGGCATTACCCACCACCAATCTCGGAATAATCTCGGTGTCGGCTACCCTGCCCCGCTCCATCAGGAAATTCCCTTATTTTTCTTCCAGTCTTCTTCTGGGTAGTTCCGTGTCTTATCGGATCGCCGTCGGCCCGCAACAGGGTCGCAAGGCCTTCATGATTCGCACCATCCGCCCACTCGACCGGCCTGATCCCGGACTGGAACGCGTCGCCAAGGCCAACGGGTTCTCACTCCACGCCGGCGTGAGCTGTGAGGGGCATCAAAAAGATAAACGGGAGCGACTCTGCCGGTACATCGCCCGTCCCGCCGTGGCCATCCCGCGTCTATCACTCAGCTCTACGGGCAAGGTGGTTTACACCTTGAAGACGCCTTACCGAGACGGAACGACCCAGGTCGAAGGGGTCAGATCTTGAATTGTGAATTCTAGTCCTCGCGATCCCACGGGGATTCACAATTCACATCGAAGGGGTCAGATCTTGAATTGTGAATTCTAGTCCTCGCGATCCCACGGGGATTCACAATTCAAGACCTGACCCCCCGCCTTGCGCAGTCTTTTACTCTTGGCCTCGAAAATCGGAACCAAAGGGCAGAAAATAAGGGAAAGGGGACATCGAACAATACCTACTAGAGCGCGGTGCTGACGTCTGTTTCCCCAGATAAAAGCGGACCTTCCGCACCCCCATAACCCGCTACTTAGTGGCTTGACTGATGATGTCAGGTGGGAATCGGTGACGCTTGTAGGTATTCATTCACCGATTCTAGCAATATCGGGCATTTAACTTGGCGATACCATCGGGAGGGAGTCGGTAGCGCTTGTAGGTATTCATTCACCGATTCTAGCAATATCGGGCATTTAACTTGGCGATACCATCGGGAGGGAGTCGGTAGCGCTTGTAGGTATTCATCGACCGATTCTAGCAATTCCGGCTGTTAACTTGGCGATACCAAGCGGCCTTACACATCATCGAGCAGCTTGCAGAGATGTATCTATTAGGATACACTTCATAAATGTATCGAGTTCATCAAACGGATATCTTCGCAGTTTGGCTTTCGAAACTCAAAGATCGTAGGGCTATCGCAAAAATATTGGTCCGAATTGAATCGCTGCGGCAAGGAAATTCTGGAGATTCGAAATCACTAGGCTCCGGCCTGCATGAATTTAGAATACATTTTGGGCCAGGTTATCGAATCTATTACACCCGCAAGTCTGGTCTGGTGGTTCTCCTTCTTTGCGGGGGAGACAAATCG
>Ga0316193_10002986_pt1 | contig 12071 bp, 10 predicted proteins | sample MerIslsedime2_MG_FD_207735 | JGI IMG/M metagenome (GOLD analysis project Ga0316193, IMG submission 207735) | Coastal sediment microbial communities from Maine, United States - Merrow Island sediment 2 | ecosystem: Environmental > Aquatic > Marine > Coastal > Sediment | place: USA: Maine... | reverse complement strand
CTGCCGCCACCGAAGCGAATATCATCGGGCTGGAAGGGATAATGGTCGGGAAAGGGATGCGTTTCCAGCTGCAAACCGGCCTGCTGCAGCGAGCGGAAAAATCGTTCGGGATTACCGATGCCCGCCACGGCATGTACTGTTTGAGTGCGGAAATCATGCAGCGCACTGACCTTGTCCCGGTCCAGCAGGTTATGCGCATCCCCCTGCTTCATTCCCAACCGGTGTTCCTGCTCTTTCCCCAGACCGTTAATGACCACCAGGTCGACTGCCTGTAAACGGCTGACCGGTTCCCGCAGCGGTCCGGCAGGTATCAGGAAACCGGTACCGAATCGCCGCACGCCATCGATCACGGCAATCTCGATATCGCGTTGCAAGGCGTAGTGTTGCAGACCGTCATCACTCAGGATGACATCGCAGTCGCTGTGTGCAATCAACGCCTTGGCCGCGGCTACGCGATCAGGCGCAACAGACATGGGACAGCCTGTCTTTGCCGCAAGCAGAACGGCCTCGTCTCCAACCACAGCGGGATCACTGTCAGGCCTGACCTGTTGCGGCCAGCTGCTGGCAGTGCCACCGTAACCCCGGGAAATAATCCCGGGCTTGTATCCCTTGCCGCGCAGGTACTCTGCCAGCCACGCAACCAGCGGTGTTTTACCGGTCCCGCCGACCGTAATATTACCCACCACGATGACCGGCGCCGGGAGCCTGGTACTGCGCAAGATGCCGAGCTTATAGGCTGATCGACGCAGGCTGGTAATAACGCGATAGATCAGCGACAGTGGCGTCAGCAATACCAGCCATGAACTGCGTGTATACCAGTAATAATCCAGGCGCTTCATTTAACCCTGTTAATTACGCACAAAAGCCAGCCATCATTCCTCTATCTTTGATGTCGCCAGGGAGATCTGCGTCAGTCCGAGCTGGCTGGTGGCGTCAAGTGCAGTAATAACAGCCTGATGTGGCGTGCTGGCGTCGGCACGGATAATGACAGTGAGTGATTCACGGCCATTTACCGCCTTGCTGATGGCCGCTTTCAGTGTCTTGAGCTCACTGTTCACCACCTGTCGTTCACCGATAAAATAGTGCCCCTGCGCATCGATCACGATCTCGAGGGATTCATCTTCTGTTTCAGTCGGTGTCGCCGTGGCCTCCGGTAATTCGATCTGGATACGTGATTGCTGTTCGAACGTGGTGGACACCATAAAAAAGATCAGCAGCAGAAATACCACGTCGATCAGTGGCGTCAGATTGACTTCCGGTTCATCCTGTTCGCCGGGCTGCAGGTTCATCGTCTCTTATCCCCCGGCCGGCTTGCGCTGGCCATGCATAATTTCAACCATCACCAGCGCCTCCTGCTCCATTTTCAGCACCAGCATCCTGACCCGACCCCTGAAATAACGGTAGAACATCAGTGTCGGTATGGCGACCACCATACCCGCCGCCGTGGTTATCAATGCTTCCGAAATACCGCCGGCCAGCGCGCCGGGATCACCGACACCCTGCGTGGTAATGGTTGCGAACACCTTGATCATGCCAATCACCGTACCCAGCAATCCCAGCAAAGGTGTAATGGCCGCGATGGTGCCGAGTGAATTGAGGTAGCGCTCCAGTTCATGAACAATATGCCGGCCGGTATCCTCGATACTCTCTTTCATGACCATGCGGTTCTGATGGCGGTTGGATATGCCGGCCGCCAGGATGGAACCCAGCGGCGAACTGGCCTGCAGTTCCGCGAGGTGCTCATCATTTAACTGGTGAATCTTCTCCCAGCGCCAGACCTGTGCCACCAGGTTCTTCGGCAACACGCGGCGTACCTGCAAGGACCAGAGCCGTTCAACGATTATTGCCAGCGAGATGATCGAACAAAGAATAATCGGCAACATGAGCCAGCCGCCTGCTTTCACCAGTTCTAGCACAACATGTCCATCCTTCGTTATGGTGGAAATTCGAAAACGATGCAAATCATACTGTATTTGCCCCGCTAGCCATACCGTGTTTCAGGGAATATTTGCCGCTTGCCAATACCGCTGCCGCCAATCCCGGAAACGCCGGATTAACGGCTGTTCATCGCCAGATGATAGCCTCACAGTGAGGGCGCCGCTGAGACCTGTTTCGTACATTTCGACATGCCTGTCCGCATAGCGTTCCACGACCGGTAATTGCGGAAAACCATAGCGATTACGGTAGCCACTGGGAAACAGCACCACATCAGGATCAACCGCCTTGATCAATGCCGGGGTGGAGGACGTGTCACTGCCATGATGCGGCGCGACCAGCACTGCCGCGGCAAGTTGTTGCCGCGAACGCTGCAACAACGCCTGTTCAGCCGGTGCTTCGATATCACCCGTCATCAGGACACTATGACCACCCGCTGATTCAATGCGCAGCACACAGGACGCATTATTCCCGTGGAAGCGGCTGCCCTTCGCTGGATGCAGCAAGTTAAAACTGACTCCTTCCCAGTCCCAGTGGCGGTCACTCCAGCAGTGTCTGGCATGGGTGGAAGGCATTTTCTCAGCAACACTGGTCAGCAAATCGTCCGCCGGATACTCAGCCAGCAGTGACGCGACACCACCGATGTGGTCATTATCACCGTGGCTAACGATGAGCATATCCAGATGGCGGACACCCGAGTGCCGCAAAAATGGCACTACAACCGCCTTACCGGTGTCAAACGTCTCGCTGAAACGCGGCCCGGCATCATAGACGAGTACATGATGCTGCGTCTGCACAACCGCCGCGAGCCCCTGCCCCACATCCAGCAGCGTGACCCGCGCTTCCCCCCACTCCGGGCGCCGCGGTTCAATCACCATCAGGGGTAGTATCAACAGCAGTGCCAGCCATCTGCCGGGAATACCTCGCGGCATAAACAGAATGGCGAGTCCGAAAAATGCGGGGATCAGTGTCCAGGCGACAGGCTGATGCTGCTGCCACAATGCATGCTCCAGCCCGGCCAGACCACTCAGCCATGGCCAGACAAGATCCATCAGCCTGGCCGCAACCTCCAGCAACCAGACACCGGCTGTCTCGCTGACGGTGAATAGCAACGTGCCTGTCAGCGCAACGGGCACAACAATCATACCGACGTAAGGTACCGCAAGAACGTTTGCCAGCGGAGCAATCACAGAGGCCTGCTGGAAAAACACCAGTAACAAAGGCACCATGCAAATGGCCAGCACAATGTGCATATATACCCATTTTTGTACAAAAACCCGGGGACCATGACGTCCGCTGCTGCAATAGGCAATGACAGTGACCGCCCAGAATGACAGCCACCAGCCCGGCGATAGCACAGCAAGCGGGTCCAGCAACAGGATAGCCACCACGGCCAGCGCGATGGCACGGGCAAAGGAAGCGCCCTGATCCAGCACGATGGATAACATAAAGATACTCACCATGATCAGGGCACGTCGTACCGGAATACCGAACCCGGCCAGCAGTGCATAAGCAAGTGCCGCGCACACGGCCGTCACCGCAGCCACCTTGCTCGCAGGATAGCGCTCAACCAGGTATCCGCAGCGCACCCACATGACCCTCGTCAACCAGAACACCAGTCCTGCAACGAGGCTGACATGCAGACCCGATATCGCCACCAGGTGGCTGGTGCCGGTTGCCCGCAGCACTCCCCATTGCGAGGTACTCAGTGCACTGCGATCGCCAATGGTCAATGCGCGAATGATAGCCAGTGAAGGATTGGCTGCCGGTACTCCCTCGTAGACGGACATTAACCGCGACCTGAATCTGTTTATGACAGAAACCCTGGTTACGGAAAGCAGGCGATTGCGTGCATGGTCCTGGCGTACATAGCCGGTAGCACGAATCCCCTGCTGGAACAGCCACTGCTCGAAATCAAACCCGCCAGGATTCGAAAAGCCATGCGGCCGTTTCAGGCGTAGCGCAAGTTGCCAGCGCTCACCGTTGGCCACCTTGAAGTCGGCATTGTAGATGCTGAGTCGCGCCTTTCCCCGGAACGCCGACCAGCCCTGCCCCGCATCCAGTCGTTCAATATAAAATGGGAAACGCAGCTGCCGGGGTGAAACCTGTCGGGGCCGCTCAAGCACACGGCCTTCAACCAGGATCGTCTTGCCTTCCAGCGCCGGGGCAAGCTTGGGATCAAGCGCATTTTGCGCAAACAGCGCGGCCCAGAAAAAACCGAGCATAAAAACGGCGGGTAGACGGGCAGCCCGCCAGTACAGCGAGCACAGTACAAGCGGCACCACGGCGTAGGCCCAGATCGGTGGTAGAGCGGCACACCATTGCAGCGCAACCACGCCAGCCACAAAGGCGGCGGTCGGAAATAACATGTTCGTCCCTGAACAGTATTGTTAAATGCGTGTCACTGCATCCGGGCAGTGACTAGGTCAAATGACCATCCTCCAGTCGCACCACCCGGTCCATCCGCTCGGCAATCAGTGGATCATGTGTGGCCACCAGCAGACTGGTCGAAAGCTCCCGATTGAGTTCCATCATCAGGCCAAAGACCTGCTCGGCATTCTGACGATCAAGATTACCCGTTGGCTCATCGGCCAGAATACAGGCAGGTCGGGTTACCAGCGCACGAGCCACTGCCGCACGCTGACGCTCGCCACCGGACAGTTCACCCGGTTTGTGTGTTGTCCGCTCGGACAGTCCGACACGCTCCAGCAATGCGATCGCCTGTTCCCTGGCATCCGCAGGGCGCACGCCGCGAATCAACAATGGCATGGCCACATTTTCAAGCGCGGTAAATTCAGGCAACAGGTGATGGAACTGATAAACGAATCCCAGTTCCCTGTTACGCAGGCGTCCCAGCTGCACCGGTGACAAGGCGCCGAGAGACTGTCCGGCGATGGTAATGTCACCACTGCTTGGCTCATCGAGACCACCCAACAGGTGCAGCAACGTGCTTTTACCACTGCCCGAGGCACCCATGATGGCAATTCGCTCACCGGGCGTCACGTTGAAATCAACGCTGCGCAAGATCTCCAGCTCTGCATTGCCCTCATCGAAAATCTTACACAGCTGCTTGCAGGCGAGCACGCTATTCATAACGCAAGGCCTCTGCCGGATGAGTACGTGCCGCCCGCCAGGCAGGATAGAGTGTCGCCAGCAGACACAGGCTCATGGACACCGACGCCATCACCCAGACATCCTTCCAGTGCAATTCCGACGGCACATCACTGATGTAGTACACATCAGCCGCCAGAAACTCTACATTAAAAAGCCGCTCGATCGCAGGTACGATGGTTTCGACATTCAGCGCCAGTCCGATGCCACCGGCAACACCCAGTGCAGTACCGAGCACGCCAATGACCACCCCCTGAATGATAAATATGGTCATTATCGATCGCGGCGAGGTACCCAGTGTGCGCAGAATCGCGATATCAGAACGCTTGTCAGTCACCACCATAATCAATGTCGAAACAATATTAAATGCGGCAACGGCGACAATCAGCGTAAGAATAATGAACATCACGCGTTTCTCGGTTTTCACGGCGCGGAAGAAATTTGCGTGCTGGCGAGTCCAGTCCTCAACGCGGTAATCACCCTGTAACTGTACAGACAGTTTCCTCGCCAGGGCGGGTGCATCATAGATATCCTCCAGCTTCAAACGCAGACCGGTGACGCTGCCCTCCAGGCTGAAAAGCCTGGCTGCATCCTTTATATGCACCAGCGCCACACCGCGGTCATACTCAAACATGCCAACCTCAAAAATCCCGACAACCGTGAAGCGTCGTAACCTCGGCAGAATACCCGTCGGGCCGATCGTTACCTGGGGTGAAACGACCGTAACCGAGTCACCGATACCGACACCCAGTGCAATCGCCAGTTCACTGCCAAGAATGATGCTGTACTCACCGTCTTTCAGCTTCCCCAGGTCACCGCCGTTGATATGAGAGACAACATCGGAAACTCCGCCTTCCATCTCCGGCATCACACCCCTGATCAGGGCACCACTGACACGCTTGCCCTGGCTGAGCATTGACTCGCCCTGCACATAGGGTGCCATTGCCTGAATAGAGGATTCACTCTCAAGGGTCTGCGCCAGAGCCGGCCAGTCAGCCAGCCTGCCCGCGTAGGTCGTCACGGTGGCGTGCGAGGCCATCCCGAGGATGCGGTCCCGCAGTTCCTTCTCAAAGCCGTTCATGACGGACAGCACCGTAATCAGCGCCGTCACGCCCAGCGCGATCCCCAGCATCGAGGTCATGGAGATAAAGGAGATGAAATGCGTGCGCCGCTTGGAATGCGTATAGCGCAGGCCGATGAACAATTCGAGTGGACGAAACATAGCCGGCAATTAAATCACATCTACCGGCTAATTGCGCAAGCTTAATATCCTGCAAAGAGTGCACCCCGACGCCCGTGCGGTTCATGCCGGACATAAACCCGTGCACGCGGCGCTAGTTTAGCCTGCCCCTGTTAGCCAGATCAGCTGATAATTCTGTCCAGCAGGTCAATTCGCTTTCCTGATTCAGCTGGTTTCGTAACGGCTGAGCCAGCCCCCTCGATAGCCATGCCTCGCCACTGTAGAGCGCAATAATGGCCTTGCGTAGCATGGATACCGTCGAGGAACGTCCGATGACACCCTGCACACCCAGTGACACGGCCGCCAGAGTTTTATACTCATGCTCACCCTCCACCACCATCAGCGAACGGATCGACGGATAATATTCGTGCAGGGAGCGTATCGCACGATGACCTGCATGCTCCATGACGGCTTCATCGAACACCAGCACATCGCTCTGGCCCAGCGCGACCCAAATGCCCGCTTCATTCAGACCTCCCGGTTGAGCAACAAGATTTACCTCAGGGCAGTCCGCGAGCAGCTCCGCGCAACCTGGGTACTCGTGGTCTCCGACGCACACGACAGTAACATTTATTTTTTTCATAACTGGTTGTTTTTATAAGTCTAAATCAGCTTACGTTGCAGACCGCAGTGACACAATAGGACTTAGGTACCAACCACTTGCCACATCCAGTTGTCGCGCCCACGTCCACCACGTGCGCTTTTCCCAAAGGAGTACCCGCTTGCGGCCGATAAGCTGATGAATAATTTCCATAAATGGTTACAGGTTCACCATGTCACAGCACTGCCCGCGCCGCCGCCTCAATCATCACCTGACCATCGCATTCATTGCGGGATTGCTAAGCCTTGTATATATCAGCTGCTTGCCAGCCGATGATTCTACCCTGTCGATACAAACTTTAAAGCAAGTTGAACAGGATTATGGTAATTATGCACGGCAGCGTGTACTCGTCTGGTACCAGCTTATTGATGATTACCAGAATGCCCCGCCCCGGGATAAACTTGAACTCGTCAACAATTTTTTTAATCAACTGGCCTTCGTTAATGACAGTGAACTGTGGGGTCAGGAAGATTACTGGGCAACGCCTTTACAGATGCTCTCATCCAATGGTGGCGATTGTGAGGACTTCTCGATAGCAAAATACTTTACTTTGCGAAAAATGGGTATACCGGAAGAGCACATGCGCTTAACCTACGTGAAGGCCCTGCAACTCGATCAGGCACACATGGTACTCACCTATTTCCCCTCACCGGATGCAGAACCACTGGTACTTGATAACCTTGTCACCGAAATACTACCTTCATCAGAAAGAACCGACCTGCTGCCTGTCTACAGCTTCAATGGTAATGGCCTGTGGCTCGCGAAGATGAAAGGCACGGACAAGCGCGTCGGCCACTCCGGACGTCTGAGTCGCTGGCAGGAGGTGATCGCGCGAATCAACGATGAACAAATCCCGTTAACCCGGTAGGCAATTCTGTAAGTTCCGCGCATTTTCGCTATGACTGCGCGGTTATTAATGCACTGGACTCCTGAATGACCCTGTACAGACAAATTACACTGAGCATCATTCTGCTGCTTCTGACTGCCTTTCTTGGAACCGTAATTATCAGCACACAAAACCTGCGCAATTTTCTGCTCACCCAGCTTGAGTCACACGCACAGGATACCGCGACGTCGCTTGGCCTGTCATTGTCTTCCCCCATGCAAGCGCATGACATGACGACCATCACGTCCATGATTGACGCCATCTTTGACCGCGGCCACTACCGGCAACTGGACATTGTCATGCTCAATGGCGATACGCTGTTATCCCGCAGCAGCCAGGCACAAGGCAGCAAAGTGCCGAAGTGGTTCATAAACATCATAGACCTGCAGCCACCTGCTGCAGAAGCATTGATCATGACAGGCTGGCAACAGGCAGGAAAAATACAGGTTACCAGCCACCCGGGGTATGCCTACGGTGAATTATGGTCAAACACCGTTGATACTTTTCGCTGGTTTCTGCTACTGGCAACCGTCATTACCATTATCGGTCTCATAGCCGTAAACATCCTGCTGCGCCCCTTACGACTGATTGAGTCACAGGCGGACGCCATCTGCAATGCGTCATACCCGCTACAACAGAAATTACCGCAGACACGTGAACTGCGACGCGTTGTCATGGCCATGAACCGGATGTCCGACAAGATCAGCAGTATTTTCGCGGAACAGTCCGCCTTGACTGAAGGGCTACGCACACAGGCCTACAAGGACCCGGTCACCGGACTGGGTAACAGGCGCTATTTCGACCGCCAGTTACAGACGCTGCTGGAGTCACGCGAAGAATCATCCATGGGCGCATTACTGCTACTCGAATTACACGGGCTGTCAGAACTCAATCTGTCAGCCGGTTACCAGGAAGGTGACCAGCTGCTGCAATGTACCGCCGGCCTGATCAACAACCGTACCAGGAAAATTGACAATTGCTTTGCTGCAAGAATATCGGGTGCCGGCTACGGCATCGTAGCGATCGGCATGCACAAGGATGGCGCTGAAGCGCTGGCAGACGAACTTTGCCATGACTTGCTACAGCTACGCGCTGATGGACTCACGCGTACCGAAAACATCGGCCATGTCGGGGTCGCCCTGTGGAAACAGCAAGATGCGGTACATGACCTGCTTGCAGAAGCAGATAGCGCCTTGCGGGCCGCACAAGCCAGCGGTAACAACAACTGGAAACGTTTTATAACTTCGTCTGCCGCCCATGCACCCACTCATGGCAGTGGACACTGGTGCAGGTTTCTGCAGCAGGTAATTGACTCGGAAAGCATCACGCTATTCACCCAGCCTGTCACCGCTATCGGTGACAATTCAATCGGACTGCCACATCATGAATTACTGCTGCGCATACTGGACGAGGGTGGCAACCCCATCACGGCGAGTGTTTTTATGCCCATGGCCGAGCGCATTGGACTGGCGACCGATATCGACAAATTGGCCATCAGCAAGCTGTTCGAACACATGGAAACGGAAAATGACACGCAGCCTGCCTACGCAGTCAACCTTTCAGCCAGCTCCTTACATAACCCGGTCTTCATACAATGGCTTTACCGGCGACTGCAAAGCGCACCTGCGTGTGCCAGGCGACTATTTATAGAAATCCCTGAATATGGCGCCCTGATCAACATACAGGAGACGCGCAATCTCATAGAACGACTTGGCACGCTCGGCTGTCAATGTGGCATCGACCATTTTGGCCGGGGATTCTATTCTTTTGGCTACCTGCGCAATATCAAGGTACGTTATCTAAAAATCGATGGCAGCTATACTCGTGGCATTGATCATGAGGAAGACAACCAGTTCCTAATCCAGGCACTCACCAAGGCCGCACACAGTGTCGACATCGCCGTCATTGCACAGGCTGTTGAGACCAGTGCAGAACGGGACACCCTGGAAAACATGCATGTTGACGGTATCCAGGGATTTCTGATGGGAAAACCACAGTCCCTGAAGGCCTGAATCCAGGCAATTCCAGCGTTATTATTGCCCTATAAACGCTCGCTAAACCGTAGCGAGTACGTGCCGATAACAGAGGGGTATACAACGATTCAGGGATAAGCAGACATGCCGGTGAGTGATTCAAGAAGACCCCCCGTTATTCTGGTGGCGTGTAACAACACACCGCTTATCGACAGAATCTCAAGCATTCTCGATGGATCGTTCTCTCTGACAATCACCACCAGTTCCACGGGTTTTAGCTCCCGGATCAGTCAGTCAAACCCGCTGCTGATCATGCTTGATCCGGCCTTGTTTGACGATAATTTGCAGGCAACCATCACTGAAACAATTAACCGCACCCCACTGACACGCGTCATTATTCTTGACGATGACAAAAACAGGCCCGTTGACCAGCTGACCCTGTTCAAAAGCGGCGTACATGGATTTTTATCACATTCTATTACATCGACACTGCTGTTGAAGGCCGCACACGCTGTCTGTGACGGTGAGATCTGGATACCTCGGCAGCTCATCACCAAACTGATCGGTGAACTTGCACGCGACACCCATGCCGGAACACATAACCTCAGTTTTGCCGGCAACAGCTCTATCGAGCATTTGACGCCACGGGAAATTCAGGTAGCGGAAATGGTACACCGCGGCGGCAATAACAAATCGATCGCACGCACACTCGATATATCCGAACGCACGGTTAAAGCCCACCTGAGTGCCATATTCAGGAAACTGGATATAGAAAACCGTCTTCACCTTGCACTGTTTTTCAATGAACTGAAATAACGCCTTCTATATAGCGGCCAGTCAGTCAACTGCCGCACGCAAGCGCAGTAAATTTCTTTATTTCAGGCAGTACTGACTATAGGATGTCAGTCATGCTGCACGACTCGATATTATTTTCAATCTTTTTGATATTTACAGGTGCCGCGGTGCTTGCAGCCATCGCACTGTTTGCCCGGCAGTCATTGCTGGTTGCCTACATACTGCTCGGCGGACTGGCTGGACCATGGGGTCTCAAGCTGGTCAGTGACGCTGCCATCATCCAGGAAATCGGGCATATCGGGATTATTTTCCTGCTGTTTCTTCTCGGACTGAATCTCCAGCCGGCACAACTGGTACGGATGCTGCGAGAGGCCATCATGGTCACAGTGATCAGCTCCCTGGTTTTCGGCGTTGTCGGCATGCTCGCAGGTCTGGCTTTTGGCTACAGTCATTTTGAAAGTCTGATCATCGGCTCCGTGATGATGTTTTCAAGCACGATCATCGGCCTCAAGCTGTTACCAACGACAGCCCTGCACCACCGTCATGTAGGACAGGTCATGATCAGTATCCTGCTGCTTCAGGATATCCTTGCCATCGGGATTTTGCTGTTTCTGGAGGGCCTGTCACACGCGGGCATGGAATGGCAACAGCTGGTCTCGCTGGCTCTGTCTCTGCCAGTGATCGTCATTATCTCCTTACTCTTTGAACGTTTCATACTGCAACGACTGATTCAGCGTTTCGATACTATTCATGAGTATATCTTTCTCACCGCAATTGGCTGGTGTCTTGGCGTGGCGGAGCTGGCTGAATTCATGGGGCTGTCTCATGAAATCGGCGCCTTCATAGCCGGCGTCTCTCTGGCAACCAATCCCATTGCCCTCTTTATTGCAGACAGTTTCAAACCACTGAGAGACTTCTTTCTCATCATGTTCTTCTTTTCTCTTGGTGCTAGTTTTAATATCACGATGTTACCGGAAGTCATTATTCCTGCAACAGTTATTGCTTTACTAATGCTGGTTTTCAAGCCTGTAATCTTTTCGCGTCTGCTGCGGCAATCCGGTGAATCACCAGGTCTTTCAAACGAGATTGGCGTGCGCCTCGGACAAGTCAGTGAGTTCTCCCTGATGATTGCCGTACTGGCACTCAACGCAGGCGCCATTGGCTCCAGAGCCTCCTACCTGATACAGGCAACCACCCTGATCACATTTATTGTCTCCTCCTATGTCATCATGCTGAACTACCCAACCCCGATTGCCGTCAGTGAGCGACTCAGAAAAGACTAGCCGGTGAGTGTTTGCCCCGCACTTTGCCAGCCAATATTGTGTACAATCAACGGCGATGCCGGTCCAGACAGGTTCTGGGCCGTAAATTTGTGAAAACAGAATAGACCTCTGGAGCCCAAGTACAAATGGCGCACTCGCCGTATGCCAAGACACCCAAACTGAACGCCCTGTTGATCGGTAAAAGAACCGTTCCAAGCGGCTGCAGGGTGCTCAATGTCAGCCAGCAAGGCATGTCGCTGCAATGTGA